>Ga0138256_10000277_pt1 | contig 59284 bp, 47 predicted proteins | sample KNB2016incub_MG_FD_105486 | JGI IMG/M metagenome (GOLD analysis project Ga0138256, IMG submission 105486) | Active sludge microbial communities from wastewater in Klosterneuburg, Austria - KNB2014incub_MG | ecosystem: Engineered > WWTP > Activated sludge > Unclassified | place: Austria...
AAGAGTTGTGAGGGCGCAGTCACAGACTGCGCGGAGAGCCGTCGTGCAAGAGCGTCTAAGTCACAAGTGGTCCCGCCTGTTCAGTGGGATCGTGGTTGGGCGGGAACACTTGCGACAATGAGGTACTTGGGTTCGCCCAAGACCTGAGGTCACGATCTGTGACCTCAAATCGTGCCGCGAACACGAGCGTCCCGCTGGGCGACTGTAGGCCTCACAGCCGATGATCCAACCAATGGATCACGTTCAGCAGAAGCTGCGGGTTCTGTTCCGATCCGGGTGCGTTCATGCCCATCGGCCGGCGTTGCGGTCCGGCGAGCTGAGCGCTGAACAGGGCCGCCTCGCCGAAGCAGACCACACGCCCTTGGCCGAAAGGGAGCATCGCTCCGTTCACGAAGTGCCTTCCTTCGATGTACGCGGTGGTGTCGCTGATCTGCCAGGCCCGTTCGGGCATCAGGATCCGGTAGTCGTCCAGCAAGCTGGTGATGACCGTGGCCTCCGGCGGTGCGAGGAAGGCGCTGCCCGTGAAGAGCTGGATGCTGTCGATGCGCTCGGCCGGGCCGGCTCCATCGGTGACGGCGTTCGGCAGGAGGTTACCGGTCTTTCGGGAGAACACTTCGCGGCCTTCATCCTTCCGGAACGCGAAACCGTTGACCCAATTGAAGCCGAAGGCGGCACCGAGGTCCGCGGCCGCACCGCCGAAGGGCATGTGATCGGCGATGAGGAACAGGCTGCCGCCCTCGCTCACCCATTGTTTCACGGCTGTGCATTCGTCGGGCGTCACCGCGCTGGCGGTCGGCAAATTCCATTCACCGGTATCGGGCAGGGCATTGGCCATCACCAGGATCCGGGCGTCCTTCAGTGAGGTCCGCGTGAAGGGCTCGGTGCCTGGTCGCAGCACATAGCCGTCGCCTGTGAGCACCCTTCCGAAAGCGTAGTAGCGGCCGCCCAGGGTGTGGAAGTTGAAATGCGCTTCATCGAGTACCACCACGGGGCCTTTGCCCTGCGCATAGGCCGGTGCGCCGGCCCGGTACATGAACGCGCTGTCCGGCACCTGCTGGGCGAACACCGCCGAGGAGAGGAGGCTGCAAACGAGTATTGGCGATGAACCAAAGGGTCTCATGGAGCAATGATAACCTGACCGGCGCTCGTGTGTCGCGCGTGCCACAGCCCATTCCGCCTCTGGCGGCCATTGTCCGGACGTGTCAACGGCCGGAAGCTGGAAACGCAAAGCCACCCGGCGTGGCCGGGCGGCGGAATGGGCAATGTCTCTTGCCCTGGATCCGGCGCGGGTATCCGCGCTCGTGCGTTGATCCCCCTGCGTGGTGCGGTACGCGCGATCGTGGGCGCTCACGCGAAGTGGAGGCCGCGGGCCATGCGTGCGAAACGTGCGGTGGCCCTGGACTAGAGCTTCACCACCATCATCGTGGTGACGGTGCCTTCTTCTTCGATGCGCAGCAGATAGGTGCCCGCGGGAAGGTGTCCCATCGGAACGATGTGCTGACGAGCCCCCATGCTCGCGCGGCCGCGCAGCACCACGCGGCCATCACCGGCGAGCACACTGAAGGTGGCGCGGCCATTGCCGGAGAGGGTCACGGTGACCTCATCGGTGGCCGGGTTGGGCCGTACGGTGATGTGCGAGGCATCGTACATGGTGGACGACAGGCCGGTGCTGAGGTCATCGAGGCGGAATCCCCCGGCATTGTCGATGCTCCCGCCACCCTGCGTATAGGTACTGGTGGTGTAGGAGAGCAGCGGGTGGCCGATACTGGCCTGTACGATGGAATAGGTCTCACCCACGGAGTAGCCGAGGTCGGGAGTGCCATAATCGTCCTCGTAGCTCCAAGTGCGACGCAGCAGCAGGCAATCCGTGAACGTGCCGAGCGGAAGGATCAATGTGCCATAGCCCGTGCAGGTGACCGTGAAGACGCCCGTGCGCGTGCGCGGGGACGGTCCGTTCTCGGTGCAATGCAAGGAATCCGTGAACGAATCACCATAGGTGAACGGATACACCATATCCGTACGCGGATCCGAGCATATACCGTACTCGGAGGAGCTGATGTGATAGCCGAGGTGGTCCTCCCCGGCGGTATCGGAGCGGAAGAACTCGCCCACGGACCATTGCAATGCGGACGTGGCGCTGGGGAAATAGGCGTATCCCGGCGCTGTGGCGGGATCCACTACATCCTTATCGCCCCATGGTGAACCGGCTTCATTGGCGTAGTTCCACGTCAGGTCGGCGCCGCTCACCGGCCAGATGCCGCTGTTGAAGGTCGCGAGCTCGAAATGGTCGCCGACCTGCAAGGCGTACTGCCCGGCGATGAGGGTGGGCTGCGCAGGCGACATCAACGGCCAGCACAGGAACATCAACGGAACGGTGTGCTGGGATCTTCGCATCGGTGTCGGATCGCTCAGTAGACGAGGGGGGAGCGATGCAGTTGCCAAGGGCAGCCGTTCTGTACCACCGCGGGGGGCCACCTGTCCGGCGCTCGCGTGTGGCGCGTGCCGCATGCCCCATCCTGCCTCTGGTGGTCGCTGCCTCAACTTATCAATGGCCATCGGCGCAGCCGAGCGGCGGAATGGCCGTGGAACGCACCCGACAATGGCGTATGGACCGGCCCCTGCGTCAAGAGGGCATGACGCGTCTCGCGAAATCATCCTGACCGGTGAAATAGGTCAGCCCCAGGATCAATAACGTGGCGCACAGCCACGCCACTTTCTGCATGATCGCCAGCAGCCCCCAGTTGCCGAAGCCATACAGGAACAGGGTGAAGTAGAAGACCAGCATGGCCGCAACGCAGCACACCTTGAGGACGTGCAGCCGGGACCGCAGGACGAACACGGTGATGCAGAACAGGCCGAGCAGTCCCAGCGTGCTGGAGATGGTCACCATCGCGTCGTGCAACGGTGTGGCGATCATGAAATTGAACACGATGTTGATGTAGCCGACCAGCCGTAACACCCAGGAGGTATGCTTCTCGGTGATCAGCCGTGACATGCGGATGAAAAAGAGCCCGTCGCCAAGGGAATGAACGGCCATCGCGATGAGGGCCCACACCCGGCCGGGGTTCACGGCGCCGTTGATCGCCTTCTCCTGGAACAGGTTGCTGATGAAGTTCTTCGTCCACACGAAGCCGACGGTGCCCGGGTCCAGCAACGAACCGCCCGGGTACAACGAAGCGGCGATCAGGAACAAGGCTGCCGAGACCAGCACGCACGCGAGGATCGCATGTTGCATCAGCCGGTCGCCGGGGCATGGGCCGGTCATCGGGTGATCTGGTAAAGGGTGTGATCCGTAGGGCCGGGCGCCTGTTCGGCGTAAACTTAGCCGGTTGCCTGCGGGGCCTTCTGGACAGCTTGATCCGCGCGGAGGTCTTGCGGCCACTGGCCAGCGCGTGAGCCGTGCCAACTACACATCCTTCACGGGCACCACGTCGTTGCCGGACGATAGGAAGCGCTTGGGCACCGAACGACGGATCGCGGCGGTGAGAGCCTCCAAGACCTTGCGCCGCACGAAAGGCTTGCGCACGACCAGCACCACCTCGCGCACGGGTTCCGGTGCTGCGAAGCGCCGGACGTTCCGCTCGTCATCGCTCACGGACAGCTCCGGCACCAAGGTCATGCCGCTGCCGCTGCTCACCATGCGCTTCAGTGTTTCGATACTGCCGGTGCTGTAGAGGATGTTGTCGTGCCCGCCCGCGCTGGGATGCTGGCAGATGCTCAGTGCCTGGTTGCGCAGGCAGTGCCCTTCACTCAGCACCCAGAGCGGCGCTTTGCGGATGTCCTTGCGGTTGATGCGTTTCTGTTTCAGCAGCGCGTGCTTCTCCGGCAGGTAGGCGAGAAAGGGCTCGTGGAACAGCGTGGTAGCCTCCAGGTCATCGCCGCCAACGGGACCCGCGAGGATGCCCAGGTCGAGCTGGCCATTGCGCAGGGCTTTCAGGATGCGGCTGGTCTTGCGCTCATCAATGGCGAGCCGCGTGTGCGGGTGCTCTTCCGCGAAGCGCGCGAGGAACAGCGGGAGCAGATAAGGTGCGAGCGTGGGAATGATGCCGATGCGGAAAGTGCCGCTGGTGCCGGTGCGCAGCTCCTTCACCAGGTCCTTCAATTGCCCGGCCTCGCGGAGCACAACGCGCGCCTGGTCGATCAGCTCGGCCCCTTCAGTGGTGGGTCGCGCGGGCTGCGACTTCCGTTGGAAGAGCGTGATGCCCAGCTCGTCCTCCAGCTTGCGCACCATCATGGTGAGCGTGGGCTGCGTTACGTGGCATTGGCGCGCGGCCTTGCTGAACTGGCCCGTGTCCGCCACGGCCACGATGTACTGGAGCTGCTGCAGGGTCATTCGATGACGTCGATAGCGGCATCGAAACTATCGAAGATGTCGATGACTTTGGTCAGGATAGCTTTGGACCCGGCCCACCAACTTCGCGGCATCCGGACGGTGATCAGGACCGCGAGAACAACTTACGAAGCATGAACCCACCGCGCGCTGCGGTGACAACCTTGAACGAGATGGCGAACGAGACGAACGGAAAATGCCCCTTCCCGCATGGAATGATCCCGGCGGCGGGCGGAGGAACGCGCAACCAGGACTGGTGGCCCGGCCAGTTGCGGCTGAATATCCTTCGCCAGCACGGCGCCGAGAACGACCCGCTGGGCAGTGGTTTCAATTACGCGAAGGAGTTCGGCAAGCTGGATTACGCCGCGCTGAAGAAGGACCTGCTGGCGCTGATGACCGACTCGCAGGACTGGTGGCCCGCCGACTTCGGCAGCTACGCGGGCCTGTTCATCCGCATGGCGTGGCACAGTGCGGGCACTTACCGCGTAGGCGACGGGCGCGGAGGCGGAGGCCGTGGCCAACAACGCTTCGCCCCGCTGAACAGCTGGCCCGACAACGTGAGCCTCGACAAGGCCCGCCGCCTGCTGTGGCCCATCAAGCAGAAGTACGGCCAGAAGATCTCCTGGGCCGACCTCATGATCCTCGCCGGCAACGTGGCGCTGGAATCCACCGGTTTCCGCACCTTCGGTTTCGCTGCGGGCCGCGAGGACGTGTGGGAGGCCGACCAGGATGTGTACTGGGGCAAGGAGAGCGCCTGGCTCGCCGGTAGCGATACGCCCAACAGCCGCTTTTCGCACAGCAAACCCGGCGAGCGGGATCTGGAGAACCCGTTGGGAGCCGTTCAGATGGGGTTGATCTACGTGAATCCCGAGGGTCCTGACGGCAATGGCGATCCGTTGGCCGCTGCGCGCGACATACGCGAGACGTTCGCCCGCATGGCCATGGACGATGAGGAGACCGTGGCGCTGATCGCCGGTGGCCATACCATCGGCAAAACGCACGGCGCCGCCACGCCCGACGGCAACGTGGGTGTGGAACCTGAGGCCGCCGCGCTGGAGGCACAAGGCTTCGGCTGGTCCAACAAATTCGGTAGCGGCAAAGGGAAGGATGCCATCACCAGCGGCCTGGAGGTGACGTGGACGACAACGCCCGTGCGCTGGAGCAATGACTTCTTCCAGATCCTCTTCAAGTACGAATGGGAATTGAGCAAGAGCCCGGCCGGCGCGAAGCAGTGGGTGGCGAAAGGTGCCGATGACATCATCCCCGGCCCCACGCCCGATTCGCCCAAGCGCAAGCCCACGATGCTCACCACCGACCTGTCGCTGCGCTTCGATCCGGTCTATGAGAGGATCTCGCGCAAGTTCCTCGACGATCCGCAGGCCTTCGCCGATGCGTACGCCCGCGCGTGGTTCAAGCTTACGCACCGCGACCTCGGCCCGAAGAGCCGCTACCTGGGCCCCGAGGTGCCCAAGGAGGAACTGCTCTGGCAGGACCTGCTGCCCGCGGCCACGCACAAGCCCACGGCGGCTGACATCGCCGATGCCAGGTCGCGCATCGCCGCTTCCGGTCTTTCGGTAGCTGATCTGGTCTCTGTGGCCTGGGCATCCGCCTCCACCTTCCGCGGTGGCGACAAACGTGGTGGCGCCAACGGTGCGCGCCTGCGCCTGGCCCCGCAGAAGTTCTGGGAAGTGAACGCGATGGCCGTGAAGGCACTGTCCAAACTCGAAGAGGTGCAGAAAGCCTCGGGCAAGCTCTCCCTGGCCGATATCATCGTGCTGGCGGGCAACGTGGGCGTGGAGAAGGCCGCGAAGGATGCCGGTACCCCGGTTGAAGTACCCTTCACCCCCGGCCGTGTGGATGCCAGCGCCGAGCAGACCGATGTGGCCTCCTTCGCCTTCCTGGAGCCCAAGGCCGACGGTTTCCGCAACTACGCCAAGGGGCACACGGGCGCCTATGCCGAGCACATGCTGGTGGACAAGGCGCAGCAACTCACCCTGTCGGCGCCGGAGATGACGGTGCTGGTGGGCGGTTTGCGCGTGCTGGGAACCAACTTCGACGGCAGCAAGCACGGTGTGTTCACCGACAAGCCCGGCACGCTCACGAACGATTTCTTCGCCAACCTGCTCGGCATGGGCACGGAGTGGAAGTCCACCTCGGAGAAGAAGGATCTTTACGAGGGCCGCGACCGCAAGAGTGGCTCCGCGAAGTGGATGGCCACCCGCGCCGACCTGGTGTTCGGCTCCAACGCTGAGTTGCGTGCCATCGCTGAAGTGTACGCCAGCGCCGACGCCAAGGAGAAGTTCGTGAAGGACTTCGTGAAGGCCTGGGTCAAGGTGATGGACCTGGACCGCTTCGATGTGAGGAAGTGATCACGGAGCATCAAAATGAGGAAGGCGGCCCTGATGGGCCGCCTTCCTGCTTCTCAGCCTTGGAAGGTATTATTGTTTTACCAATCGCGTGGTCCATGCGGACGATACGCCAAGTCCCGTGAGTGCGTAAGTACCGGCGGGCAGTACTGAAAGGTCCAGGGCGATCGATGCCCAGCGGCGCTGCGATGTCCGTGAACCGTGGGAAGCCGCCGGTCGGCCCCAGGGCCTTGGCCGGGATGAGCCATTTTTGGGGTACGCCGACCGGGTGTTCGCCCAAGGTCATGCTGGCCACGTTGAGGAGCCAGCGCGCCGTGAGGTCGTCCGGATATTCTTCCAGGATGCGCGTATACGCGCCCGCCGCCCTGCGCGAGCCGGCGGGATCGTGGTGCCGCCCCTCGGGCGCGTTGGGCACGATGCGGGAGGCCGAGGTGTGGCCCTGCTGGCAGTTCGTCTGTTCGCCCAGGCGCAGGTGGCAGATAGCGAGGTGGTGGAGGAGCTCCGCGCGTTGTTCGGGCCGCAGCTGGAATTCCCCCCGGTCCATCCGGGCCACGAACTCCTCGGCGAGCGGTATGGCATCCGTGGTGCGTTCCGCGTTGACGAGCATCCGGGCGCATTCGAACAGGGCCTGCAGCCGCGCCTGGGGCGTGGGGGCCTGCGCCGCCATCTGCGCGAAGTACTCGGCCTTCTCGCTGTTGCGGAACTCGTCGCGCATCTCGGCCAGGGCGCGCTCGCGCACGTCCTTCAGCAGGGCGGCCATGTCGGCCGTGCCGGTGGAAGCGGCCGGTGCGGGGCAGGCCAGTGGTTCCTTGGGTCCCGGTTCGGCCGTGCCTGCGCCGCACGCGCAGCGTGTTGCGGGCAGGAGGGAGAGCGCGGAACCCAGGAAGCGCATGTAATACCAATTCGCAATAAGGAGGCGCCCGATCTGCTTGCTCTTTTTCCGCATGACTTCTCCGCGAAGGCCGTTCCGTAGCTCCGGCTACGCAACGCCCTGCGCGTATCTTGCTGCGAAAAAATAGCGGCGCATCTTTGGACGCCCCCTTAACGCGAAATGGTATAAGGCCGAACGAACCTGCCGGGCTGCCCGCTCGGGTGCCGGGCGCATCGTTCGTGCTGGCCTTCGGCCGTTGTGGACGGCCATTCCCACTATGCGACCGCCCTGTTCACGCTGCGGTCAGGCCCTTTCCTTGCGGAACGGTCTCTTCTCCCTTGGACCGCCGCCGCGTTCCCCTGCCGGCCGGGCCGGTGCGCCGCCCGTGCCCTCGTCCACCCGGATCTTCCTCCCCTTGTAGTTGGCGCCCTTGAAGCGGCCGATCACCTCGTCGAAGTGGCCGGTCTCCACGTCCACAAAAGCGTACATGTCCTTCAGGAGAATACGGCCGAAGCTCTGTCCCGTCAGACCGGTGATGCCGCAGAGGTAGCCGAGCATGCGGCCCTTGTCGAAGCCGTCGGCGGTGCCCAGGTTGATGAAGAGCGAGCGCATGGGCCCTTCGGCGCCCCTGGCGTACTCCTTCTTCTCGCGTTTGCGCGCGTCGGGGTTGTGGTCCTTGCGGGCCATGTCCACGTTGAGATCGCGCGCTTCGCGGTACTGCTCCAGGAAGCGGTTGAACTCGATGGAGACAACGCGCTTGATCAGTTCTTCGCGGCTCAGGTCCTGCAGGTCCAGATGCACCGCGTCCATGAACCGCTCGATGCCCTCTTCATCCACTTCCACGTCCTTGATGCGGCGGATGAGCGCGAGTAGCTGCACTTCGCAGATCTCGGCGCCGCCGGGTACGCGCACGAAGGTGAAATGCGTCTTCAGGCGGCGCTCCAGGTCGCGGATGATATGCACGTCCTTGCCGCCGATGATGCTGAGGGAGACGCCCGCCTTGCCCGCGCGGCCGGTGCGGCCGCTGCGGTGGGTGTAGCTCTCGCTGTCCACCGGCAGGCCGTAGTGGATCACGTGGGTCACGTCGCTCACATCGATGCCGCGCGCGGCCACATCGGTGGCGATGAGCAGTTGGAGATTGCGCGCGCGGTAGCGCTCCATTACCCGGTCGCGTTGGAACTGCGTGAGGTCGCCGTGCAGCGCATCGGCATCATAGCCGTCCCGGGTAAGGGCCTCGGCCAGGTCCTGCGTGTCCTGCTTGGTGCGGCAGAAAACGATGCCGAAGAGGCCGGGTGTGGCGTCCACGAACCGCTTCACGGCCAGGTAGCGGTCGCGCATCATCACCACGGTGTACCGGTGCTCGATGGTGGCCGCGGCGGCGTTGGCGCGGCCGGTGACCAGTTCCTCGGTATCGCGCATGTAGTTCTTCGCGATCCGGCGTACCTCGTGGCTCATCGTGGCGCTGAAGAGCCAGGTGCGCTTCTCGGCCGGGGTCTTTTCCAGGATCGTGGTCAGGTCTTCCTGGAAGCCCATGTTCAGCATTTCGTCGGCCTCGTCGAGCACCGCGATACGCACATGCGAAAGGTCCGCCGCGCCGCGCTCCATGAGGTCGATGAGGCGGCCGGGCGTGGCCACGATCACGTGGGCCCCGCGCTGGATGGCCCTGATCTGCTCGCGTATGCTGGCGCCGCCGTACACGGCCACGCAGCGGATCCCAGGCAGGTTCTTGCTGAAGTTCGCCAGGTCGCGCGTGATCTGCACGCACAACTCGCGCGTGGGGGCCAGCACCAGGGCCTGTGTATCACGGCCGCCCGGATCGAGGTGGTGCAGCAGGGGCAGACCGAAGGCGGCGGTCTTGCCGGTGCCCGTTTGGGCAAGGGCCACCAGGTCCTTCTCACCGGCCAACAGGCGCGGAATGGCCTGCTCCTGTACGGGTGTGGGCGTTTCGAAGCCGAGTTCGGCGATCGCGGCGAGCAGCTCGGGCCGGATACCGAGTTCAGCGAAGGAGGACATGGTGCGGGAAAAAGGGGCGCGAAGGTAGTTCTTGTGGAGCGGGCGGAAGAGACGCGGTATACGGTCTCACACGGGCACGCGGGATGACGCCGGGGCGCGCGCCTATCTCACCGCGAGAAGAGGGAAGGCGGGGAGTCGGCTTCTCCGCCGATCCTCGCGTGTTCCGCGTGAGGAGCAAATGCCACCGCCTCACCGAAAATGCCCCTTCCCGGCCCGCTCCTACCTTCGCCCGCCATGCTCCTGCTCAGCGCCAACGGCACCTTGCGCACCATCCTCATCCTGCTCATCGTGTGGCTGCTGCTGCGTGCCTGGGTGCGCTCGCGCCAGCCCGCGCAAGGGGGGCGGCCAAAGGGCACCCATTGGGCCCCGCCCGACGACCGGTCCAAGGGCGACGTGCGCATCGAACGTACCGAGGATACCCGAAAGGCGCGCCCCGGTCCCGTGGAGGATGCCGACTTCGAAGAGATCAAGTAACTACCGCCGCATGACCATCGATCTGAAGAAGCTGCTGCCCGCAGGCGCGGCCATCGCCCTGTTCTTCGCCCTCGCGCTCGCCTACTTCAGCCCGGTGATGGAAGGCAAGCGGCTCGTCCAAAGCGACATCCGCAACCACGCCGGCATGAGCCACGACATCGTGGAGCACCGCGATGCCTACGGAGAGGAACCGCTCTGGGCGGGCAGTCTCTTCAGCGGCATGCCGGCCTACCAGGTGAGCGTGGTCTGGAGCGGCAACGCCCTGCACTGGGCCGATCGGCTCTTCCACGGTTTCCTGCCACGCCCGGCGGACTTCCTCTTCCTCTATCTCATCGGCATGTTCATCGGGTTGCTGTGCCTGCGCGTGGACCCCTGGGTCGCTATCGTTGGTTCGGTAGCGTTCGCTTTCAGCAGCTACTTCCTTGTCATCCTCGAGGCGGGCCACAACAGCAAGGCCAACGCCGTGGGCTACATGCCCATGGCGTTCGGCGCGCTGTACATGCTGCTGCGCGGGAACAGGTGGCTGGGCGCTGCGCTTTTCGCGCTCTTCCTGTCGCTGCTCATCTACGTGAACCACGTGCAGGTGGCCTACTACCTCGGTATGGTGCTGGTGCTCTTCGGCCTGGCCGAAGCATGGTCCGCCGTCCGCGAGAAACGCATCGGCGGCCTGCTCGGGCGCGCCGGGCTCGCGGCGCTGGGCGTGGCCTTCGCGCTGCTGACCAACGCGGGCATGCTGTGGAGCACCTACGAATACGGCAAGTACACCACGCGAGGCCCCAGTGAACTCACCATCGCGCCGGACGGCACGAGCGCGGCCGCCAATCAGACGGGCGGGCTGGACCGTGACTACGTGACCAACTGGAGCTATGGCAAGGAGGAGAGCTTCAGCCTCATCATTCCGCACGCCAAGGGCGGTGCGAGCGGCAGCGTGATCCAGAGCCGCGAGGACCTCGACGCCATCGCCGACCCCGCCTTCCGCCAGGAGGTGATGAAAAAATACCAGGACGGCGGATATGTCAACAATTACTGGGGCGACCAGGACTTCACCAGCGGGCCGGTGTACATCGGCATCGTCGTCGTGCTGCTCATGCTCCTGCTGCTGGCCCGCGCCGAAGGGAACGCCCGCTGGTGGCTGCTGGGGTCGTTGCTTGTCATCGGTATCCTGCTGAACATCACCTCGCCCGTGCTGGCGGGCCTGCTCGTCATCACCTACCTGCTCGCGGGCATCTTCCTGTGGAAGGACACCCTGGCGTACGCGCTCTTCAGCGGGCTCTTCCTCACGCTGCTCCTCAGCTGGGGAAAATTCTACATGCCGCTCACGGACTTTTTCCTGGACCATGTGCCCGGCTACGACAAGTTCCGGGCGGTCACCATCATCCTCGTGGTGGTTGAACTGTGCGCGCCCGTGCTGGCCGTGCTCTACCTGGACCGCCTGCTGAAGGAAGGCGCATGGGACAAGCTGGCGCAGCGCCGCTTCCTTGTCCCGGCGGGTGCGCTGCTGCTCCTGCTGCTGGTGCTGGCCCTCGGCGCACCGGGCCTTTTCTCCTTTTTCAGCGACAAGGAGAAACTGGAACTGGCCGATGGTTCCCAAAGCTATGTGGACGGCCTGAAGACATTGCGCACGGGCATCTTCACGGCCGATGCCTGGCGTGGTATCGGCTTCCTGATCGCCGGTATCGGCCTGCTGTTCGCCTTCGGGCGCGGGCTCATCGGCAAGATGGTGCTGGTCGCGGGCCTCGGTGCCCTCATCCTCATGGATCTCTGGGCCGTGGACAAACGCTACCTGAACAACGAGAAGCGCGACGGCCGCTACATCAGCTGGGAGGACGACGCCCAGAGCAAGTTGCCCTACAAGCCGCAACCGGCCGACCTGGCCATTCTGCAGCGCGAACAGAACGCCGCCACCGAAGCGGACCTCGAGGGAACGCTCGCCCGCCTGAAGACCGCCAAGCAGCAGAGCGGTGCGGCGAACATGCTCGTGAGCAAGGAGGAGGAGGCCGTCGCACGCTTCGCCAGTTTGCGGCGCACCACCAACTTCCGCGTGCTCACCCTGCAGAACCCCTTCAACGACGCGCGCGTCAGCTACTTCCACAAGAGCATCGGCGGCTACCATGGCGCCAAGCTGAAACGCTACCAGGAACTCATCTCGTTCCACCTCGGCGCCGAGATGGAGGCACTGGTCGCGGACCTGCGCAAGGCGCGCACGCCCGGTGCGCTGGACAGCGCCTTCTTCGGCCGCCCAGCGCTGAACATGCTCAACATGCGCTACCTGATCACCGGGAACGATCAGCAACCCCTTCGCAACCCGCATGCCCTCGGCGACGGCTGGTTCGTGGACGAGGTGCGCACCGTGAAGAACGCCGATGAGGAGATCATGACCCTGGGTGCCATCGATACCCGCCGTACGGCCTTAGTGGACGAACGTTTCACGAAGGACATCGACATCGCCGCCGCGAAGCCGGACAGCTCCGCCAGTGTTTCGCTGAAGGCCTGGAGGCTGGACGACATGCGCTACACCGTGAAGAGCGCCAACGGCGGCGTGGTGGTCTTCAGCGAGATCTGGTACGGCCCCGACTGGCACGCCGAGATCGATGGCCAGCCCACCACCTACGGCCGCGCCGATTACGTGCTGCGCGCCATGAGCGTGCCCGCCGGGGAGCACGAGGTGCGGTTCTACATCAAGAGCAAGTCGTTCAGCACGGGCGGGCAGCTCGCCAGCATCAGTTCGTGGGCTTTGCTGCTGGTGGTGCTCGGAGCGATCGGCCTTTCGCTGCGCAATGCGGGATCCGCATCTTCCCCAATGGGGAGGGATGGGGTGGGGTCATGAAGCGCGTCCTCATCATCACCTACTACTGGCCGCCCAATGGCGGTGCCGGCGTGCAGCGCTGGCTGAAGATGGCCAAGTACCTGCCGAAGCACGGCTGGCAGCCCGTGGTGTACACGCCGGAGAACCCGGAGATCATCACCCCGGATGAGGCCTTGGCGAAAGAGGTCCCGCCTGAAGCCGAGATCATCAAGCGGCCGATCAACGAGCCGTACACCTTCTACAAACGCCTGACCGGTCGCAAAGCGGACGACAAGGTGCACCTGGGTTTCCTGAACGAAGGGAAGAAGAAGAGCTGGCGCGAAGATCTGGCGGTATGGGTGCGCGGCAACGCCTTCATCCCCGATGCGCGCGTGTGGTGGGTGAAGCCTTCGGTGAAGTTCCTGACCGGTTACTTGGAGAAGCATCCGGTGGACGCGATCGTGAGTACCGGCCCGCCGCACAGCATGCACCTGATCGCGCTCGGTCTGAAGAAGCGCTTCCCGCACCTGCGCTGGATAGCCGACTGGCGCGACCCGTGGACGAACATCGATTTCTACCACCAGCTCAAGCTCACCGCCCGCGCGGACCGCAAGCACCACCGCCTGGAACGTGTGGTGCTGACCACCGCCGATGTGAACGTGGCCGTCGGCTGGACGATGGCGGCCGAGCTCGACGCACTCGGCGCGCGCCGCACCGAGGTGATCACCAACGGCTGGGATCAGGCCGACCTGCCATCGCCGCCGCCGCCTGTGGACGACGCATACAGCCTCGTCCACGTGGGCAGCATGACCGCCAGCCGGGACATCCCGCAGCTCTGGCCCCTCCTCGCTGAACGCTGCCGCGCCGATCCCGCGTTCGGGGACAAACTCGTGCTCCGCTTCGTGGGGCCCGTGGACCAACAAGTACTCGCGAACATCGAGCGGACCGGCCTGGCCAACAAGGTGGAACGCGTAGGTAGCGTGGACCACGCCCTGGCCATGCGTGAAATGGCACGAGCACGGGTCCTGCTCCTCAGCGTGAACGATTCTGCCAACGCGAAAGGCGTGCTCACCAGCAAGGTCTTTGAGTACCTGGCCACAGGCCGGCCCATCCTTGCCTTCGGGCCTACCGACGGCGACGTGGCCCGCGTGCTGGGGCATGGGCACCTGCTGGTGGACAGAGGGGAGGAGCATCCGAACACCGCCGCGATCACCGCACTCTTCCAACGGCCCGGCGGCGGTACACCCGACAAGGCGTATGCGCGAGAGGCGGGAGCGGAGAGGATGGCGGAGTTGCTGGGGGGCTGAGGACTCAGCGGAGAAGGGTGGCGTGGCCTTGCTTTTCCTTCCGCATAACGTCGCACCGGTCTCGCCACCGCACGATGTACATGTACGTGCCATCGTGTACCGCCTTGCCGTTGTGCCGACCGCCCCATGCATCGGAGATCGTGGTCGAGCGGAAGATCTCCTGGCCCCAGCGATTGAAGATGAGCAGTTCGATGAAGCCTTCCGGATCGGCCATTACCGCGTGGAAGGTCTCATTGAGCCCTTCACCGTTCGGTGTGAAGACATTGGGAACGTACATGGATGCCTCACCGCCGGCGCCGACGACGGACACGGTCACCGTGTCGTGGTAGACACAACCATCTGGACCGATAGCGCTCACGACAAGTTCGAGATCATTGGATGGGGTGACCGTGATACTCATGGTCGTATCACCTGCGGACCAGTATACCTGCGACAGAGGGCCGCTATTCAAGTAGACGGTGAACTGGACAGGTTCATCGCTTCAGATAACCGATGGGCCATGCATACTGAACATGGCCGCAACCCCGATCTCAACGATCTGGGAAGCCGTATCACTACCGCATGCATTTGATACAATGAGCAGTACGGTATATGGACCGGGTGCGCTGAATTCGTGTGACAGGTTTTCTTCCGCACTTGTTCCACCGTCCCTGAGTTGCCAAGCGTAGGTAAGTGCTCCAGTGGAACCGTTCTCGAAGAGAGCCGATAGCGAGCATGGCTCAGATGTAATTATGAATGCCGCGACCGGAGGGGTAGCGGCCGAAATGTTCACCGTATCGCTGGAGGTGCAACAGTCAATTACGACCGATACCCAATATGTACCGGGTTCATTCGCCGGGAATGAGGCGTTGGTGGAACCGTCCAGCCAGAGGAAGGAGGTCGCACCGGTAGAGGACGCGTCGAGGAGGAGCGGGGAGCATGTGGTCGTATCTGGGCCCAGGCGATCCTGGAGTGTGGGACAGGAAGTGGTCACGGGCGTCCATGTCGCCGCTGTTATGGGGCTGAGCGTCAGGTCATCGGTGATCAATTCAGGCTCCAGCGGCGCGCTGAACAGCGGGGCGTCCACTTCGGTCACGATCAGGTCCTGCGATCCTCCGCAATCGAGGTTGCCTTGGGCATCCACGCGATAGAGGACCAGGTCGGTCTCGTCGCCGGAGGTCCGCTCCCCGGTCAGGTACAGGTCTGTCCAGGAGACCGTAGCGTGTTTCAGATAGGAATGCAGGAGACCTTTCGCAGCGGTGTTCGAGCCAAAGCGCTTGGCCCACAGCACGTGGCCCTCATGGGACACGGCCAATGCGAACAGGTCATCATCCGCGCCCGTTCCCCGGCCGGTGACGAGATAACCATAGGGCATGCGGATCACTTTCGCCGCGACCTCGGAAATGAACCCGGCCAGGTCATAGTCACGTGCCCAAGCGGTCATGCCGAGTTCATCCGTGCGGATGGGACCTATCCTGAAATTCGAAGAATATTGATGGATGTCGCCGGTATAACAGACGGTGAGGCTGTCGTTGTCATGGATGATGTCGCAGCCGTAGATGCGCGCATTGGCCGATCCGTTCACCAGATGGTACCGGGACCAGAGGTGCGCACCGTTGCCGAAGAATGCGCTGATGAAGGAGCGCATGCTCGATCGGTTCGCCCCGTCGAGGTAATTGCGCCCGGTGGTGTAATAGGCGTCCCCATTGCCCAAGGCGGCGGCATAGGGGTCGTCCAAGTATGAAGAACCTGATGTGTACACGACACGAGGGCCGGTCCATGTGATGGATCCGTCCGTTGCGCTGATCCCATGGGACATCGGATCAGTGAAAGGGTCGTTAGACTGATCGAAGGGTGCATCTACCAGCACATATTCCGAGGTGGACCGGGGAAGCGTGGCCAACGAAAAGAATGGTTGGCTGCCGGAGGAGTATCGGATCCATTGCGGGTTGCCCTCGGTATCGAATTTGAAGCAGATGATCGATCGGTAGGTGATCGGTGATCCGCCGTAACTGTCCGCTGTGCCGATCAGATAGCCGTCCGGGGTGATGGAGAGCTGGTTAACAAGGTCCCTGTATGGTGATCCAGAGCGGAACGTCTTCGCCCAAACCACACCGCCGTTGGGGTCGATGCGCATGACCAGGGCGCTGTCATCGCGATAACCGCCCACGAAGTGTTCCCCGCCAGGAGAGACCACCATGGCGGTGCCTCCCTCATCGATACCGGGTCAACCGTAGACCGTGGAGAACGTCTGGGCACAGGCGGTCAGCGCAGAACCGGCCAAGGCCATGGACAGCAGGTGCCGGAATATGCGCCAAGCCTGACCCATTTGGTCGTTGAGCAACAAGTCTATGCGTCGTGGCCGTTGTCGCACCGGTGCTGGGGCGGTTCGTCCGGTGGGCATGTCGTGTAGCTTTCGCGCCGTGGGCACCTTGGCGCGTCAGACCTCGTGGATTGCCGTGCTTACGGCCATGGGGCTGGCGCTGGGCTTCCTGAACATGTCGGTGCTGTACCCGCGCTACCTGCAGTCGGCGGAGTTCGGGCTTACGCGGCTCGTGGTTTCCATCGCCATCGTTGCGGCGCAGGTCGCGCATTTAGGGCTGGAGTCCACAGTGATCCGCTATTTCCCGTATTTCCGTGACCGGGAGCGGCGGCACAAGGGGTTGTTCAGGGTGGTGCTGGTCATCGGCGGCTTGGGCGCGGTGGTGGCGATGCTCGTGCTGCTGTTGTTCCACGACCGGTTCGCTGTGTGGTTCAACGACAAGAGCGGGCTCTACGGTAGCTATGGCCTGGTGGTGCTTCCACTGTTACTGGCCGAGGTCTTCTTCCTGCTCTTACGCGGATTCAGCCGGGCCGTGCATCGGAGCATCGCGCCGGTGCTTCTTCGGGAATTCATCCTGCGCTTGCTACAGACGGTCCTGATCGTGCTGCACGCCTGCTTCGCCCTACCATTCCATGTTTTTTTGGGCGCGTTCACCGGTACGTTCGTCATCACGGCCGTCGCGCTCGTGGTGGACCTGTGGCGCTCGGGCGAGTTCGGCTTCGGCCGGGTGCGGGTGCGCGTGCCGCGCCGGATGTCGCGGAGCATGGCCCGCTACTCGGTGATCACGTTGAGCGTCGGCGTGGCGGGCGTGGCGGCCGGCAATGTGGACCAGATGATGATCGCGGCGATGCTGCCCGAGGGTCTGGAGCACGTGGCCCATTATGCCGTGGCGATGTTCCTGGCGAGCGTGATCATGGTGCCCTCCCGTGCGATGGTACAACCCGCGTTGCCGCTGTTGGCCGAGGCGTGGCGCAGAAGGGACACGCCGCACATCGGCGCATTGAACAGGAACTCCACCACGGTGCTCATCACGATCGGGTTGTATGTCGCCTTGTGCCTCTTGTTGGCGAAGGATGCGATCTATGCCGTCATGCCGGAAGAATATGCCGGTGGCCGCCGTTCATTGATGATCCTGTGCGGAGCCAATCTGGTGAACCTTGCGGGCGGTCTCGGCGGCAGCATCATCAGCACCAGCCGCAGGTACGCGTTCGATGCCAGTTCGGGCCTGTTGTATCTGGGGCTCAATGTCGTGCTGGACTATGTGTTCATCCGATGGTGGGGCATGGACGGCGCGGCGTGGAGTTCCCTGGTGACCATGCTCGTGGTGGTCGCTTGGCGGGCGGCCTTCCTGTGGACGCGTTTCAGGCTGTGGGCCTATGATGCGCGGGCGTTCGGCAAACTGGCCTTGGCCACGGCGGTGTGTGCTGGTGTCTGGCTGATCCCTTCGGCCGGGAACATTTGGGCCGATGCCGGTCTGCGCTGCGCCGTGGTGACGCTGGTGTATTGGACCCTTGTTTTCCGAACGCGGGTGTCACCTGACCTGCGGGCGCAGTTCCGCAAGATCGTGGCCGTGGTCAGGCGGCGCTGATCGTGGGCTTCTCCGCCGGGGCACCGTCCTCGATGATCCGTATCAATTCATCCACGCGCCGCCGCATCGGGAAAGCGGTCCGCACCTTCTCACGGGAGGCGGCCGATCGTGCTGACCATGTGGCCCGGTCCAGCGCGATGAGCGTTCCGCAGACCTCGGCACCCGTGCCAGGGTCATCCCGCTTCAGAACGGCCCCGCATCCTTCCACGATATCGGGCATGGAGGCCACATCGCTCACCACCGGGACGCATCCGCACAGCATCGCTTCGCACAGGGCGTTCGGCATGCCCTCGGAAAGGGATAATTGCAGGTGGAAACTCGCCTTCCGGTAGAGTTCGAGCAGGCCGTCGGAAGATACACGCCCGAGGAGGGTCACGTTCCCCGGCGCAATGTGGTACGCGCCCGGGTCGTCCAGCCCCACGATCGTGAACCGGGCTTCCGGGAGCCGTTCGGCGATGGCCAGCACCATGTCCACGCCCTTCAGCCGGTGCAGCCGGTTCTGCGGCGTGGCCGGCCCGGGAACAGAGATGAACAGGGCCGGGTCGCGTTCGGTGGCCGCCCCCGGGCTCCACTGTTCCGGATCGAAACCATAGGGAATGGCGGTCCAGGGCGTGTTGATCCACGGGCCAAAGGCGAGGATGCCCTGTTCCCGGGGAGCGGCGGAACTGTACGTCTGTACGCGGCGCATCAGGCTCGGATGGACGGGCAGCAGGCGAGTGGCCGAGGCCGCTGCCCGGCGAGTGGCCCATCCGAGGACCTTGCGCGCATGGTTGCCATACCGGATCGAAGGGATGCTCGCGCAATCGCTTCCGGCGAGTATGATGAAGGTGCGGCGGCATAGCATGACGGGCAGCAGCGCATGGTAGCCGCTGAAGTGGCAGATGCAGTCGCACGACCATGCCCGGTTGTGCAGGAGCCAAGCGAATTGATGGACCAGCCGGAAGGGCAATTTCCACGCGGGCTGGGCCCGTAGTTCATGGGTGCGCACATCGTAGCGCGACGAAAGTCCCTCAATGTCCCGCTGGATGAAGGTGGAGCGGCGCGGAAAACAGTACAGGATGCGCCGTGATCCCGTTCGCGTGCCGCTGGCGCCCATGCGATAGGGGTCAGGCCGGTGTCTTCTCTTCCGCCTGCCGCGCAGGTGTGCCGGAGGCCGCACTTGTGATCCGTTCACAGTACACCACCTCACCGTAGAACCGGTAGGTCCAGGCCGACCGGGCCATGGCCTTGAAGAAGGCGTCCCCGCAGCCTGGCTTGAAAATGTCGTGCAGTTCGATGGCGATGCGGTCCACTTTTTCCAGCCAGTTGAGGTCGGCCGCGCTGAACAGTTCCTTCTCGGCACCTTCGATGTCGATCTTCAACAGCCCGATGCGGTCAAGCCCGAAACGCTTCATGATCCCGGGGATCGAGAGCGCCTCGATGGAGCCTTCGCCGTCCGTGGCCTCCTGCGTCCGGAAGGCCGAGTGCCGCAGGCCGTCGCGCCGCAGGTCCACCCAGCCGTCCACCGGCCACACGGCGGCTTGCAGGGCATGCATGGCGGTGAGACCTTCGATGTTCTTCTTGAGCAGGTCGAAGTTCTCGCCATCCGGTTCGATGGCGATCACCGTGGCGCCCGGAAAACTCTGTTTCAGGTAGCGAGTGGCCAGGCCGATGTTCGCGCCGCAGTCCACCACGGTGGAGGGCGGTGCGCCAGTAGCGGCGGGCATGTACGGGCCGATGAGGAACTGGTCGATCGTGGCCATGTCCGCGGTGCCGGGCCGCACGAGGACCTTGCCGCCGAGCCAAGGGGCATCCACCGTGTCCAACGGACCGGGGCCGCGCCGTTTCAGGCCGATAACATGCACCGCTCTGCTCCAGCCCAGCCGATAGGCGTGCTCGAACAGATGGAAAAGGGCCTTGGTCACCCGCATTGGGCCGCGAAGCTACGTCTCTCCGCGTCAAGCGTTTCGCGCCCCGCTACTCCCTCACCCACGTCTGCGTCCTGTAAAGGAACGCCAGGTACGCCCGCAGTTTCAGCGTGCCGTTCTCCACCCAGATCCGGCAATCGTATTCCTTGCCGTTCTCGGGATCGATGATGGTGCCGTCCTCCCACTCATCACCATCGCGCATCAGGCCGCGCATGATCTCGAGGCCCACGATGGGCTTGTTCTTGCGGTCGTCCTCGCAGAGAGTGCAGGTCTTGTCGCGCCGGGCCGCGTCGAAGAGGTGGATGAGGTGCCCGTAGACCTTGCCACCGCGCTCGGTGATCTCCACGATGGCTTTCCGTTCGCCGGTGTTGTCGTCAATGGTGACCCAACGGCCGAGGACGCTCTGGGCATCGCTGACGCCATTCAAGAGCAGGCCGCAGGCAGAAAGCAGCAGGCAGCGCAGAACGAGAAGGCAGCTGCCCGCTGCCGACTGCTTTCCGCATGCTGCTTTCTGCATGCTGTCTGCTTCAAAAGCTCCGTTCAACACCGATGACATAGCGGAACGCGAAGTGGTCTTTCTCCTGGTAGGGCAAACCGCTCACAAAGATGGGGGCGTCGAAGCGGATGGTCAGCGGCTTGATATCAATGAGCGGGCCGAATTTCTTGATGGTGAGGGCGAGCCCGGCCCCGGCGTCGGCGCGCGGCGCGGCGAAGCGCAGCTGGGTGGTGCCGGCCTCGGTGACGCGGCGGTAGCCCATGCTTCCGATGTCGCCGAAAAGGTACACGTCCAGGTGCAGCCATTCGCGCGTGGCCTTGGGACGCAGGCGCGCGAGGCCGTCCAGGTCGAGTTCGGCGTTGACGGCCGCGCCGGTGTTGCCACGATAGGTGAGGATCTGGCCGCCATCCACGGCATCGGGCGCCAGGTAGCCCGCGTAGCCGCGCAGGCCCAGGCCGCCGCCCGCCTGGAAGTGCGTGATGTCCGCGCCGTAGCCGCTCTGGGAGTATGGCACGAAACCGATGCTGCGGGTGTACTTGTTCTCCATCATGTCCTCGGGCGAGGCGCCCGCGAGGTAGAGCTGGCTCTCGAGCGGGGTATCGCCCGTGCCGAACTGCGCGACGAAGCGCGTGCGCAGGCCCAGCCGCCCCAGGCGGTTGTCGTTGACGGCGGTGAGCGTGGCCTGCGCGAAGGCGTGCGCCGAGCCTATGGAGCTGTTGCGCACGTTGAGCAGCACGTCGCCATTGCTCCCGCCATACGTGTAGCGGTGGCGCAAGCTGTTGTCCCAGGCGCTGTTCAACGCGTTCAGGTCCCATTCCTGCGGATGCGCCAGGTAGCGCAGGTCGTCGGATGAGCGGCGCAACAGGTAGCGCAGCGAGGAGCGCAGGGTGGTCTTCCCGTTGGGCAGGTCCCAGTTGAACGCGGCGGCGTAGCGTTCCAGGCCATCGAGCATGCGGACGGCCAGTTCCACGCGCGAGCCCCGCAGCAGTTTCTCGGTGCCGTTCTCGTACTTCACGTTGAAGGAGATGGGGTCGTAGCCGACGGTCGGCGTACTGTCGGGCAGGTACTGGGCGATGCCGGTATTGATCCAGGCCGTGGCCCACACCCTGTGCTTGTAGTTCATCCATGCGCTGTGGAAGTGCGCGCCCAGCTTCAGCCCGTCGAAGCCGTTCCACCAGATGTCGGGCCGGATGGAGCCTTGGTACACGCGGCGGTCCGGCGTGTTGCGCACGTGGTGGTCGAACACGGCCTCGAAAGGCAGCTTCAGGCTGTTGTCCGGCTGGTAGGCATCCGCCAGGCGGTACGTGGTGTCGATGAGCACGTCGGCGATGCCGCCAGGGATGTCCACGTGCGCCGTGTAGGTGCGCTGCAGTTCGTCGTGCCCGATCCAACGGGGCAGCACGGTGGCCTTCGTTCCCTTCACGAACCAGTTGTTCGGTATGTGGAAGCCGTGGTGCGTACCGTCCTTGGCCACCACCGTGAGGTCGATGGGCATCTCCATGCCGCCGGTGCGCTTCAGCACGATCGTCTGCCCCTTGCTCGCGCCGCGCCGCTTCACGCGGGCAACCTTGTAATCGATGCGTTTGTCCGTGTCGATCCACTGGTCGAAGAACCAGTTCAGGTCAACGTGGGTATAATTGATGATGCTGTTGCGGAAGTCCTCCACGGTGGGGTGGGCGATCATCCACTGGTGGAAGTAGTGTTTCATCGCCCGCTGGAAGAGCGTATCGCCCAGTACGTACTGGAGGTTGTACAGCATGGTGGCCGTCTTGGAATAGACGTGCCGATAGCCGCCCGACCCCTGCTTCTCGTAGTGGCCGAAGCCGTCGCTGTGGGTGCTGATCGGCGGCAGGGCGTCGCGCACGGCGTCCCGCATGTAGCCGCGGTAGACCTCGCTCTCGCGCGGCGATGCCGGTTCGGTGAAACGGCGCTCCCAGGCCGTTCCCGGTTCCTCTTCCACGAGGGTGTCGCCATCGATGTCGGTGAGGCCGAAGGCGGTGAGGAACTGCGTGAAGCCCTCGTCCAACATGGCCCGGTAGGTCTCGTTGTTGCCCACCATGCCGTAGAACCAGTTGTGGCCGATCTCGTGGACGAAGAGACCCCGATAGTTGGGCTCGTTGCCGCTGTCGAGCGTGAGCATGGGGTACTCCATGCCGTCACGCGCGTCGGCCACCACCATCTTGGGATAGGCGTACATGCCGAAGTTGAGGCTGTGGGAGCGGATCACCTTGGCGCAGTATTCGGCGGCGTTCTGCCACTTGCTGGCGTGCGGCTCCTGGGCCACGGCGATGCACTGCACGCCGTTCCATTCGGCCTCGCCTATGCGGTAGGTGGGGTCGGCGGTGAAGGCGAAGTCGTGGACGTTCTCGGCGTGGTAGGTCCATTTCCGGCGCACCGCAGCGTCGTAGGGGATGATGACGCTGGGCTTCTCATCCCAGGGCTTGTCCTTGAAGTTGCGGATGTCCAGTTTGGCGCGCAATTCCGGCGGTAGTGTCCCTTCGGGGTCCTGCAGCTGGCCGGTGGCCTCCACTATCATGTCGTTGGGCATGTCCAGCTCCACGTCGTATGTACCGAAATCGCCATAGAGTTCGTGGCCGAGGTGCTGGTCGGTGTCCCAGCCGCGCTGCTTGTCGTACACGCTGATCCGGGGGTACCAGTGGGTGCCGTCGTAGTGCTTGTGGCCCCAGGCGTTGAAGAGCTTCATGCGGCGGTAGCCCGGTGCCCAGTGCGTACGGAAGGCGTATTCGAAGATCACGCGGCCTCCCGGCGGGAGCGGTCGCGGAAGTGATACACGCATGACGGTATTGTCAAGCTCCCTTTCCGTCTCGATGCCGTCGGCCTTCAGCGAGCGGATGTCCGTGCCCTTGCGCGGAATGCTGTCCCGGGGTCCTCCGCCACCGGCGCGTTCCAGTTTTTCCAGATAGCTCCCGGCGTCGTAGGCGTTCTGGTAGAGGTGGAAGAAGACCTCGCGCAGGGTGTCGGGCGAATTGTTCCAGTAGGTGAGCACCACGGAACCGTCGGCGGCGTCCGTGTTCTCGTCAAGCCGGGCGGTGATGCGGTAATGCACGTCCTGCTGCCAGTAGCCGGGATATGGCGGGCGGTTCTTCCAGTAGTACGGGTTGTCCGCGTTGCGGTAGGTATCCGGGGGGCGCAGCGGATCGTAGGGCTGGGCGGCCGCCAGGAACGGGAAGAGAAGCCAGAGGAGGAACGGGATCGGCGATAGGCGCATCGTGGGTGTGAAAATACCGTTACGCGCGTGTGCCGGGCATGGCCATCAAGCCCGGGCTTTCCGCCTGGGCACACCGGCCCCCGCCTGGCCGGCGGAACGGGCGTGGGCGATGCTGGCGTTCAGTTCGAAGCCGATGAGCAGTACCAGCATGTTGAAGTAGAGCCAGAGCTGCACGGCGAGGATGGCGCCGAGCGAGCCGTACAGCGCATTGTAGTCCGTGATGCGCGTGAAGAAGAACGCGAGGGCTTGCGAAAGCAGGAGGGTGAGGATCACCGCCAGGACCGCTCCCGGGGTGAAGATGCGGAAGCTCCGTGCCGTGGGGTCGCCCGCGTTGTACAGCAGGCCGATGCTCGCCGTGATGAGCAGCACGGTGATGCACCACTTGGCGGCGAAGAGCCCGAAGCGCTCCAGCCCGCCCAAGCGGATGCCGAATTCGGGCAGCATGCGGATCACGTGGTCGCTGAAGGTGAGCAGGGCGATGGCCACCACCATCATCACCGTGAGGGTCAGCATGAGCCCCAGGCTGAGGAGCCGCTGCTTCAGCGGGCTGTGCCGGCGCCCCAGGTGGTAGCTGTCGCTGAAGCCCTGGAGGATCGCGTCCATGCCGTTGCTCGCGAAGTACAGCCCGGTGATGAAGCTCAGGCTGAGCAGGCCGCTGTGCTTGCGCACCACCAGGTCGTGCAGCAGGCCCTCGATAAAATAATACACAGCCGGAGGGAGCATGGCCCTGAAGTTGCCCATCAGCTTCTCCTGGAAGTCCTCCACGGGGATGTAGGGGATGAGCGTGAGCAGGAGGATGATGGCCGGGAAGAAGGCCAGGAACAGCTTGAAGGCGATGGCGGACGCGCGGGTGACGAGGCGGCCTTCGGAAAGGGCCAGGAAGAAGAAGCGCGCGATGCGGTACACGCTGAAGCCGCCGGACCCGGGCAGCTTGATGCGCTGTGCCTGGGTGATGAGGCCGCGGTTGGCGCGCGAGTAGAGGAGCTTCCGCCAGAGCCGCTTGAGCATGCCGGGTCAGATCATCGCTTTCAGGCTCAGGTCCAGGCTGCCCGCGCTGTGCGTGAGGGCGCCCACACTGAGGAAGTCCACGCCCGTCCCCGCCACGGCGCGCGCGGTGGTCAGGGTGATGCCGCCGCTGGCCTCGGTCTCGCACGCGTCGCCGATCAGCCGCACGGCCACCCGCAGGTCCTCGATGCGGAAGTTGTCCAGCATGATGCGCTGTATGCCGGGCACCGAGAGCGCCAGCTTCACTTCGCCGAGGTCGCGCGTCTCCACTTCGATGGGCAGTGCCAAGCCGTTCTCACCAAGGTAGCGTTGCGCCCCGAGAACGGCCTGCGCGATGCCGCCCGCGAAGTCGGCGTGGTTGTCCTTGATCATCACCATGTCGTACAGGCCATGGCGGTGGTTGTGCCCGCCGCCGATGCGCACGGCCCATTTCTCGATCGCGCGCAGGGTGGGCGTGGTCTTGCGCGTGTCCAGCACGCGGCAGCCGGTGCCGTCCACCGCCTCCACGAAGCGGCGGGTGAGCGTGGCGATGCCGCTCATGCGCTGCATGAAATTGAGTACCGTCCGCTCCACGATGAGGATGCTGCGCGCGGGGCCGGTGAGGGTGAAGGCAACATCACCGCTCATCACGGCCGCGCCGTCCTGGATGAGCGTGCGCAGGCGCAGGGCGGGGTCGTAGTGCTGGCAGATGGCCTCGGCCAGCTCAACACCGGCCAGCACCCCGTCCTGCTTCACCAGCAGGCGGGCCGCACCGCGCGCGCTGGCGGGTATGGTGCTCAGCGTGGTGTGGTCGCCCTCGCCGATGTCTTCCAGCAGGGCACGGCGGACGATGTCGTCGGTTCCGGGGGGCAGCACCGGCCTTACTTGTTACTGGGCTCGATGCGGAGCTGTTTCACCTGCGTGACCTCGCCGGTCTTCTTCAGGAAGAAGGTGACGCGGAAAACGCCGTTGGCCGTGGTGAGTTGGCCGATACAGTAGCGGTCGCCCATCTTGCTGGTGCCTTCGTGCTCGATCCGCAGCGTTTTGGGTTCGTGCTCATCGAAGAACTTCCGCAGGATCCCCGTAGCTTGGGCCTTGCTGTAGTAGTCGCTGGTGCTCAGCACGGTGAGGTCCACGTTGTCCACGAGCTTCGTGCTCAGGGCGTTCACATCACCGGAACCGATGGCGGCCGTCACCTGGTCCTTCATATCCGCCTGCGCGATGAGCAGGTGTACGGCCAGGGCGGAGAGGAGGGAAAGGAGTGTGCGTTTCATGTGCATGGCTGGAACGTGAGCGAATTTTGCAAACATCAGGCCATCGGGCACCAAGACCCGATGCCGACTTGTGAACAACGCGGGCGATGAAGACGCGGCTGGTGATGGTGGGGCGCACGGAGCGGGGCTTCGTGGCCGACGGACTGGCGCATTATCTGGACCGCGTGCGGCACTGGAGCCCCGTGCAGGAGGTGGTGGTGCCCAAAAGCGACCGCTCCACGCCCGACGAGCAGCGCGCCGAAGAGGAGAAGAATCTGCTGAAAGCCCTTCCCACCGGGGCGCGCCTCGTGGTGCTGGACGAGATCGGCCACACCCTGGAGAGCCGGGCCTTTGCCAAGAAACTGGGCGATTGGCGCGACCAGGGCGTGCGCGAGACCTGCTTCGTGATCGGGGGCGCCTACGGACTCACCGGTGCGGTGCGCGACCGGGCGGACCTGCTCCTTTCACTTTCACCGATGACCTTTCCGCACCAGCTGGTGCGCGTGCTTTTCGCCGAGCAGTTGTACCGCGCCTGGGCGATCATGAAGGGGACGGGGTACCATCATTGAACGGCATGCTGACCCCGGAGAATGGACTGGGTCTCTCTTCGTACCGGCTTCTTCGCAGAACGATAACGGACCGTAGGGTGCAGCATCCATCACGTGCAAGCGGCGGCGGTCGGTCTATTGGCTGCATGATGGCCATACGCCGGGCCGGTTCCTGTATGGCAGCTATCTTGGCAGCGGGTCGAGATCGCATCATGTCCGGCCATCCAGGAGTGCCCCCATCAATCCCAAGCGCTACGTGATGCTGGAACGGGTATTGAGCGCCAGAACGACGTATTGGGCACTACTGCTGGCCCATGCGCTCATGGTCATGGCCACGTTATGGGCCACTCGGGGCCTGGTGTTGGGGGACGCCCCATCTTATATCGCCTTGGCCGATGGCATCCTGCATGGGGAATACACGCAGTGGTGGCAATTGGAGGAGGAGGTGCCGGATACATGGCGTACTCCGGGGTTCCCATTGTACATCGCCGTATTCATGTGGCTGTCAGGGGGCACCAAGGTGCTCACCGCCGTTCAGGTGCTGTTGTACGGGTTGTCCATCTATCTGATGCTGCGGGTCATGGACCGTTTCGATCGCCGCCTGCTGGTGAAGAACCTGTTCCTGTTGATGCTGTTGCCGGTGGTGAACGTGCCGTACTACATCGGGCAGGTCTATCCGGAGATCCCCACGTTGGCGGCGATCAGCGCCGCGCTCTTCATCATCACCCGCCCTGGTGCCCCGGGCACGGTGGAGGCCATCGCCCTGGGGCTATTGCACGGGTTCATTTTCCAGTGCCGTCCGGTGTTCCTGTTATTGCCCTTGGTGCTGTTCCTCGTACGGTTGGCGGCCGATCGCGGTGGTTTCCGCTGGCGGGGCGAACTGCTCACCCTGTTGGTCTTCGGCATCACCCTGTTGCCCTATGCACTTTGGAACCAGCGGCATCATGGCCGGTTCAAGGTGACCCCGTTGGAAGGCGGCGGGGGCATGGTGCATATCGGTTATTGGTGCGGCAAGATGCCCGGCTATCAGGAACATGTGTACTGGCACAATTTCATGGGGGAGGAGATCGTGCGGTTCACCCCGGCCGATTCCGTCGCCGCGAACATCGCCGCGTACGAGAAGGAGTGGGTCGGGGTCAATGCGGAACTGGCGCCGTTCCTTACCCGCACCGATTCAGTGATGATGGCATCGCGCCGCCTGCACAGATGGCCCTTCACGTACACGTACAACACGGCCTACACACTGGAGCGGGAGCGTTTGCTCGTCGATAGGACCGTCATGCATGTGAAGGCCGACCCCGGGTATTATTTTGCTTACAAGGCATGGTCCGCCCTGCGTTTGTGGGTCATCGGCCCGCAACGCGACGAATTGCTGGCGGCCTCCCTGATGGGAAAGGTCAAGATCCTGTCCGCCACGATCGTTACAGGGGTGCTCTTTTTGCTGGCGGTGGTGCTGATCCCCTTGGCGTACCGGCGGCGGCGGCTCGCCTTCTCGCGCACGTGGCCCTTGGTCGTGTTCATGTTGTACGGATGGGTCATCCACATCCCTTTCGTGATCCAGACGCGCTACACGGTGCCGATCCGGTTCGCCATGTTGGCGCTGTTGGCCTTGGCCATCGCTCAGCTATGGAAGGGCGCGGACAGAAGACCAGCCACCCGGCGTGCCGAGGGGAAAGGGGACGCCAACCCGCGGACGCACGGCTGAGACCCGGACATGGACAACGGTCGAGCAGCGCATGGTCCCACTGATCTTCATCCACTATCACGGGGAGGTAGAGATCCAGGTCTGGGAATACCTCCTCTCCTTGGCGTACATCCTCGTACTCTATATGGTCTTCGCGCGGCGGAAGAACCGGATGGTCAAGACGGCGCCGGAGTACCGTTACTACCTCTGGGGGCTCATGGCCAAGCTCTTCAGCGCGTTGATCTTCAGCCTGATCTATTTCTACTATTACCCTGGGGGTGACTCATCAGCCTTCTATTATTCCGGCGTCGCCATGCGCGAAATGGCCCTGTACGACCCGATAGAGTATCTGCGTCAGGTCACGGGGGACAACTCCTACCGGGCCTGGGCCTCGTACCCGCATGGAATGCCGCGCCCCTATCAATACGTGTTCTTTGATGACCGCACGTTCGTGATGGTGGCCATTTCGAGCGTGCTGGCGCTGTTCACGTTCAACAGCTTCCTCATCAGCACCATGCTGATGGCCAGCCTGTCGTTCTTCGGCGTCTGGGCCTGCTTCCGCACCTTCGTCGGTTATTTCCCCCAGATCACCGGCAAACTGGCGATCGCCTTCCTGTTCATGCCCTCGTCCATCTTCTGGGGGTCGGCCATCCTGAAGGACACACTGGCTTTCAGCGCGGCATGCGCATGGGTGCATGCGGTGGACGAACTGGTCTTCAAGAAACGCAACAAGCTGGGCAGTGTCGTCTCCATCGTGGTCTGCGCGGTCGCCATGGTGGCCGTGAAGCCTTACGTCTTCATGGTGCTGTTCCCGGCCACGATGTTGTGGGTTTTCTACTCGCGCATCGCACGGCTGCGCAACGAACTGGTCAAGTTCGTGCTCGTTCCCATGGTGCTGGTGGGTATCATGATATTGTCGTTCACCGTGCTGATGCGGATGGGCGGCCAACTTGACAAGTTCGCGTTGCAGGGTGCCATGGAGACCATACAGATCGTCCAGGGCGACATGATCAAGTACGGCACGAACTCATTTGATGTTGGACCGATCGACGGCACATGGTCGGGGGTGCTGGCCAAGTTCCCCGTGGCCACCAACGCGGCGTTGTTCCGTCCATATATCTGGGAGGTCAACAACGTGGTGATGGCCATGAGCGGGCTGGAGAACCTGTGGGTGCTGACCCTCGCTTTGGGTGTACTCCTCAAGGCGGGCCCCCTGTTCACGCTGCGGTGCATCAGAGGCAACCCGCTCATTCTGATGTCGACCCTCTTCGCGTTGTCCTTCGCCTTCGTAGTGGGCCTCACCACGCCCAACTTCGGGGCGCTCGTACGTTTCAAGATACCCATGGTGCCGTTCTTCATCAGCAGCCTGTACATCGTGGCCTTCATGGCCCGGTTGGAGCGGAAGATGCGCGATCAGGGGCATCGTTTCGACATCAGGGACCATCGCAACGGTACGGCACATCTCGGCCCTGATGTGCTGGCCAAGGGGCGGAAGCGTACCCGGCGAGCACCGCGCGGTGGAGGGACGATCGCCGGGCCCATCCCGAATTGATGGCCGGGCCGACGATGACCGATCCGCGCCCGCCCCGGCATGTGCTGGTGCTCACCTGGTGGGGGCACGCCGACGCGCTCGTGCAGACCTATGTCCTGCCCTACGTGCGCCTTATGCTCGCAGCGCTCCCGCCCGGAAGCACCGTGCATCTGGTCACGCTGGAGAAGGACGATGCCGGGCTCGTACCTTCCGTGGCGGAGGCCGGTGTGCGACACCACCCCTATGTATACCATTCTTTGGGAATTGGGGGCGCGGGAATGATCCTGTCGCTGGTGAGGCGGGCCTGCGGGCTGGTGAGGCGGTTCCGTATCGATACCATCCATGCGTGGTGTACCCCGGCGGGCATGATCGGCCATCTGGTCTCGGTGCTCACTGGCAGGCCGTTGGTGATCGACAGCTATGAGCCCCACGCGGAGGCGATGGTGGAGAACGGCACCTGGACTCCGGGCGGCATCGCTTTCCGCACGCTTTTCCTTTTCGAACGTCTACAGACCAGGCGGGCCAAGGTGCTGATCGCCGCCACCGATGGCATGCGCGACTATGCCCGGCGGAAGTACGGTGCCACGCGGGCGCGCTGGTTCACCAAGCCGGCCTGTGTGGACCTCGGGCGGTTCTCCCGGGCCGACGTGAAGCGCCCCGAACTGCTGAAGGAGTACGGCCTGGAGGGCAAGGTGGTGGCCGTGTACGCGGGAAAGTTCGGCGGTATCTACCTGGGGCCGGAGGTGTTCGGCCTGTTGCGCGCGGCGCATGATCATTGGGGCGATCGTCTGCACGTCCTCCTGCTCACCCCGCACCCCATGTCCGAACTGCTGCCCTGGATCGAAGGCGCCGGGTTGCCCCCGTCGATCTTCATCGTGCGCTCGGTTCCGCACCGCGACGTTCCTGGCCTGATGGGGCTCGGCGATTTCGCGATCACGCCGGTGAAGCCGGTCCCCACCAAGCGGTATTGCACCCCGGTGAAGGATGGCGAGTACTGGGCGCTGGGCCTGCCGGTGATCATCACCGAGGGCATCTCCGATGATTCGGACATCATCCGTTCGCACGGCATCGGCAGCGTGCTCACCGGCCTGGATGCCGAGGCCTGCCGGAGCGCCGTGGAGGGGATGGCCGCCTTCTTGCGCAGCGGCACGCCCGAGGAGCGCTTCCGGCGCGTGCGGGCCGTGGCTGAAAAATACCGGAATTTTGATCTGGCCCGGCGCATCTACGAGGAGGTGTACGGCGGTGCTGTCTGAATTCATGACCGGCCTATGGGCGCGCACGGCGGAAGGGCCTGAGCAGCAGCGATGGCCGGCGCAGGGCCGCCCGCAACAGGAAGGGAAGCGCTTTGCCCGGTTCATGGGCGTTCCGCCACCAACTGCCACCGATGGACCAGTACGCGTTGGCCATGCACTGTCTTCTGAATGAGGGGTCGTCCAGCAGGCCGGTGGCACGTGCCTTGGCGAAGAGCCGCAGGTGGTCATCCTGGTACAGGGCCACGCTGCGGCTCATGCTGCCGGGCAGCACGCGGTAGAGGGTCAACGCCTGCGGAAGATGCGCATGGCTGAACCGGCGGGCCAGGCCCAGCGCGATGTCCTGGTCGGCCGCGTTGGAGAGGTTCTCGTCAAATCGGAGTCCGCTGCCGAAACAACGGCGGTGCGCGAGCAGATTGCTGCAGGGAGCCGGAATGGCCGTGGCTTGGCCGAGCAGGATGGCGCGCACCACGTCGCCATCGGTGGCGCGCAGTGGCTCGCCAGTGGGGCGTAGGTTATCATCACACGGCTGCAGGTCACCGTATACCCAGTCAACGCCGCTCCTCACGAGCAGGGCATGCTTGAGTTCCAGGTTCCCCGGCAGCATCGCATCATCGGCATCCAGGAAAGCGATGTGCTCACCGCGGGCATGCTCCAACGCCTTGTTCCGGGCCGGACTCACGCCAGCGTTCGGTTGCTCCACGAGACGTATCCGCGGGTCAGCCGTGGCCCGTACCACTTCGGAAGTACCATCGGTGGACCCGTCGTTCACCACGATCAGCTCCCAACCGGCGATCGTTTGTGCCTGTACCGAGCGGATAGCGTCGCCGATCCACCGTTCCGCGTTGTACGCGGGAATGAGTACGGATATCAGGGGCCGGCTCATGCCTGTTCGCCCAGGGCCCGGGCATAGAGGTCCATGGTGCCTCTCCACATCACCTCGAAAGGATAGAGGCGCAGGGCGGTGGCCCGGCCGGCCGCGCCCATGGCGCGCGCGTCGGTGCCGAGCACGCGCTCCACGCCCTCCGCGAGCGCCGTGCCCTCGCGCTGGGCGAGTACCCCGTTCACGCCATCTTCTATGGCGTCCAGCGCAGCGCCGGTCGGGGTGCTCACCACCGGCACGGCGTTCATCATGGCCTCGGCGATCACCAGGCCGAACGGTTCCATTTCCGCAGCATGAAGGTACACGTCGAGCACGCCGAAAAAGGAAGGGATCTCGGCGCGGTCGATCCAACCCGTGAACCGTATGTGTTCCTGCAGGCCCGCCTCCGCCACCATGGCGCGAACCGAGTTCTCGTCGCCGCCGCCCCCACAGAACAGGAACAGCGCGCGCGGATGGCGCTTGACGAGTTCGCGCGCGGCGTCCACGATCTGCCGGTGGCCTTTCCAAGCGATGAAACGCGCCACGGTGCCGACAACGGGATGACGGCCGGCCAGGCCGAAGCGTTCGCGTAAACGGGCCATCACGGCGGGATCCTGGCGGGTGAAAGGGCCCGGTGGTATGCCGTTGTGCACCATGGACACCTTGTGCGCAGGCGTTCCCTCTTTCTGGACAAGAAAATCGCGGCATTCGCTGGAAATGGCGATCACGTGCGTGGAAAGCCGCATGTTCCACCGGTCGGCGAAGACCCATTGCGGCGCATACAGCCAGCTGTAGCCTGTGTCCTGGCGCGTGGTCACACGCACCTTCACACCGGCGAGGCGCGCGGCGATCAGGCCCGGCAGCGTGTCGTCGAAAAGGTGACAGTGCACGATGTCCGGCCTGTAGCGCCGCATCAGGCGCCAAAGGCGTGGCAGCGCTCGGAGCATGCCGCGCTTCCGGTGGCGATCATCATAGCGGATCCATTCGGCGTTGAAACCGAGCCCGCGCATCTCATCGAGCATGCGTGGCCGCTCGGGGTAGAGTATGATGAAGGTGTACCGTACACCCCCCTCCGCCCGGGCGCGTTCGGCGAACCAACTCAGGTAGGGAACGTGATCGTTGTTGGCGAACGTGTGGAGAACGTGCATACCGCGTTCGCTTCGCATGGGCCGCCGCCAAATGTACGCGGCCAGGTGTGGCCGCACGCGGATGTTCATCGGCCCTTGGGGCGCTGTGCGAGCACCGCACGGTAGACCTCGTCGATCCGCTGGGCCACGGCGACGCGGGAGTAGCGGTCCTGAGCGTTCTTGGCAATGATCCCGTTGTCCAACGGACGCTCACCCCCGGCATACAGGCGGATGGCCTCGGCCAGCGCAGCAGGGTCCGACGGTGGCACAAGCGTTCCGTTGCCGTTGTTCACCAGCTCGGGTACGCCGTTCACCGCCATGGAGAGCACCGGGGTGCCGCAGCTCAGGCTTTCGATCACCACACAGGGAAGGTTGTCCGCGGTCGTAGGCAATACGAACAGGTGGGCCTGTTGGAAGAGTGCCGCGATGGCCGGTTTCTCCAATTGGCCATGGAAGTGGACATCCAGCGCCGGAAGTTCCTGGATGCACCGTTCCCGGAAACGGGGCATATCAGGCCCTCCCCCGGCCACATCCACCCGCAGGTGTCGGATGATGCGCGGGGGCAGCATGCCCAACGCGGTGATGAGGACATCGGGATCCTTGGGTGGCCGCCAATGCGCGGCCAGCGCGATGCGGAAGGGGGGCACGGCGGGCCGGTGGCCGGGCCGGAAGACCTCGGCGGCCACGTTGGGCACAACGGTCATGCGCTCGCGCGGCACGCCGTAGTCCTCGTGGAGCACGCGGGCCAGGTCCATCGAAACAGGCATCACCGCAGCGATGCGGGGATCGCCGAACCAACGGCGGATCGCGCGCCGTTCGGCCCGTTGAAGGGAGGCGGGCAGGGATCTTATTCCTAAATGATAATATGAATTATGTTCGGTAACGACCACGGGCAGCCCCCACTTCCCGGCGATGGACGGCGCATATCCGGTCTCCGGCGTGCGCACATGGACATGCACCAGCGTGAAGGGCATCTCCTGCTGGAGCCTGGCGATCAGCTTGCGTTGGGCCAGCCGGAGCAAGAACGCGCCCGTGCCGAAGCGCCGCACCGGAGTATGCACGCGGATCGTGTAGACCGGAAAGCCGAACTCCTCGGAGCGGTCGATGATGGTGCGGGGCGAGCGCCCTTTCAGGATCTCCGCATGCACCACCACCACCCGGTGCCGCTGAGCGATCGCGCGTACGTGCTCCTGGATGAAGATCCCCGCGATACTCCCGTTGCCGGGCCACCAGCCTGCCAGGCAAAGGATGTTGTCCGGGGCTCCTTCCGCGCCGGGAGGTTGTCCGCTCATCTTCACCATCGGCTCAAGGAACGGCGCACCCGGGCGATAATTCCTGGTCTCTTAATATCCTTTTCGCGGAATTGGCCGGCGGGCGGATGGTGCATGACCAGGGCCATGTAGTCCGGCTCCTCCGTCCATATGCGATGGCGCTGGAAACGCGACAGGGCCAGACCGGCCGCTTGCACGTTGGCCACGAGCGCCGGCAGGTGCAGCGCCAGGTCCACCACCTGCAAGCGTTCGGGTCGGTTCGCACGGAGCCAATCACTGTACCATGGGTCGGGCGAATGCACCAGAATGCTGCCGGTCGGCGCGAGCAGGGCTTTCAGTCGGCCGAACAACCGCACATGCTGGTCGGCGGGCACGTGCTCAAGCACGTCGGGAAGTATGATCATGTCGAACGGCCCCGGCAGTTCGGCCGTAACCGCATCGGCCACGGCGAACCGCACGTGCGGATACCGGCGCAAGCGGGTGGTGGCCTGTTCAATACTCCCGGGGCTCAGGTCCACCGCCAACAGTGACCCGTTCGCCAACCGACGGGCCAGCAAGGAGGTGAGCGTGCCCACGCCGCACCCGATCTCCAGAACGCGCATACCGTCACGCAGCCCATTGTCCACGGCCAGGTCATGGATCAATTCATGCCGCGCGTTCACACCTGCGGCCAGTTGCCGCGGTACGTAACGGTCGTAGAAGTCCGCTATCGGTCCGGTTTCCATGGAACGGAGGTGCGCAGGCTTTTGATGTCGGATGCGCGGAGAAGGAAGAGGTCATGCACCGGGATGCGCAATCTGAACCGGATCACGAGCAGGACCACGATGAGCACGACAAGATAGGAGATCGTGCTGGCGATGGCGGCCCCTTCTATGCCATGGACCGGGATCAGCACAAGATCAAGGATGATGGTGAATACCGCCCCAGCGCTGGAGGCGAGCAGATTGAAGTGTTGGAGACCGCGCTGGATCACCAGCTGCACGAGCAGTTTGAACGTGCTGCTGAACAGGATGCCCGGCATGAGCAGTCGCAGGGCGTCGGCACCCGGGCTGAAGGTCTCCCCGAACAGGAGGGGCAGGATCACGTGGGCGAGCGCGCCCATGAGGAGGGCACAGCACAGTACCGCGGTGAAATTCAGGCGGGCCAGGGCCTTGAAGCGGGGCAGCATCTCGTTCTTCTCCTGGCCGAAGAGGAAGGGTTGCACCACGCGCGCGAATGGTTCCGGGATGTAGAAGAGCAATTGGGCAAGCCCCACGGCCGCGGCGTAAAGGCCGAGTTGGGCCGCACCCCTGTGTTCCTCAACGACCCAGACATCGAAACGATAGTTGATCAGATTGACAAGGTTGCTCAAGTGGCCCACGAAGGAGAAGATGAGCACGGGTCGCATCGCGGACCAGGACCACACCATGCGCGGTCTCAGGCGAACATACAGGATACACATCACGGCCCACAGGATGCTCTGCGTAAGCGCGATGCCCGAGACGATGAGCAGGACAGCGGGCAGCACACGCTCTGGCCGGATCCTGTCGTGGAACAAGAAGAGCGCCAGGAACCCCGTGGCGCTCAGCGCGGCGTTGAAGAGACCCATGCCGTTGAGCACGCCGAACTTCTTCATCCCAAGGAGCAGCGCTGATGCGTACGCGTTCACCAGACCCATCATCACGTTGAAGTAGATGAAGCCCCAATAGAGCCAATGGGTGCGGTGCGGCGGCATGATCAGGCCGGTGAGCCCCGGGGACAGGGATGCGAACAGGAGCACCAGCGGAATGAGGACCGTGTTCAGCGCGAACAGCGTGGTCGCCGTTCCCGCCGCGGTCTCCGCCTCGGGGCCCGTCCTGGCCGTGTAGAAGGTAAGACCCGCGCCGATGTTCAGGCCGAAGAGCATGGCCAGCAGCGCCACCTGGCTGATGAACAGGGTGTATTCGCCACGGCCGGTGTCGCCCAGCATGCGCGTCATCAGCGTGCTGGCCGCGAAGAACAGGAGCAGGTTGGGCGCCTGGACGAGAAACGTATGATAAATACCTCGTCTTAGGGACATGTTCTAGCGGAAAGGAGCGGGGTCCTCCGCGCAGGCGGACGTGTCGCGGTCACCAACGGAAGGGCAGGTGTTCGAGCAGGTTGTCGAAGTGATGCTCCCGGGCGAAGTCCAGTCGGCGCTCGGCCACTTCGGCCGGTTCGCCTTCCGCCATCCACCGCGTGAACGCGGCCAAGGCGGCGTCAGGGTCATCGGTCATGTGGACGAGGCTCTGGTCGTTCGCGTATTCGGAGAACCAGCTGCAGAAGAACGGCTTGCCTTGGGCGAGGAACTGCATCACCTTTTGGCTGGAGATGCGATTGGCCGGTTGGTCCTTGCGCATGTACAGGAACCCGAAGCCGGCCCCGGTGATCAACCGGCGCAACTCGGGATAGGGCCACACGCCCAAGAAGCGCACATTGGGCGGGCTGTGATTCACCAATTCCCGGCCGATGGGGTCGTTCACGTTAACTGGACCGACCACCAGCCACGTCACCCCGGGGGCTACAGCGAAAAGCCGCTCCCAGAGCGCGAAATCGTGCCGGTCGTTGATGTTGCCGATATAGAGCCCATAGCCGGGCGGGGCGGGGAGGCTGCCCGGCGGGGGAGGAGCGGTCGACATGTCCTCGTCCGCAAGGCCGTGGGGCACGTGATGCACCGATCCGTTCAACATGCGGAAACGTGGCATCAGGTCACGCGCGATGCAGAAGACATGGTCGCAACGTTCCGCGAGCAGCCGCTCCCCGCTCCAGCGCAGCGCATGGTCGTCCGCGCAATGGTACACCGCGATACACGGGTCAAGCCCCCCGGGTGATGCCAAGCGACCGGGATCAAAGGTCCAGAACAGCGGTCTGGAGCGGCCGTTGTTGCGCAAATGGCGGCGCAGGCGGAAGGTGATGATGATGTCGTTCACCCCGCGCAGCGCACCGCCGAACAGGGGAATGGCGTTGTTGTACGAGAGAACGGTGATGCCTTCCGGCGTGCGCCGCGAACGCACGCGCGTGCGCAGGAAATGGATGGGCCGCCATTGGGCCGCCGGATCGATGAAATACACGTCCCGGCGCCGGCTCAGGGCGATCGCGTAACGGTGCTTGCTGTACCGGGGGCCATCCCAACCCTCGTTCGAGACGATCAGGACCGGGCTGTCCTTCGGGACCGCCGGACGCGTGTCCGGCTGGTCCACCGCTCTTCGGGCAGCGGCGGCCGGCCGGCCCAGATCGTCCACGGCCATGAGGATCCGCTTGATGAGCGCCCCGTACTCCACCGTGTCAAGGTATTTTTCAACCGCGTCGGCCTCCACCATGCGGCGGCCCTGGAGAACGTCGTCCATCAGGGCGATGAACTCATCGTCATCGTCCGCCTTGAAGAAGCCGCGGTCGTTCAGTGCGGGCACGTAGCTGTTGTTGGTGGAGACCACCGGGCACGATTGGGCCAGATAGGTGAGCACCTTCAGCGGTGTGCGGCCAGGGCCGATCGGCGTGTCGTTGCGCTTTTCGAAGTCGTATGTGAGCAGCCCGATGGCCGCTCCGCGGACCAGGTCGCGCAGTTCATTCGGGTGCATTACGCCCACGTACCGTACGTTCGGCCGGGCGAGCAGCCGCTCTCGCGCGGCCCGGTGCGCTTCTTCCAGGGGGAACATCTGCCCGGCGATCACGATCCGCAGATCCCGGAACCGCTCGGCCACCTGTGACAACAGGGCATAGTTCACCGAATTCCCCAGACCGGTGGCGAGGACGGCGTACCGGCCATGCGTGGTGCGGAAGCGTTGCGCGCCGGCGGCGTCGGACACGCGATCCTCACGCCGTACACCGTGGGGTATCAGGATGCAGTGCGGGTTGATCGCTGAATAATATTCTTCGAACCATGGATTTATGGCCACCACGAGGTCCGCCTCACGGGCCAACGGCCGATCCTGGGGGAAGCGCTGGAAGGGGTCCACCACGTGATAGATCAGGCTGGTGCCCGGGCTCCGCAACGCCCGGGCCTGCGCCACCTCGATCGGGTGGAAACACCAGTGGACGACCTCCCCATGAGGTTGCAACCGGCGCAGTTTCCGCCCGTTCAGCCAGGCCATCAGGTTGGTCACCGAACGGGGCATGTAGCGCAGCGGCAGGTTGTTCCTATAAGATACCACTTTCACGCCCTCCTTCACGGTGCGCACTTTCACCCCGAAGGAGAACAGGTCGGTCCAGCGCCAGCGCTCAGGAAGCGCCACGAAGTACACCGTGTGCGCCTTGGCCAATTGGGTCGCGTAGTGGTGCTTCGAGTACCACATGTCCCCCCATGGTTCCTTCGAGAAGATGAAGACGGTTCGGGACCGGATCGGCATGAATGGTGGGGTCGGGCGCGGTGGCCGGTTGCAAAAATATCCGGTTGTGATCACACCCCTTTTCCACCCATCCCCTCCAGCCCCAGATCCGATGCCGCGCCTTGGACCAGCGCATCGCTGAACAGTGCGGCCTCGACCCTGCGCTTGTGGTAGAAGAAGGTGGCCGGGGCCTGTTGTTGTCGCCGCAACCCCGACGCTTCCATGGCCCGCGCCTCGGCCGTGTCGAAAGTGAAGGCCGAAAGCACATCGATACCGTTGGCTCGGCATAGGGTGAGGGCGGCTCCGAGAAGCCCCGGAAAGGCGCCGTCGTCGCAGCGGTACGCGATGGGGCGGGCGGTGCGCAGGCCCTGGCGCGTGCCCGCGGAGAGCAGCATCGCGGCGGTGAGCGCGCCAGCGCCGCCCGTACTGAACAGCAGCACGTGTCGCGGGCCGAGCGGATGGAAGAACCGCCAGCGCAGGCCACCGGTGGTCCACTGGAGCTTCACGTTGGCGGGCGCATTGTTCAGGAAGGTGGTCAGCCGGTCCAGCAGCCCATCGTCAGGCGTCGTGGTCGCGTTGTACCCGGCCGGTATTCTTGTTCCGAAGGAAGGGAGGCGCCCCGGCCGGGCGCCCGATACGCGGTGCAGGCCGTACCGCCAGCCGGCGCGCAGCGGGGCCAGCAGCGCCCGCCCCCAGTACGCGCCCGTGAGCTCCTGGTACTTCAGCCCGCGGAAGAGCGGCGAGCTGTTGGCGTTCGACCCGTTCACGAGGGCGTGCTCCAGGCCTTGCACGGCCCGCATCGCCAACCGCAGTCCCAGGCCCCCCTGGCGGTGCGCCGGGTCCGTCACCAGATCACTGATCCCGGGTATCGTCACAATGGATCCATGCACGTTCCAGCGCATGAACAGGCGGTTCGCCAGGCCCACCACCTCGCCGTTACCCGCTACGGCCACAATGGCGTGCTCCCCGGCGGGGCGGTGCGGGTTCGCATCATAGTACCACCGGTAAAGATCCGCCGATGCCTGGTGCGCGTCCGGGCCATACGCGCGTGCGGCGAAGGCCAGCACCGCCTCCAGCGGCACGGCGGATCCGGATACGAGGGAGACGTTCTGCGCAACGGGCCTTGGCATCGTGGCGGCGGTTCAGAGGAAGGGCGCGAGGCCGCCGGTCACCATCAGCTTCTGGCCCGTCGTATAACCGGAACGCGGTGAGGCCAGGTAAAGGATGGCCTGGGCGACATCCCCTGCTTCGGCCAAGCGCTTCATCGGGCTCGCGGCCCGGATCCGGTTCACGTCCACGCGGCTGTGGCCACTGGTGAGCGCGGTCTCCACGAAACTGGGCACCACCATGTTCACCCGGATGTTCCGCGCGGCGAACTCCACGGCGAGCGCGCGCGTGAGGCCGTTGAGCGCGGACTTGGCCACCACGTACTTCGTCTGCTGCGGAGGCGGCGTTTCCACCGCCACGCTGGACACGTTCACGATGCCGCCGCCGCCCCTGGTCAGGAAGCCGGGGATCACCGCCCGCGCCGTGTTGAACGCTCCTCTGACAATGGTATCGATGTCGCTCTGTACGTGCTCCCACTCCGTTTCCAGGAAGGGGATGGGCCTGAAGTTGCCCGCCGCGTTGTTCACGAGTACGCCGATGCCTCCCCACGCCTGTTCCACCTCGCGCACCATACGTCGAACGGCAGCGTCGTTGGTCATGTCGGCCTGCACCGCGATCGCCTGTCCGCCGTGGGCGACAATGTCCCGCACCACCGCTTCGGCCTCCGCCGCGGACGCACGGTGGTTCACGGCCACGCGCGCGCCATGCAGCGCGAAGAGCTTGGCGGTGGCCGCGCCGATGCCGCGTGACGCGCCGGTGACGAGGACCACTTGCCCATCGAGGCCGAAGCCGGTGCCGATCCGTTCCAGTTCTTCCATGCCGGTAATTTTTACGGGTGCCTGCGCCACGCGCACCGATACGTTCCCCCGCGCTACCTCATTGCCGCCGCTGCTGATGGCCACGTCCTGCGTGATGGTGTTCGTGGCGGCCGAGCGGAAGGTCACCTCGGCGGCGAGCGTGCCGGCGCCTTCGGGCACCGGCCGCGCAAGCTCGAGGTCGAATTCCTGGAAGGTGGCGGTGCGGCCCGGCATGCGCATGCCCACCAGTGTGGACAGCAGGGCCATCGCCACGAAAGCACCGGGATCCGCGGAAGCATCAGGGCCGCCATCCGGGACCAGCGCCAGCAGGCCGAGGTAGGCGCCCAACTGCCCGCTGCCGTAGTGGAAGTCCAGCGAGGAGCGCATGCCCGTGGTGATGGCCTCGAAGGGATGATCCGCCTCTTCAACAGCGTGGGCGAGGAGCCCGTGCGTGTCGGTGGTGGGCGCGGGTGGGGCGCTCTCCGCTGGTGCGAACCACAAGCTGCCACGCGTGACGATGCTTCCGTTGCGTACGACCTCGAAGAACAGCGTGCCGCCATCCCCATCGGGTCCGGTGGTGGCCGTCAGTTCCACATCATCGCCCGGGAACACCGGGGCGAGGAAGCGGCCGCGAACGCGTTTGATGTGTACCGGACCTTCGGGAAGGAGGCGCGGCAGGAACATCAGCGGCAGCATACCGTGGGCCACGTTGCCGCCGTACATGCTCCGCCGTCCGAAGGCGGGGTCCATGTGCAGGGCGCTGCGGTCACCGCTGAAGGCCGCGAAGGCCTCCATCAGCTCGTGGCCGATGCGCACGACGGTCCGGGTGCGTGCCTCGCTCATGCTTCAGGGCCGCCCATCACGAGTTCCAAGGTGGCCGGGCGATCATAGGGCCTGGCGGTGTGCCAGATGAAGGTGTCCTTGTCCGCTTGTTCAAGGCCCGAGCGCTGCAGGAAGTCCAGGCAGGGCCTGTTCTTGGCGGTGGGTATGAAATGGGCCTCGACCAGCGCTTTGCCGGCCTGCCCGGCGAGGGTGGTGGCCACATGCAGCAGGGTCTCCTCCACCTTGCGGCCCATCACGCGGCAGCTGAGTATCAGGTCGCTGATCACGGCCCTGTCCCGTTCGTTCAGTTCAAGGCCGAGGATGCCCGTGAGCCCCGCGTCGCCGAAGCGGTCGCTCACGCGGAAGGCCCATACCGGGCGCAGGGGATCGGCCATGCGGTCGCGCAGTTCCTGCTCGGTCCATCGCCGCGTGGTGAGGTTGAACTGGTTGGTCTTGCCGAAGAGCTGGTGTACCCGGGCCAGGTCGGCCTCGTTGAGGGGCGTGGCCCGCACGGTGGTGCCCAAGGAGCGCAGCCAGTCGTCCGTGTCCGCGTGGCCCGTGCGCGAGCGTTCGCGGGCCTCTTCCTCCCGGTACAGTTCCGTTCGCCGCGCGTCCTCGGCGCTCAGTGCGTCCAGGTTGAATATCGGCAGCCCGCGCAGGGTGCGGTCGTACAGCAGCTTGTTCGCGGGCCATTCGGGCACCAGCACATCGGGCAGGAACGCGCGCACACGTGAACGTTCCACGGGGTTGTCGTCGATGAACATCACCGCCCGCTCGCCGATGTTCAGCTGCCGTATCATGTCAGCGATGTTCGCGCCCTTGTCGTTCCAGTCGATGCGCATGGCCACGAAGTCATCTTCAAGCAGGATCATTTCCGGATGCTTGCGGATGGCCTCCAGCGCGACGGCCTCGTCGTTCTTGCTGGCGATGGCGAGCAGGATGCCGCGCTCCCTCAGTCCTTTCAATGTGCGTTGCAGGTCCGTGAAGGCCTCGCCGGCCGCGTCGTGCCCGCCGAGGTGCAGGTTCTCCCAGCCGTCGTCGCCCACGATGCCGCCCCAGAGCGTATCGTCCAGGTCGAGCACGATCAGTTTGATGGAGCGCCCGGCCATCTGGTCCGCCAAGGCTTGCAGGTCATCGGCGGCGGCCTGGAACACGGCGTTGCTGAACGGCGTCTTCGTCAGGTACCAGAGCCGCTCGGACCAGGCCCCCTCACCGGCCCGTTGCAGCCAGCGCTCGCTGTGCATGCGGTGGATGTTCGGCGCGCTGGAGAGCCGGTCGGCCAGGCGCAGGTCCATCCGCGCAAGGAGGTCGTGCATTCCCGATCCGGCGCGCAACTCACCCGCCCCGAAGCGGTAGGCGGCGGGGATCCGCCAGGCGGGCACGAACAGGGTGCGGTAGCGGTGGGCGGCGCTCAGCAGTACATCGGCGAAGGCGTCCACCTCGGCCAAGGCGCGCTGGACATCGGGCACGTGGAAGTGAAGCGCGCGCTGGAATTCGGCCGAAACGCGTTCGGGTCGCGTCCATACCACTGCCGATGTATCGGGCGGGGTGGCACCGTTCAGTACCGGCACCACCTGGTCCAGCGGGGCCAGGCGCGGGTCCCACGGCAGCCCTTCCCGGCCACGCAGGATGCTGGCGAAGTTGGCAAGGTTGAAGTCGGACACCAGCAGCAGTTCCGCGCGCGGGGCGTCCATGCGTCAGGCGTTGATGCGGTTGGCCAGGTATGTGGCGAAGGAGCGCACGGTCACCGTGGGCTCTTCGAAGAGGTTCATCAGGTCCTGGTCCGACAGGGGGACCGACGTGCCGAAGGACCGTTCAACGGCCTCTTCCATCCCCACGATGAAGTTGGCGATGCCCAGAGAGTCCAGCATGCCCCCATCGCCCATGATGGGTGTACCGCTATCCGCGGTGATCCGTTCGGCGGTGGGCAGGTCGTCGTTCATCCGGGCGAGCACGGCAAGGGTGAGTTCCTCAACGGCCTGGGTGGTTGCGGCGGACATGCGGCGAATATACCGGCCGCCCGTGCGCCGGGCGGATGAACGGCGCCGTACCCCCGTTGGGCGGCCGTATTTTTCCCCCGCATCCGATGGCCCGCCGCCTCATCATCAACGCCGACGACCTGGGCTTGAGCCCCTCGGTGAACACCGCGATCTTCGATGTGTTCCGCGCGGGCAACCTCACGTCGGCCACGCTCATGGTGGACATGCCCGGCGCGCAGGACGCGGTGGAGCGGCTGAAGGACCACCCCGGCCTGGCCGTGGGCCTGCACTTCTGCATCACCGAGGGGCGCTCCGCCGTCGGTCCTTCGAGCCTCACCGATGCCGAGGGCGCGTTCCTCTCTCGGGGCGCCATCGCCAAAGCATCCTTGCGCGGCGGGATCGATCCGCGCGACGTTCAACGCGAACTGGAGGCGCAGCTCGCGCGGATGCGGGCCTTCGGCCTGGTGCCCACCCACGCCGATAGCCACCAGCATACGCACATGCTGCCCGTGGTGATGGACGCTGTACTGCCTGTACTGGAGCGCGAAGGCCTGGCCATGCGCATCGTGGCCCCTCCGCGTGGCGCGGTGGGCACCTCATGGGGCCGCCCGGCGAAGGCGCTGAAGCAATGGCTGAACGGCCGCCTCGCGCGGCGTGCCCGTAAGCACGCCCGCCTGCGCACGAACGATCTGCTCGTGAGCGTACACGACCTGGACAGCGCCGGGCCGTACGCTGCATCAACCTATGCCGGCCTGCTGGAGAACACGCCGGAAGACAGCCTCGTGGAAGTGATGGTGCATCCGTACATCGTGGGTGAGGACGTGCTGGCGATGTACGCGCCGATACTGGAGGGGAAGAAGCCTTTTCTGGATCGTTGCGCGGCCGAGCACGCGGCCCTGAGCGGGGCACCGGTGTTCGGCGATGCACGATTGATGGATTACGGAACGGCCTGAAGATGCCCCGCTACCTCCTCTGCACCGGCAACCCCGGCAAGGCCGACGAGCTGCGGGCCCTGTTGCCGCCGGGGATCGAGTTCGTCACGCTCGCTGAAGCGGGCCTGCCCGACGATCTGCCCGAGACCGGTGATACCCTCGAGGCCAACGCGCTCCAGAAGGCCCGCTATGCGCACCAACGCACAGGCCTGTCCTGCATCGCCGATGATACCGGCCTGGAGGTGGTGGCGCTGGGCGGCGCCCCCGGAGTACTGAGCGCCCGGTATGCCGGGAATGCGAAGGACCCCGCGTCCAACATGGACAAGCTGCTCCGCGAACTCGAGGGCGTGCAGGACCGCTCGGCGCGCTTCCGCACGGTGATCGCGCTGGTGGACCAGCAGGGGGAGCACCTCTTCGAGGGGGAGGTGCGCGGCACGATCACCACCGATCGGCGCGGTACGGGGGGCTTCGGATATGATCCCGTTTTCCTGCCGGAGATGAGCGACCTCACCTTCGCGGAGCTGGACGCCGCGCGCAAGAACGCCATCAGCCATCGCGGGCAGGCCGTGTGGAAACTGGTGCGCTTCATGGCCGAGCTTGGCCGCGACCGGTAGGTCGGCCGGGTCCAGCGCTACCGGGCGGCCTCCGGATGCGCAACACCGCTATGGCATCACCACCGTGCGCCCCTGGCCGCGGGCCCACATGTGGAAGACCATCAGGGTCCACAACAGCTTGCGGTGGTTGGCCTTGCGGCTGAAATGCTCGGCCTTCAAGCGGTCCACTTGGCCGGGAACGAACAGGCCCATGCGCTTGACGGCTTCGTTGGAAAGCAGTTCCTCGCACAAGGGCCGTAACGGCCGCCGCAGCCACTCGCTCAACGGAATGCCGAACCCTTTTTTCGGCCGGTCGATGATGGCATCGGGCAATTTGCCCCGCATGAGTTCCTTGAGCAGCCACTTCCCCCCGCTGGCCGGTCTCTTCATGGCGTCCGGCAGGCTGTTGAGCAACTCCACCACTTCCACGTCCAGGAAGGGGGCGCGCACTTCCAGCGAAGCGTACATGCTGGCGCGGTCCACTTTGAAGAGGATGTCGTCCAGCAGGTACGTCAACAGGTAGGAATAGATCGTCCTGTCCAGGGGTGCGGCCGGTGCAGCCCCTTCGGCGATGAGGCTGTCAATGGTTTCCAGGCCGGTGGCCGAGCCCAGTTCAGCCAGTGCATCGGGGGTGAACAAGCGCTTTTTCTCGGCGGGGGTGAAGCTGCCCAGCCAAAGCGTGTGCACGTGCTGTGGACCATGCCCAAAACCGCGGAGGAATTGCTTGATCTTGAAGTCCAGGCTGATGTTCCGGTCGCTCACGGGCAGCGCTCTCAGGGCTCCCAGGGCCGCCTGGACCACCCCCGACGGGAGCGTGCCCACGAGCGTTCTGTACCGGTCCGCGATGAAGGTGGGGTAGCCTGCCAGCAGTTCATCGCTGCCGTCGCCGCCCAACGCCACGGTCACATGCCGCCGGGTGAAACCGGCCAGCAGGTGCGTAGGGATGAGCGAGGCATCGGCGAAGGGTTCGTCCAGCGTGCCGTACAGCGATGGGATCAGGTCCAAACTATCCCGATCGGTAAGTACCGTCGACAGGTGGTCGGTGCCCAGGTGCTCCGCCACCAGACGCGCCTGCCCACTTTCGTCATAACTCTCCTCCTCGAAGCCGATGGAGAACGTCCTGATGCGCTGGCCGCTGCCCCGTTGCGCGTAATAGGCCACGGTGCTGCTGTCCAGGCCGCCGCTGAGGAAGACGCCCAAGGGCACATCGCTCATCAGCCTCCTGCGGGTGGCGTTCATCAAGGCGGTGTCCAGCCGGTCCTTGGCATCGTGCACCGATAGCTGCACCTTGCTGAAGGCCGGGCGCCAATACGGTCGTTCCCACTGCACACGCCCTTCCTGGACGCGCATGCAATGCCCGGGCCGCAGCTTGTTCACGCCCTGCACTATGCTGCGGGGCGTGGGCACATACTCGAAGGTCAGGTACTCATTCACCGCATGCAGGTCGAGCGCCGGGCTGATCCCCGGATGCGCGAGCACGGCCTTCAACTCGCTTCCGAAGACGAAGGCGTCCGATGTTTGCGCATGGTGCAGCGGCTTCTTGCCCATGCGGTCCCGGGCCAGGAACAGGCTGTTGTCCCGTGCGTCGTGTATGGCGAAGGCCCACATGCCGTTCAGCATGGGCAGCATCCCCTCACCGTGCTCGGCGTAGAGGTGAAGCAGCACTTCGGTGTCCGATGATGTGCGGAACGGATGGCCGGTTCTCATCAGGCCTTCGCGAAGATCCCGGAAATTGTAGATCTCACCGTTGAACACGATGGTCAGGCGGCCGTCCGGGGTGGACATGGGCTGGTCCGCATCATGGCTGAGGTCGATGATGCTCAGGCGTGCGTGCGCCAGGCCGGTGTTCCCCAGCATGGTGGTGGCCTGCAGATCGGGCCCCCGGTAGTTGATGCGCGCGATCATGCGCTCCGCATCTTCCCGGCTCCCTTTCCCCTGGAATCCGGCTATGCCGCACATGGCGCAACGGGTTCAGCTGGGGCGGCCATTCCGTTCAGCGACCGCGATGATGGATGACCCGCGCAGGGACCCCGGGAGCACCCTGGACTCGAGATCGAAACAGCGGCCCAGCAGGTTGTTCACCACGCTGGCCGTTCCGGTGCCCGTTGCTTTGAAGACGATGTTGCGCTTGCGGCCGCGCACCAGGATGTTGAGCAGGATGGCCGCATACAAGCCATGAAAGAAGTAGCCGCCTGCGGTCTGCCGCAACCCGCTCTTCGTGAAGGTCTCCTCCAACAGGGGGCGGTCGTACCGCCTGAAGTGACCGTAATGGTCATCGAACGTGGTCCAGAGTTCTTTGCGGGCGGGTACGGTGACCACCACCTGCCCGGCGTTGGGGAAGGCCTCGAGCATCGTGCGCAGGAATGCCGGAGCATCTTCGATGTGCTCGATCACATCGAAGAACAGCAGGGCGCCAACGGCCAGCCGCTGGTCCAGAGGCAATTGGACGGCGTCCTGTCCGAGGGTCAGTCTGTCCGGACATTGGAGGCCATTCGTGGGCGTGCCGAGATCAACGCCGCTGACCGTCCAGCCTTGCCCGTGGAGATGACAGGTCACGATGCCGCTGCCACAGCCCACTTCCAACAAGCCGGCGCGGCGCGGCACGTGCTTGCCCAAGAAGCGCGCGATGATGCGGTTGCGCGCCACATGCCACCAATTGTGCTCGATGCCGGGCGGATAGGCCTCCTCGAACCGGGTCCTGTCAAACTCGGTGGGCATCACTTTTTTACTTGCATGCGGAATTCGACCTCCTCGAAGCCGCCCACCCAGAAGCACCACAGCCGCGAGCACAGGAAGGGGGACAGGTTCGCGAAGAAGGAGAACACACCACCCAGGATGCGCGCGGGCCAGAACATGGCCGGCGACAGTACGGAGCGCTTGAAGTAGGGCTGCGCGAACCAGGTCAGGCGTACACCCTGCGTGTCGAACTCCACACCCTGGTACCCGCCTTTGAAATCCTTCCGGAAGTAGTACGGGAAGGTCACGTCGAAGCCGGCCTTGTGCTCCGCATGGGTGAAGCCCCGGCTGAAGTGCGGCACGCGGATGATGACCGTGGCTCCGGGTTTGGCGATGCGGTGTATCTCGCGCATCACGGCGAACGGGTTCGGCAGATGTTCCAGGCAGTGGTCCGATTCCACGTGATCGAATTCGCCGTCGTTGAACGGATAGGGGAATTTGCTGAGGTCGTGCTCCAGGTCCGGCTTCTGCACGGAATAGAAGTCCACGTTCACGAATCCGGGTTTGAGGAATTCTCCGCTGCCGAGGTTCAGCTTGCGCATGGTCAGAGATTTACGGTCCGGCGGATGGTATAGGGTGTCTTGCCCTGGCTCTCGAAATAGGTCCGCATCAGGATCTCCGCCAGGATCCCCAACAGGATCATCAGCGTTCCCACGATGAAGAACATGGCGGTGATCACCGGCAGCGGGGTCTCCACGAAATCCTTCTGGCCCGTGACCTTGAAATAGACCGCCAGGGACGCGGACAGCAACGAGACCAGGTAGCACAGGAAGCCGGCCCCGCCGAAGAAGTGGATGGGCTTGGCCATGTGCTTGTCCAGGAATTTGATCAGCAGCAGGTCAAGGACCACCTTGTACACCCTGAACAGGCCGTAATTGCTCTTGCCGAAGCGCCGCGGCTCGTGCCTCACCACCATCTCGCCGACGCGCCCGCCCTGCCAGCTGCAGAAAACCGGGATGAACCGGTGCATCTGCCCGTAGAGAACCACGTCCTTGATCACGTCGCGCCGGTATGCTTTCAGTGTGCAACCGTAGTCGTGCAGGGGGACGCCGCTGACCGTGCCGATGAGCTTGTTGGCCAGGAGAGAAGGCAGCTTGCGGGTCAGGAACTGGCCTTTCCAGCGGTCGCGCCGCCAACCGCTCACCACGTCGTAGCCCTTGTCCAGTTCAGCGATCAGCCCCGGAATATCCGCCGGATCATTCTCCAGGTCGCTGTCCATCAGCACCAGGATCTCGCCCGTCGCGGCGCGTATGCCGGCGTTGATCGCCGCCGTCTGGCCATAATTCCTGCGGAAGTCGATGACCTTCATCCAGGGCCTGCTTCGGCCCAGATCCGCCAATACGTTGAAGGAATCATCCCTGGACCCGTCGTTCACCAGGATGCACTCGAATGCGGTCCCCACGAGAGCGGCCCCGATGCGCTCGATCAGCTCCGGCAAGCCGCGCGCTTCATTGTATACCGGAACGATGACGGACAGCTTGGCCCCGGCCGCAAGAGTGGTCATGGCTGAATGGACGTGCAACGGATGGTGACCATTGTTGGTGATCGCCCCCCGTGGGACTGAAAGGCACAAATATGGGCCAAGGCGAATGAACCGGGCCGGGTGGTCTGGGGCGGGTCACGTTCGCGGTGGTCAGGGGCGCCGGGTTCCTGTTTTCAGGCGGAGGCTTTCTTTGTCGGCCTGGACGCCGGAAGCAGGCCAGGGATCAATGTTGCACCGGATACGGAATACCACGCACCGGCTTTACGGGCTGGCGGAGAACGTGCCCATCCGCAAGCTCCGGACCCTGATCGTGGCGGTTGTCGTGATCTCCAAGGCGTTCATCGCCTGGTACACCATCAACCAATCATACCTGAGCGAAGTGCCGGGCACCTTCGCCTTGTGCTCCGGCGACTGTTCTTCCTACCTGGATCCGATCGAGCACCTGGTGGACCGTGGCAGCTACAGTCCGGATTACCGCATGCCGGGCTACGGTGCGATCTATCTGCCCCTCTATCTGGCCTTCCCCAAGGCCATGGCCTTGAATGTGCTGGTGCTTTTTCAGCTGCTGATCGACGTGGTCGCCTCCATTCTCCTGATCGAGGCCGTGCGGATCCTGACGAACTCCAACACCGGTGCGCTGTTGGCACTGCTGTTCTATGGCATCGCCTGCACCGTGAGCGTTTACGGCAAGTTCGTGCTGACCGAGACGATCGCGGCGTCCTTCATGGCGATCGCCATCCATGCCACAGCGCGATATGCCGCAACAGGGAGGCCCGTTCACCTCTTCGTGGCGTCGTTGTTCCTCACCTGGGCCTACTTCTGCAGACCAGTGCTGTTCCCGCTGTTCATGCTGCTGGCGTGCTACGCGCTATGGTCCGTGTTCCGAGGGCGGAAGTTGGCGGGGTTGATCATGCTCCTGTTGCCGTTCGCCGTGGTGCAGTCGGCGTGGACGCTCAGGAACTACTTGATGTACGACCAGGTCGTCCTGCTCACCAGAACCCTCTATTACCCGACCTACACCGACAGCCAGGTGGCATCATTCGCGTTCCATGGCACGTTCGCCGATTTCAAGGACAGCTACATATTCCCGGACCGGGACTGGATGAACAGATCCACGAAATTGAGGAATGTTGATGAGGTCCCATTCCCGGAGAGGGCGTACACTCCCTATTTCACCGAGGACAGCGTGCTGGAGCTCAGGCGCCTGGCCAGGGCCTTGGTCCAGGACACGCTCCCGGCGCAGGAACATGCCGTGTTGGACGGCCTCGTCGCGGCGAAGCTGGACCGCTATTCGGCATCCATCCGGAAGGAGCACTGGTTCCTTGTCCATGTGCGGGTCCCGGTGGAGCGGTCGCTCCAGGAACTGCTCGGCTCTTCGGGCGTGCAAGCGCTGAACATGAAGGTCTTCGGCGAGCTGACGTCGCCCGAGAAGGCGCTGAAGTTGATCTACGTGCTCATTTACCAGCTCGCGCTGTACGGATCCATCGGCTACGTGGTCCTGACCATTGTTCGGCGTGCCACCGCGGTGCGCTGGTTCCTGGCCGCGTCGTGCCTCTATGGCATGTTGGTGCATCCGATCCTGCTGCACACCTCGGACCCGAGGTATTTTTATGGCTTCTATCCGCTCGTTGCCGTTTCCGGGTCCCTGTTCTGGGCAGGGGTCGTCAAGCGGCTCGCGGGAGGTGGGCCCGGCCATGGGGATCCTGCCGCGGGTCAGGCGCTTCCCGGCCAGGGCGATCCCCGATCGGTCTGATCCCGCCTGCACGCGCGAGCATCGACGGTTCCTTCCCGGTCCGGACGTCAGGGCCGGAGCATCCCCTCCACCAGCGCGTTCACCGCAGCCGGTACGCCGATACCCGCCGTGTTCAGCATTTTCGGGAAGATGCTCGCCGGGCTGAATCCGGGCGTGGTGTTCACCTCGATGGTCACCACGTCATCACCGGTCCAGAAATGGTCCACGCGCACCATGCCGCGGCAGCCGAGCGCGCGGTAGATGGCCGCGCTGCGCTCGCGCACCTCGCGGGCCACCTCATCGGGGATGGGCGCGGGGATCAGCTCCTGTGTACTGCTCGAATGGTACTTGGCCTCGTAGTCGAAGAACTCGCGGTCGGTGCGGATCTCGCATACCGGCAGGGCGATGACCTCCCCGTGCAGGCGCACCACCCCGCAGGTAAGTTCCCGACCCTTCACGAAGGCCTCGCACATCACGGTGCCGCCCTCGCGGAAGGCGCTGTCCAGCGCGGGCCCCAGCTCTTCGCGCGTCTTGACCTTGCTGATGCCGAGGCTGCTCCCACTTCCGTCGGGCTTCACGAAGCAAGGCAGGCCCACGGTGTCCAGCACGTGCTCCTCGGTGCCGGCATCGCGGCCGTGCAGCAGCAGTGAATCGGCTACCGCGAATCCCATCTGGCGCAACAGGCCCGTGGTGGCGTACTTGCTCATGGTGATCGCCATGCACAGCACATCCCCGGTCTGGAAGGGAATGCCCAGCATGTCCAGGTAGCCCTGCAGTTTGCCGTCCTCGCCCGGCGTGCCGTGTATGGCGATGAGCGCGCAGCCGAACCGCTCGAGGCCGCTACCACGATCCGCGGAAAACCCGCCCCGGTCGAAGGGCAGTGGTGTGCCGTCCGCTGCTTCGCAGGTCCAGGCATCGCGTGTCACGGTCACGTATGCCGCCTGGAAGCGTTGCGGGTCCAATGCTTCCAGCATGGTGCGGGCGCTTTGCAGGCTGATCACCGATTCGCCGGTGTAGCCGCCGCGCAGGATGGCGATGAAGGGCAGGGACATGGGGTGGATGGGTCAGCGAAATTGCCGGGGCCTGCGGCCGGAACGGTGCATGGCCCCGGCACATTGCGAACGGGCGGCTGTGAACGCGGCGAGCTGGATGCGACCGGCCGGGCCGATCACTCATGACGGGTGAAGGGCGGCTATGGCGATCTTCGCCGCCCACACGAAACCGTCCCGGGCGGCGTTGGAGAGCATGGCAGGCAAACGGAGGCTCATGAACATTCTCGCGCCCTTCGGCGTGGCCACCCTGTTGCTGGCAGGGGCCTGGGCCTGGCTCAACGTGTACACCCGGCACGATGCGCGCGTGACCGTGCCGGACCTGGCGGGGCTCACGGTGGAGGACGCCCGCGCCCGCCTGGCCGAACATGACCTGCTGCCCGAAGTGATCGATTCGGTGTACAATGACGATGTGCCCAAAGGCACCGTGGTGGATCAGGACCCCGACGCTGAAAAGGTCGTGAAGCCTGGCCGCACCATCTACCTCGTGATGAACGCCAACGAGGCGAAGATGCTCGACATGCCCCAACTCGTGAACCTGAGCAAGCGGCAGGCGATCAGCGTGCTCGATATCATCGGCATCAAGGTGAAGGAAATGCGGTACCGCCCTGATCCCTGCGTTGACTGCGTGGTGGCACAGCTGTACGAGGAGCGGCCCATCGCGGCGGAAACGCGTATCCGGCGCGGGGAGTCCATCACCCTGGTGCTGGGATCGGGCATGAATGGCGAGCGCGTGCAAGTGCCCGATGTGCAGGGTCTGGGTCTTGCCGAATTGAAGGCCGTGCTCAATATGGCCTCGCTCAACCTCGGCGTGGTCGCGGCCTGTGAGGGCTGCGTCACCGCGACCGATTCGGCCATGGCCCGCGTGGAGCGCCAGCAGCCCGAGCCCTATCGGAACAACATGATCGGTGCCGGCGGCGTCATCGACGTGTGGCTCACCACCGATACTACCGGCATGCGCCGCACCGCTCCGCTGGACACAACCGCCAACGATACGGAAGATGAGGATAATTAGCGCATTCACCCTTGCACTGGGGCTGGCTTCGGCGGCCACGGCGCAGAACTACGGCCCCGAGCGGGTGGAGCCCCTGCATGCCCGCCCCACCCGTGAAGCGGCCCCCCAGCAGCGTAGCGGCCCCCTGAACGAGTGGTTCATCTATGAGTACCTCCCGCAGTCGATCCCCCTCATTGATGATTTCTCCGTGGACCGTACGCGCCACTTGAACGCCGCCGGTACCGATCCCGATGTAACACTACTTGAGACCGTGTATCGTTTGGAGACGCTTTCCGTGAGCACGCCCGACATGGTCTTCCGCTTCGATCCGGCCACGCGGCTCACGGTGGACGTCCAGCCGGACACGGTGATCCTCACAACGGACACGCTGGACTCCGTGAACGTCCGGGTGTATGACATCAGTGCTTATCCCGTCACCTGGCAGGACCACGTGATGTGGCCGCCCTACGTGCTGCGCGACACCGTTGGCGACCCGACGACCGATACCACTTTCCTGGCACCGGACCTGGTGCAGGACTCGCTTCTCGTGTACACCGTGGCGCCGGAAGGGGGCACCTACCTGAACCCGGACAACAGCACGAGCCCCCTCATCCTCTGGGAGAGCGACCACGCCTATATCAATGGCACCTATCCCATCGATCCGCCCACCATCGGTGTGGCCAGTTTCGATGGCATGGACCGCGACGGCTGGCCCTACGATGCGGAGAATCCCAACACGGAGGGCATCGCTGACGTGCTCACCTCCGTGCCGCTCAACTGGCCGCCCAACACGGACCCCGCCGACAGCGTCTACATCAGTTTCTTCTACCAGCCCCAGGGCCGCAGTGGCGACAGCCAGGTGGACCCCAGTGACAGCCTGCGGCTGGAATTCTATTCACCCGGGCAGGATAGCTGGTTCGTGGAATGGAGCACGCCCTATACCGCACTGCAACCCTTCCGGCAGGCGATGGTCCCGATCGTCTATGCCGGGTATCTGCAGGATGGATTCCGCGTCCGCTTCAGCAACCGCGCCACCTTGGGCGGGCCCGTGGACCATTGGCACGTCGACTACGTGCGCATCGGCCTCAACAGGAGCGTGACGGATACGCTGCTGCAGGACGTCGCCTACGTGTACCCGGCCAATACCCTGCTGGCGCCCTGGACCTCGGTACCGTTGGCCAAGTACAACGCCGACCCCGCGCACTACATGGCCGCCAGCGTGGAGCAGACCCAGTGCAACCGCTACAACGTGGACGCCCTGATCACCTACGGCCATGAAATGGCCACCGACTGCGGCAACAGCGCCACGCGCGACGACGGTGGCAACGTATTCGGCAACGCGCTCTCCGCCTTCACCTCGTCGCACGCCATCAACAGCGGCCCCCAGCCCTATACCTACGACCTCGGCGGCTGCCCCGGCGCGGCCTTCGCCGAAGTGAAGTTCTGGACCATGGCCAACCCCGATGCGCTGCGCCACAATGACACCACGGCTTTTGTGCAGGAGATCAGCAACTACTACAGCTACGATGACGGCAGCGCTGAACTGGGCTATTCGTTGAATACCAACGGTGCGCGCCTCGCCTACCGTTTCGATACCCAGGGACAGGACTCATTGCGTGCCGTGCGCATGTATTTCGACCCCATCTTCACCTACGGCGACATCCCGAACGACCCGCGCGACGGCAACTTCCTCATCACCGTGTGGCAGGACCTCAACAGCGCGCCCATCTTCCAGAACATCACCTTCAGCAGCCCCGAGTACCGGCCATGGGGCCCCGACCACTTCGTGGAATACGCGCTGGACAGTACGATCGCCGTAGGCGGTACGTTTTACGTTGGCTGGACCCAGACGAACGCCGTGAAGATGAACCTCGGCATGGACATGAACCGGGTGAACAACGACCGCATGTTCTACAATACCGGCAATGCCTGGCAACAGAGCGCGATCCAGGGCAGCTGGATGTTGCGCCCCGTGATGGTGAGCGCTGTTGATCCCTTCGCGGGCATCGACGACAGGCGGTCGGCCATCTCCATGGAGTTGTTCCCCAATCCTGCCGCGGACGAGGTGCGCCTGCGCTTCACCGGCGATGCACCGGCTGCCATAGAACTGCTCGATGCGACCGGCCGCCGTGTGGCCATGGAACGCTACCGCACGGACGGCATCATCGCCATCAGCGGCCTCGCCGATGGGCTGTACGTGGTGCGCGCGCAGGATGCCCACGGGCGCCCCCTCGCCACGGAGCGCCTTATCGTGCAGCGCCGATGAGCCAGTTGACCAAGGCGCAGCGCGCAGCGCTCAAGAAGCCCAAGGAGAAGGCGTCTGTACCTCGTTTTCCGGAGGACCTCGCGGACGGTGATGATGCGGGCGAGGAGCAGGAACTGTACGAGCACCATCGCATCGTTTGCGACAAGGGCCAGGGCCTGATGCGGCTGGACAAGTTCCTGTTCGAGCGCCTGCCCAGTATCAGCCGCAACCGCATCGCCAACGCCGCGAAAGCCGAATTGGTGCGTGTGAATGGCAAGGCGCAGAAGCCGAGCTACAAGGTGAAGCCGCTGGACGACATCAGCATGGTGCTGCCCTGGCCCGTGCGCGAGGTGGAACTGGTGCCCGAGAACATCCCGCTCACCGTGCTGTACGAGGACGACCACATGCTGGTGATCGACAAGCAGGCGGGCCTGGTCGTGCATCCGGGCCACGGCAATTGGACGGGCACACTGGTGAACGCGCTGATGTACCACTTCGGCCAGCAGCCGAAGAAGGTGGGTGAAATGGAAGCGCGCCCCGGACTCGTGCACCGCTTGGACAAGAACACCAGCGGTGTGATGGTGATCGGCAAGACCGAGCAGGCCGCCGCGCACCTGGCCGACCAGTTCTTCCGCCGCACGAACGACCGCCGCTACCTCGCCTTGGTCTGGGGCGACCTTACCGAGGACGAAGGCACCATCGAAGGGCACATCGGCCGTTCACCCAAAGACCGCACGGTGATGCAGGTCTTCCCCGACGGCGAGCACGGCAAACCGGCGATCACGCATTGGAAGGTGGTGGAGCGTTTCGTGTATTGCACCCTCGTGGAATGCAAACTGGAGACCGGTCGCACGCACCAGATCCGCGCCCACATGCGCTACCTCGGGCACCAGCTCTTCAATGATCCCGAATATGATGGTGATCGCGTGGTGAAGGGCACGGTCTTCACCAAGTACAAGCAGTTCGTGATGAACGCCTTCGAGCTTTGCCCGCGCCAGGCGCTGCATGCCGCGTTGCTGGAGATGGAACATCCGGTCACGGGGAAGCGCATGCGCTTCGAAACACCGCTGCCGGCGGATATGCGTGCGGCCATCGAAAAATGGCGGAAGTACGCGGCCAGCGGGATCGCGCACAAGGGAGTGGAAGAAGGGGAGGCGTAGCGGGGCGTACGGCCGCGTTCAACTCCCCGTTCCGGCGATCCCGCCCATCCGCTCCTTCAGCCACGCCCGGGCCTCCTCCTCGTTGTCCGTCACGAGGACGTGGTGTATCGGCGGATAGTACGAGAAGTAGAGCTTGGTGAGCATGTCGATCATGCTTGAACTCACCACCACGGCGGAGGCCAGTACCTGGGCCTCGGTACGGTCCTGCTTGCCGTGGTCCTGCCGCATGGTCTCCAGCTCGAAGTCCACGTTCTCGGGAATGAACGTGAGCGTGGCATGCGGACGGGTGCCCATCACCTCCCTGCGCTTGGCCTGCACCGCGCCCACGTTCGCCGGGTTGAAGACGATACCACTGTGGTAACGGATCTCCACCAGGTCGGGATGCACGATGGTGAGTGTCGCGATCCCCGCGTCGTATTCCCTGTTGGCGATGGTCATGGAGAGTGATGGCTTGTGACCAAGGTAGCGAAGTTCACGGTTCGCGAGCGGACGCTTGTATCGGGTCGTGCCCGCGAAGCCCTCAACCCGCCCCGCTCTCCGCTTTCTCCATCAGTAGCAGCCAGCGCTCGCTCTTCTCATCGAGTTCCTTCGCGGCCTTCTCCAGGTCGATATAGTGCTGCATCATCGCGTGGTGGTCCGTGCCACCGGCGGCGATCTTGGCGAGGAGTTCCTCCTTGAGCTTTTCCAACGCGGGCACTTCCTTGTCCAGCTTCTTCAACTCGTTCTTCTCGCCGAAACTCATCTTCTTCGGAGCGGATGCGGTCTGGGCCGGGCGGCTCTCCTTCTTCGCTTTTTCCCCTGCGGGGTCACCGCTTCGGAACCCTGCGGACCGCTCCCGCTGGGCCTGCACCTCGCGCGCCTTCTGCATCTCGCGCAGGTCCGTGTAGCTGCCAACCCATTCCTTGATCTTGCCTCGGCCTTCGAACACCAGCAATTTCGTGCAGATCTTGTCCATGAAGAAACGGTCGTGGCTCACCACCAGCAGGCAGATGTCGAGCTCGCTGAGGAAGTCCTCCAGCGCGTTCAGTGTGGGGATGTCCAGGTCGTTCGTAGGCTCATCGAGCACCAGCACGTTGGGGTTCCTCATCAGCACCGTGCACAGGTAGAGGCGGCGTTTCTCGCCACCGCTCAATGTACTCACGTACTGGTATTGCTGCTCCTTGTCGAAGAGAAAGCGTTCGAGCAGCGCTGAAGCGGTGAGGGTCTTTCCCTTGCTCAGCGGGATCACGTCGGCGATGTCGCGCACCACTTCGATGATACGCTTATCCTCCTTCAACTCCAGCCCTTGTTGGCCGAAGACGCCGAGGATCACGGTGGAGCCTACGGAGACAGTGCCCGCATCGGGCTTGATCCGCTCGATGAGCAGATCGAGGAAGGTGCTCTTGCCGATGCCGTTGGGCCCCACGATGCCGATGCGGTCGCCCGCCTTCAGCGAGTAACTCCAGTGCGAAACGATGGGCTTGTAGGTCTCCGGCTTGTCCGGCGAGCCGAAGCTCTTGGTGAGGTTGCGCGCTTCGATCACCTTGCCGCCGAGGCGTTCGGTCTTCACATCGATCTTCACCTGGTCGCGGCTGAAATCGCGCGTGGCGAGCGCCTTGATGTCCTCGAACTTGTCGAGCCGGCTCTTGCTCTTGGTACCGCGCGCGCGGGGCATTTTGCGCACCCACTCGAGCTCGCTCTTCATCAGGCCCTTCAGGTGCTGCTGCGTGGCATCGCGCACCTCATCGAGCGCGGCCTTCTTCTCCACGTACCAGCTGTAGTTGCCGGTGAAGCGGGTGAACTCACCGAACTCCATCTCGATGATCTCGTCGCACACATTGTCCAGGAAGTGGCGGTCGTGCGTGACCAGCAGAAGGGTAATGCCCGGCGCACTGAGTTCTTCCTCCAACTGCTCGATCATCTGCATGTCGAGGTGGTTGGTGGGCTCGTCCATGATGAGCACATCGGGCATGTTGATGAGCACCTTGGCCATGGCGAGGCGCTTCTGCTGGCCACCGCTCAGGGTGTTCACCGGCTGCTCCAGGTCGCGCAGGTTGAATTGGAAGAGCAGCCGCTTCACGCGGGCCTCGTGGTCCCAGGCGTCCAGCTCGGTCATCCTGTCCACCGCACGGTGCAACTCATCGTCGCCGACGTGCCGCGCCACGGCGTGCTCGTACGCGCGGATGGCGTTGGTCACGGGATCGTCCTGGTCGAGCATCTCGTCCACCAAGGTGTGCGTGGCGGTCATCACCACGTTCTGGTCGAGGTAGCCGATGCGCAGGCCTTTGTTGAAGGTGACCTTGCCTTCATCGGGCGTTTCGATCCCCGCGATGCACTTCAGCAAGGTGCTTTTGCCCGTGCCGTTGCGCGCAACGATGGCCGTCTTCTGGCCCTTCTCCAAGCCGAACGAGATGTCCGTGAACAACTGGCGCGGGCCGTAGCGTTTGGCGAGGCGTTCGACGGAGAGGACGTTCATGGGGGCTTGTCCGCCTTTGGCGGGGCGCGAATGTAGGAGGAGGGGCCACGGGCTTCCGGCCTCCGGTGCGTGGCCGGAAGCTCGTGGCCCGCCTTGTCCTTCCTAGTCCTTCACCACCGTGCTCGTCCAGCCGTTGCCCTGCGCATCGGTACAGCGCACCAAGTAGGGCCCGGCGGGGAGCGCCGCCACATCAACGATCGCCGTACGGCGCTGCCCATGCGCGGCGGAAAGCACCAGGCGGCCGGTGGCATCGAACAGTTGCGATCGGCAACCCGCGTCGGGCGCGTTGATGTAGAGCAGGTCATGTGCGGGGTTGGGCCAAGCCATTAGCGCGCTCGCTCGGGATGTTGCCGGTATGCCCGTATGCGAAAGGTCGCTGTCGTGGTAGCGCTTGCACTGGTTGGGCAGCCGCGCACCCGCAGAGTAGGGCAACTGCAGATACTCCGCGATCGGTGTACAGACCGCACCGGCCTCGTTCGGTGCGTCGATCGCTCCCAGCCACAGCGATCCCGGCCAGCCGCTGAACCAGATGCGCCCATCGGAGGCCAATGCCATCGACAGGTGTATGTTGTAGACTTCGTTGTCGCTCTCCTCGTAGAGGATCTCGCTGTGCGATGCGATGATGAAGGCCTCGTCCCACAAGGAGAGGTCGTACTGGTGGATAGCGAAGGCGTACCCTGTCTGCGGGGTCGGCCGGCTC
>Ga0138256_10000278_pt1 | contig 59042 bp, 44 predicted proteins | sample KNB2016incub_MG_FD_105486 | JGI IMG/M metagenome (GOLD analysis project Ga0138256, IMG submission 105486) | Active sludge microbial communities from wastewater in Klosterneuburg, Austria - KNB2014incub_MG | ecosystem: Engineered > WWTP > Activated sludge > Unclassified | place: Austria...
CACACAAAAACGAGAGCACCGGTGATGATGATCATCCAAAGGAGAATTTGTCTTGCCTTAGAACTCAAAATTAAAAGCCTCCGCCTGAACCTTCCGCTTGTCGCGACCTATCGAAGACAAACCAAAAAGGCAGTCTTCTTTGGATGAAAGCCGGCTATTGGCGCGTTGTTCCCTAAAAGAAGCCGAACAACAGAGCCAACCTTTGATTTTAGGCGCGCGGCAACGCTTTTTCAACCTTATTCGATACGGTATGCCAACCAACCGCCGCTTCTTTGGACAACGCCGCCGCCGGGAAGTTCCACTATGCGGCCGCTCTTTGTGCTTGTAAGCAGTTTATCTACTGCATTTATATGTGCAAAGGTGAGTCGTCTTGAGCTGCCTTGGCGGGCAATGAGCCACGCGCGTATTAGCGTCAGGCGTTCGTTTTCGCCGAGTTTGACGAGTTCGCTCGAGCGAAGGCGTTCGCCCGGAGGCTCGATCTTCGGGGCCGCAGCGAACTGCTCGGCGGTGCGGGCCAGCGTCTGAACAATGCGTGGATTTAGCTCAGAAAGCAACGGGATCACCTCGCGCCGGATGCGTACGCGGGTAAATCTCGGATCGTCATTCATCGGATCTGACCGAAATTCGACGCCATTCTCGCGGCAGTATTCGACCGTTTCCTCACGGGTCGCGATACGCACAAGTGGCCGCAGAAGCTGCGCCTCGCTTTTGGCCAAGGGCCTTGATGTCGGCATCGCAGAAAGGCCGTCCGTACCACCTCCGCGAATGAGATTCAGCAGAAAGGTCTCGGCTTGGTCGTTGATCGTGTGGCCGGTGAGGACGGCGAATGCGTCCGCTTTTTTGGCTGCTTTTGCGAGGAAACTATAACGGGCATTTCGAGCATTTTCTTCGAGATTTCCTCGCTTTTCGATCGGTGAACTGCCAAACACAAACTCAATTTCGCGTTCTTTGCATAGATCGCGGACGAAATCTGCATCCGCACGGCTCTCCTTTCGCAGGCGGTGATCAAAATGCGCGGCTAGCAGCGAATGACTGAGCTTCTTTCGGTCCGAGAGCTCTTTGACGGCAAGCAGCAAGGCGGTCGAGTCCGCGCCGCCCGAACACGCGACGATGAACTTCCCGCTGTCTGTCGGGAGCAAGAGACGGCGCCATTCGGTGATCAGTTTTCGCGGAAAGCTATTCATCCTAGGCTGTATCCGGCTGATATCCGACGCGTTTCTGATTCAGGAGCGTGATCCGCGACGTGCTGACGAGTTTGCCCCGTCGGTCCGTGATCTCGATCTTCCAAACGCTGATGGTTCGCCCGGTATGAATGGGCTCGGCCACGGCGGTGATCAAGCCTTTTGAGACGGCGCGAAGGTGATTTGCGTTGATCTCGATGCCGACGGGCGTTACTTTCTCGAGGTCGGCGCCGATGACCACGCCGATCGACGCCGCACTTTCGGCAAGCAGGACAGAGATGCCGCCGTTCATCACGCCGGTGTACTGATGCACCTTTGGCGTAACTTCCATCGTGAGTACGACGCGCTCCGGCGCCGCCTCGACGATCTCGATACCGAGGAAGCGAAACAGTTCGTTGTTGGCGGTGTTTTCAAGAAGCCGTTCTTTATCGATCATTCTTCAAGCTTACTCCGCGCCGCGGCTAGCGCCTCTCGCACACGCTCAGGCGATGTGCCGCCGATCGCGGAGCGTGCATTCAACGACGACTCCAAACTCAACCGCACAAACACATCTTGCTCGATCGCATCGGAAAATTGCTTGAGGTCCTCTAGATCTAACTCATTGAGTTCGCAACCTTTTTCGATCGCAAAGAGCACGGCTTTTCCGACCGCCTCATGCGCGCTGCGGAAGGGTATTCCGCGTTCGACGAGATAGTCCGCAAGGTCGGTGGCGTTAAGAAAGCCCGTCGCGGCGGCCGTGCGGGCGACGCTCTCATTCAGCGAAGCATTGTCGAGGATCACTGCTGCTGCTCGGAGCGAAATGCCGACCGTATCGATCGTGTCGAAAACGGCTTCCTTGTCCTCCTGCATATCCTTGTTGTACGCAAGCGGCAGTCCCTTTAGCATCGTAAGCAGCGAGAGATTATTGCCGAAGACGCGGCCCGTTTTGCCGCGTAGAAGTTCGAGAGCATCGGGATTCTTCTTCTGCGGCATCAGGCTCGAACCGCTCGAAACTGCGTCGCTTAATTCGATGAACCGAAACTCGGACGACGCGTAAAGGATCATATCTTCGGCAAGCCGGGAAAGATGCACCATCAGAAGCGATGCCGCCGCGCAGATATCGACCGTGAAATCACGGTCCGATACGCCGTCAAGACTGTTCTGCGAAACTGCGTCGAAGGCGAGTTCGCGCGCAACGGCATCGCGGTCGATCGGGAAGCCCGTGCCCGCAACTGCACCCGACCCAAGCGGCATCACATTCACTCGATCTCTTGCCTGTCGGAATCGCTCAAAGTCTCTTTCAAGCATCTCAAAATACGCGAGACACCAATGCGCGAACAGCACGGGCTGCGCACGCTGAAGATGCGTATATGCGGGAATTACGGCGGCCTCGTGACGCGCGGCAAGCGCGACAAGCGACCTCTCTACGAGCCGAATAAGCTCAACAGAAGCGTCAATTTCGTCGCGGCACCAAAGGCGGAATGCCGTCGCAACCTGATCGTTGCGGCTGCGGCCTGTGTGCAGCTTTCTGCCCGTATCGCCGATCTTCGCGATCAGTTTCGCTTCGATGAACGAATGCACATCCTCGGCCTTTTCGCTCGCAAAATATTCAACGTCCTCGGCGGCCTCGTTTAGAAGCTGACCGAGCGCCGCGACGATCTCGTCCGCTTCTTCATTTGATATTACTTCCGCACGCCGCAGGCCATTCGCATGCGCACGACTCGCCGTTACATCGGCAGCAAAGAGCCGCCGGTCGAAGCGGAACGAATCGTTAAATTCGGCGAATGTCGCGTCCGGCGGAGCCGTAAATCGCCCGCCCCAAAGTTGTTTCTTATCGTCGCTCATACCAAAACTTGAGTTTTACGGTATTCTACTTCTTTTGACAAATATGCGACGGCTTTTGGCCCGTGAAAAGCAAAATTACAAGTGAATTACAGTGATGAAAACGGATATTAAAAAACTCGTTCTTGCGTATTCCGGCGGACTCGATACGTCTGCGATGCTGCTCTGGATAAAGGAAACATACGGCTGCAAGGTCGTTTGCTACACGGCGGACGTCGGCCAGGGCGATGAATTGGACGGCCTTGAGGCGAAGGCTCTCGCGACCGGTGCCTCAAAGCTCTATGTTGAGGACCTTCGTGAGGAATTCGTCAAAGATTTCGTCTGGACGGCCGTAAAAGCGAACGCCTTGTACGAAGGCACATATCTCTTAGGGACAAGCTTAGCTCGTCCCGTAATAGCAAAGCGTCAGATCGAGATCGCGCGACGTGAAGGTGCCGACGCGGTCGCTCACGGTGCGACAGGCAAGGGCAACGATCAGGTGCGTTTCGAGCTAACGTACTACGCGCTGCAGCCGGATATAAAGGTCGTCGCGCCGTGGCGCCATTGGGATTTCAAGGGACGAGCCGACCTGATCGCGTATTGTGAAAAGCATGGAATTCCGGTTACTGCGACCACGCAAAAGCCGTATTCGATGGACCGCAACTTGATGCACGTCTCGTACGAAGGCGGCATTCTCGAAGACCCTTGGGCAGCGCCGCCAGAGGATATCTTCCTAATGACGAAGTCGCCCGAAAAAGCCGCCGATCTCGCGACCGAGATCATTCTTACCTTCGAAAAAGGCGAGCCTGTCGCGATCGACGGCGAAAGATACGGCGCGGTCGATATGCTCTCAAAACTCAATCATCTTGGAGGTGAGAGCGGTATCGGCCGCATCGACATCGTCGAGAATCGCTTCGTCGGGATGAAGTCCCGTGGCGTTTATGAGACGCCCGGCGTTACGATCCTGCAAACGGCGCACCGCGCGCTCGAATCCATCACGATGGATCGCGAAGTTATGCGGCTGCGCGACAGCCTCGGGACAAAATTTGCGGAATCGGTCTATTACGGTTTCTGGTTCGCACCCGAGTTCGAGATCCTTCGAAAGATGATCGATGAAACTCAAACGACCGTCAACGGCGACGTCCGCCTAAAACTCTACAAGGGCAACGTGATCGTCGAAGGCCGCCGCTCGGAAAATTCTTTGTATAAAGAACGCGTCGTAACATTCGAAGACGACGCCGGCGCATACGACCAACACGACGCCGAAGGCTTCATAAAACTCCAGGCGTTGAGGCTCAGGCTTAGGAATATGGAGTAAACTCCCACATTCTCTACATACATATCATCATGGCAAATATTGACAACAACTGCCAATCTTTTTAATATTATCGTGTGGCCACAACAACAATGAATATATCGATGCCTGATTCGATGCGGGTCTTCGTTGAAGAAATGATGACGGACGATGGGTATGGCAGTGCTAGCGAATACGTCCGTGATCTTATAAGAGCCGATCAAAAGCGCCGGAATGAAAAGCAGCTGGAAATGCTGTTGCTCGAGCGGCTTCGGTCGAAAGATGACGAGGCGTTTTTGATGGATGATGTTCGCAAGGAGACGCGAAGACGGATTGAAGCGAAGAAATGATCAAGTATTCGCAAGGTTTGTCGGCTGAATTGGCCCAGATCGCCTCATACTTAGCACAATATAACGAATCGACCGCTGAGCGATTTCTTGATCACTGCGAAGAATCTTTTCAACTACTTGAACGCTTTCCTGAACGCGGAAGCCCACGGAGATTCGAAGAGCCTGAACTTGCCTCGATCAGGATGTCGCTCGTTAAGGGTTTTGACGATTACCTGATCTTCTACATCCCTTTTTTAGGCGGGGTCAGAATTTTGCACGTGATTCACAGCGCACTCGACTATAATCGGATCGTCGATATTGGTGACCTGTAACTAACCCTCATCGACCAAATTGCAATGAAATGTATAGCCTGCGGAAGCGAAGCATTGGTCGGCGGCACCGTTTTTGATTCGAACGGAGCGAAGCTCGGTTTCAATATCGATGACACTCCGTATTGGAAGAATGTTTTTGGCGCCGGTGCCCGCAATATGCGCGGTTACGGTTGCGTGCACTGCGGCCACCTTCAGTTTGCGGTTGACTTCACAGAAAAAGACCTTCAGCGGTACCAGCAGTTCGAAGGCGAACAGCCCGGCGTACTCGATCGGATCAATTCAGGAGAATGATCCCGAACCTCGAACTTTCTTCCAATTAGAAAGCGGAGCTTGTCACCTGCTTGACAGACCCAAGAATTAGAATTAGTCTAATTATAGTTTTTGAATACTTCGCGACAAGGAGCTTGAGATGACTGAGAAAAAGAAACTTACCACTGCTGCCGGAAGTCCGGTCGTCGATAACCAGAATACGATGACAGCCGGCCCGCGCGGGCCCGTTTTGATGCAGGATGTTTGGCTGCTTGAGAAGCTTGCTCACTTCGATCGCGAGGTGATACCGGAACGCCGTATGCACGCGAAAGGCAGCGGGGCATACGGCACCTTCACCGTAACAAATGACATAACGAAATATACGAAAGCGAAGATCTTCTCCGAGGTCGGTAAAAAGACAGAGTTGTTCGCCCGTTTTACGACCGTTGCCGGCGAACGCGGAGCTGCGGATGCTGAACGCGACATACGCGGTTTTGCTGTGAAGTTCTATACCGAACAAGGCAATTGGGATCTCGTCGGGAATAATACGCCCGTCTTTTTCCTACGCGACCCGCTAAAATTCCCCGACCTCAACCACGCCGTTAAACGCGACCCGCGGACGAATATGCGTTCGGCCCAGAACAACTGGGATTATTGGACTCTTCTTCCGGAAGCTCTGCATCAGGTGACGATCGTTATGTCCGACCGCGGCCTTCCGGCGAGCTATCGCACGATGCACGGGTTCGGCTCGCACACATTCAGTTTCATCAACGCGGATAACGAACGCTTTTGGGTGAAATTCCATTTCAGGACGCAGCAGGGCATCAAGAATCTGACCGACGCGGAGGCGGAAGCCATCGTCGGGAAAGATCGCGAGAGCCATCAGCGTGACCTCTACGAGGCGATCGAACGCAATGACTTTCCGAAATGGGATCTGAAGGTACAGATCATGCCGGAGAATGAGGCTTCGAAGGTGCCGTACAATCCGTTCGACCTGACAAAGGTGTGGCCGCACGGGGATTATCCGCTCATCGACGTCGGCGTGATGGAGTTGAACCGAAACCCCGAGAATTTCTTTGCAGAGGTCGAACAATCGGCATTCAATCCTGCGAACGTTGTCCCGGGCATCGGCTTTTCACCTGACAAGATGCTGCAGGCGAGGCTGTTTTCTTACGGCGACGCGCAGCGGTATCGACTTGGAGTCAACCATCAACAGATACCGGTGAACGCGCCGCGATGTCCGGCGCACAGCTATCACCGCGACGGGGCGATGCGTGTTGACGGTAACTACGGGAGTACGAAAGGTTATGAGCCGAATAGCCTTGGCGAGTGGCAGGAGCAACCGGACTTTCGCGAACCGCCGCTTTCTATCGAAGGTGCGGCCGATCATTGGAATCATCGCGAAGACTCGGATTATTATTCGCAGCCCGGAGCGCTATTTCGGCTGATGACGCCCGATCAGCAGCAGGCTCTTTTCGACAATACTGCGGCGAACGTCGGCGGAGCGTCGCGCGAAGTGCAACTTCGGCACATTGGCAACTGTATGAAGGCCGATCCCGCATACGGCGCGGGCGTGGCAAAAGCTCTCGGGATCGACCCCGGCGAGGTCTCATAAGAGAGGTCGAAGGCTCTAGGCGACGAATCCGCGGAAATTTGAGGCGCTTGCCGCGTACCCGGGAAAGATCTTTGCAAGGTCTTTCGCTCCAAGGTGTTTTGCGGCTGCTTCGCCGAAGACGTCTCGAAAATCGGTTGTAACGGCGAGGTCCCGGCCTTCGTAGAGCTGATCGTTCCTCATTCCTTTCCAGTCGCCGTAAACTTTGCCGCCGCGTACGGAATTGCCGAGGGCGAATATCGTGTTACCGTGGCCGTGGTCGGTTCCGCGGCTGCCGTTCTCTTTTGCGGTGCGGCCGAATTCGCTCATCGTAAGCACAAGCACGTCGTCCATCTGCTTGCCGAGGTCTGTCGCAAAAGCGGCTATCGACAGAGCAAATGTGCGCAAGAAGTTCGCGAGTTGGCCGCGTGCTCCGCCTTCGTTCAGGTGCGTGTCCCAGCGAATATCGTTACCGGTATCGGTGAACGCGACCTCGAGGCCGACGCCGGCCTTTATGAGCTGAGCGATCTGCTTGAGTGAACGTCCAAGGTCGGTGTTCGGATAGACCGCGCCGTTGGCCGGCTGATATTTTTGCGGGTTCGCACGCTTTAAGAAGTCCATTGCGTCGAACGTCTCTTTGCCGGTCTTATTGAGCGTGTCCTTTATATTCTGGTCGTAGATCCCTTCGAAACCGCCCTTGAGATCGGTCGTATAAAGCCCGGCCTGGATCGTGAAGTCCGATAGATTTGCCATCGCGACCGACGGAGCTTTGCCGTACAAAGAACGAGGCAGGGTTTGCGTCATTGAAACTGCGCGAAAAGGCGACGCATTCTTCTCCGCTGCGGTTTGGAGGACGCGATTCAGCCAACCGTCGGGCGTTGATTTCCGACCGGGCGTGCCCGACTCCATATAGTCCTGCGCGTCGAAATGCGAACGCGTATTGTCGGGCGAACCGACGCTCGTGATCGCCGCAAGCTGTCCGTTTTTATAAAAAGGAGCGAGTGCCGAAAGGCTCGGATGCAGGCCGAAATGTCCGTCTAGATCGACCGCTCCGTCCGTCTTGCCAGGCGTGGGAATAGCGATAGTCGGGCGAAGGTCGTAATATTCGCTGTCGCCGTATGGCACGAGCATATTCAGCCCGTCAACGGCACCGCGCTGGAAGATCGTGACCAGTACTTTGCGGCCTTTTGTACCGCCTTTTGCCTGTGCCGCCGCAAACTGATGCAGAAAATTCGGCGCCACCGACATCAACCCAAAGCTCGCCAAACCAAAACCGCCTGCCTTCAAAAAATAGCGTCTGTCCATATAAAAAACCTCACTGACCGAAATGTTAGACGCAGGCGGGCGAAAAAAAGTCTAAATAGCCACGAATACACAAATTTCGGATTCAGATCCGTGCATCCGGTAAAAAGAGTCCTAGCGGATGATCACTTCGTCGATGAATATCCATGGGTCGCCGCCGGCACCGAGATGCCACGCGGGGATCTTGCCGATGTTGTTGGCGCGGATGCGGACGTAGCGGGTCTTTATGGGCGCGATCGTTTGGCGAAACTCCTTTGCCGTCGGCGTCATCTCGGTGAGCGGCACATCGGTTTTGATATTTGCGGCCTCGGTCCAGTCCGTTCCGTTATCCGAAACTTGAAATTCGATATTTGCGGGCATCCAGATCCACGGGCCGGCCGCCTGCACAAAACCTGCGCCGAGTTCGCGTATCTCGGTCTCGCGTATTAGGTCGATCACGGCTTCGTAGGTTTTGCCCTGCACGCCCTGCCATTCACCGCTAGCAAAATTCACCGTTCCGCGAATGCCGTCAACGATCGCATTGTCGCCGCCACCATTGTATTGCGTGCTATAGCCGGAGATGACCGTAACGGTCCAATCCTGCGGGCGTTTGGTGAGCACCGATACGACCGGAAAGCTGATGGCGCCATTCGCATCCGCTGCGATCGCGGTAACGGTCGTTGTACGATCAACGACGAAAGGTGCCGTGTAGATCGTCGAACTTTTGGTCGGCTCGCTCCCGTCGGTCGTGTAGAAGATCTTCGCGTTCGGCATCGGTGTTGAGATCGTCACGGTCGTCCGATCGGCGAATGTTCGCTCTCCGGAAATGGCCGGGACAGCTACCGTATCCACCTTGATAGCCGAGACCGGAAACTCCGTGAACGCCGTGTTTACAGGCTGATCCGTCATTGAAAATTCAAGTACTCCGCCGCGCATTATGTCGGCGTGCGCGATGAACGCCTTTTTGTACGGCGCCCCGTTGAGCTTTGCGTTGAGGATGTATCTGTTGGCGGACGAGATGTTCCTCGCTTTGATCGTGAAGGCCTTGCCGTTCTCGAGACGGTAGGTCATTTCGGGAAAGAGCGGCGTGCCGAAGGCGTAAACCGGCGAGCCCGGAGCGACCGGGTAAAAGCCCGAAGCCGAAAGAATGTACCACGCAGACATCTGGCCGCAGTCTTCGTTGCCGATCAAACCGTCGGGTGCGTTCTTGTAAAAATCGTCCAATATCTGCCGGACATATTTCTGCGTTTTCCAGGGCTGATGGGCATAAACGAAAAGGTACGGAATGTGATGCGACGGCTCGTTGCCGTGAGCGTACTGGCCGATCAGGCCTGTGATGTCGGGCTGAAAACGGCCGGTAAGTTTTTGATCGGTTGTAAAGATCTCATCAAGTTTTGCGGCAAATTTTTCGCGGCCGCCCATTAGCTCCATCAGGCGCGAAATGTCCTGCGGAGCAAAGAATGTGTAAACCCACGAATTACCCTCGGTAAAGTTGAACGTAACCTCATTCGGCTCGAACGGCGAGACAAAGCCGCCGTTCTTTTTCGGGCGCATAAAGCCCGTCGAGGGGTCGAAGAGATTCTCGAAATAGCGTGCGCGGCGAGAGAATTCTTCGTAGTCGGCAGAGTATTGATTCGCCCTTACTGACGTGCGGGCTTCCGCAAGAAGTTTTGCCATCTGCGCGATGCACCAGTCGTCGTAGGCGTATTCGAGAGTTTTTGAAACGGATTCGTTCTCGTCCTCCATCGAGATGTAGCCGCGTCTTTTGTAGGCGGCGAGGCCGAAATGATCCAGTTCGGCGGAGTGCTTTGCCGCCTTGTATGCTTTCTCGTAATCGAAGCCTTTGATGCCTTTCGCCATCGCGTCCGCAATTACGGAAACGGCGTGGTAGCCGATCATCGTATCGGTCTCTTCGCCCCAGAGTTCCCAGACCGGCAGCCTGCCGCCCTGTTCGTATTGGCGAATGAACGTGTTGATGAAATCGACCGTGCGTTTTTGGTCGATGATCGTATAAAGCGGATGCGCCGCACGAAACGTGTCCCATAGCGAGAAGACCGTGTATTGCTCCGACGGAGCGCGGACGCCCTCGTCCGCAATCGGAGGCTCCTGCGGCGAACTGGACCTAGCTTTCCGAGACGGGTGAGGACGGCTCAAATTCTTCGGGCCGAAGCGGCCCTCATTGCGGACGAGGGCGTCCGCGTTCCGAAGCTGGTGAATTTTGCGGTCGTGGCCGAGATATTTGCCGTCAACGTCGCTAAAGATATTCGGCTGGACGGCGGTGTGATAAAGCGCGGTATAGAAATTTGTCGTCTGCTCCGGCGTGCCGCCCGATACATCGATCTTGCTCAGTTCTTTATTCCATGCCGCCTTCGCGTCGACACGTACTTTGTCGAAGTCCCAACCCGGAATCTCGGCCTCGAGATTCTTCCGCGCGCCTTCGATGGAAACATAAGAGATGGCGACTTTCACTTTAACGTCATCGCCGCCTTGAAGGTTAAATCGAAAATTGTATTTACCGCCCTTTTGATCGAGTTTTGCCCCAGAATCCGCTTCCATATCAACCTCATCGCGGTCAAAAGTTCTTGAGAACTCAGCGACAAAGTACACGGTCTGATTCTTGGCCCATGACGTCGAGGTTCTGAATCCCTCGACACGATTGTTGCCAACGAGATCGAGTGACTGGGACGTGATCTTGTCCCGCCATTTAAGATCTAGGATCAGATTTGCATCTGTTCCTTTTGGAAAAGAATATCGGTGAAATCCGACGCGTTTCGTTGCGGTCAGCTCGGTAAGTATTCCGTCACCAAGTTTGACCGAATAGAATCCCGGTTCCGCCTTCTCGTCGGCATGCGAAAATTTCGAGGTATATCGCTCGCTTTTGAAGAGCTGGCGGCCAATGGTCGGCATCAGCAAAATATCGCAGCCATCCGGGATTCCCGTTCCATTTAAATGCGTGTGTGAAAAGCCGTAGATGATGTCGTCGGAGTAATGATATCCCGAGCTTCCGTCCCAATTGTCGATGCGTGTGTCGGGCGAAAGCTGCACCATTCCAAATGGCACCGTCGCACCGGGAAATGTATGCCCGTGCCCGCCGGTGCCGATGAACGGGTTGACCCAACGGGTATAATCCTGCGCGAAGATATTGCCCACCAAAATCGGGGAAAGAAATAATAAAAAGATAGAGGCGAGACGAAATTTTCCCGGAATACTTTTCATAAATTACTTCTCTCTGAACGTACTCTGCGGACAGATCCTTAAATTGCCAGCGATCAACCTCCCACTAAAGTGGGAGGTAACTGAGTAGCTTTTTCGCATTCACTTTTTTAGCGCGCTCATTCTCATTCTTAGTACACGAATTCGCCGCCGTATGCACGGCCGAGGCCTTGGCCTTTCAAGCCCCAAAGTACGCGGAAGGTCGAATCGCCGCCGCGGTGGTTGTAGCGTATCGATATCTTGTGATAGCCGGCCTTCAGAGGGACGATGGCCGAGCGGACCTTGCGATCCTTGCTTCCGGCGTCGTTGATGATCATCTCGCCGTCCAACACGATGGTCGCATCCCAAGTCGCATCGACCTGGAATTCGTATATGCCGTCCGCCGCGGCTTTCATATAGCCGTCGAACGTAACGGCAAAAGGCTGCTTTAGATCGAAGGTTTTTGCGAACTGCTCAAGCATTATCGATTTTGTCTCTCCCTTGGTGTGTGCCCCGTCGCCCGAGCCGTCGCCTTTCGGAACGAAGAACTCGAACTCCGTACCGGGTCGCGTTTGATCAGGGACGACCGCCGCGAGTGGTTCGCGATTGACGTATTTGGCGGCGTAAACAGAGCTTTTTCGACCCGAAGGAATTACGACGATCGTCTTCACGGTCTTGACCTCGTCTTTCGTGACCTCGAACGCGACCGGTTCTGTATAAAGCGTTGAATTTACGTCGGGCGTAGAACCGTCGAGGGTGTAGTAGATCTTATAACTTGCAACAAGAGGCTTGATGTCGAGCACGGCCTTGCCGTCCTGTCCGACGATCTTATTCGATAGTCCGTCAGGTTCGGGAATGCGGTAGTTCACATGCTCTTGGTCGAGTCGCTGCAGGTTCGCTCCAAGCCGCCGCTTGAAATCCGCATAGTTCTTATTCGCAGGCAAAGTCCACAAAACCTCGGACAGCGCGAGCATACGCGGGAACGCCATATATTCTACATTCTCAGGTTTTTTGAGATACTCCGTCCAAATGTTGGCCTGGCCGCCGAGGATGTATTTCACCTCGTCGGGCGCGAGCTCCTTCGGCACCGGATCCCAGCCATAAACTTTCTCGAGCGGTATAAAGGCACCGATGTTCAGCGGCTCATAGGCCGGGTCGCCCTGGCCGTAGTCAAAATAGACGTAAGTGTTCGGCGTCATTATCACGTCGTGATGCGCTTTGGCCGCGTCGATGCCGCCTTTCTCGCCGCGCCAACTCATTATCGTTGCGTTCGGCGCGACGCCGCCCTCAAGGATCTCGTCCCAACCGATGATCTTCTTGCCTTTCGAGTTGATGAATTTTTCTATGCGGCGAATGAAATAGCTCTGCACTTCGTGTTCGTCCTTGAGGTTCTCGCGTTTCATTAGGTCCTGTACGAAAGGCGATTCTTTCCAGAAGTCTTTCAGCACCTCGTCGCCGCCGATGTGAATATACGGCGAATTGGGAAAGAGCTTGATCGTCTCGTCGATCACATCTTCGAGGAATTTGAAGGTCGCGTCCGTCGGGCAGAAGACTTCCTTGAAAATGCCCCACGTCGTCTGAACTTTGTATTTGTAGTCAGCCTTGCAACCGAGTTCCGGATAAGCGGCCAAGGCAGCCGAAGCGTGGCCGGGAAGCTCGATCTCAGGGATCACGGTGATGTAGCGGGCCTTTGCGTATGCAACGACCTCTTTGATCTGTTTTTGCGTGTAAAATCCCTCGATCGGAATGCCGTCGCCGACGTATGGCGAAAAGTTTCGCGCGACCATCGTTTCCGGGCGCTTCGAGCCGATCTCGGTAAGTTTGGGGTATTTCTTGATCTCAATGCGCCAGCCCTGATCGTCGGTCAAATGCCAATGGAACGTGTTGAACTTATACTGCGACATCAGGTCGATGTATTTTTTAACGAACTCGATCGGCATAAAATGCCGCGAAACATCAAGATGCATCCCGCGGTACTGAAAACGCGGTGAATCAGAAATATCCACAGCCGGCACGAGGACCTTGCCTGTCGCATCCTTGCGAATAAGCTGTATCAAGCTTTGCAGGCCGTAGAACAGAGTTTTGTCATCGACCGCCGATATGGCGATTCGGTCGGTATCGACATCGAGCCTATACTGCCCTTCGAGCAGTGCGTGGTCACCGGTTACGACGTAAAGGTCGATCGCGTTCTGCTTCCGCGTCGAACGCACGATCTTGAGATCGAGGCCGAATGTCTGTTTGAGATAAGAATTGAGCAACGCTGCCATCTTTCGATCGGCGAGGTTCCGCGCGACCAGAACTGTTTGTCGTTCGATCTCGAAATCTCCGGCCCCCTTTCGAATGCGGTTCGGCTTCGGAATGATATTGATCTCATTCGTCTGCGCAAAATTAACCGAGACAAGAAGCAAAGAGATCGCGACAGCTACAAAAAAGTTTTTCATAATAGTTCAGCTGCACGCGGGACGCGTGCGTTCCAGTCAAAATGTTCCGATCAAAATTTTCAGTTGTGCCAATTCCTGCGGGAGTTCGGAGGAAAATGACAGTCGTTCACCGGTCTTTGGGTGATCAAACGCGAGATGAGCTGAGTGCAAAAAGAAGCGTCCGAGGCGTTCGACAGCTTTTCTTACCTCGTTGTTCGCGATCGAATTGTCGCGGCCTTCGTTGTAGGTCGCGTCACCGACGACCGGGTGATTTATTGAGGCAAGATGGACGCGGATCTGGTGTGTGCGTCCGGTCTTGATCTCGACGTCGAGCAGCGTGAACTTGTCGTATCGCTCGCGGATCTTCCAATGCGTAAGCGCGTTGCGTCCGTTCGCGGCAACGGTCATTTTCGTGCGGTGCCAGCGGTCGCGTGTGATCGGGCGATCGATAATGCCGGAATTTTCACGCGGATTGCCGTGTACGAGAGCAACATAAGTTTTTTGTACGGCACGGTCGCGAAATGCGGCAGACAGCGCCTCCTGAGTCTCGAAGTTCTTTGCGACGACTATCAGCCCCGAAGTGTCCTTGTCGAGCCGATGCACGATGCCGACGCGATTATCCGTTCGATCACGCCCTTGCTCACGCGCGGGCTTCTGCAACGGATCACCAAAATGAAATGCGATCGCATTCGCCAGCGTCCCGCTCGAAACACCCGCGCCGGGATGAACGACCATACCGGCGGGTTTATTGATAACGGCAAGGTCATCGTCTTCGAATACTATGTCAAGCGGAATGTCTTCGGGTTCAAATCGTGCGTCATCGCGCACGGTCAATTCGATGTCGATAACGTCGCCTTCGCAGACTTTGTACGAGGGCTTTACCTCGCGATCATTTACCAGCACAGCGCCGTCGTCTATCAACTGCCGAAGACGCGAGCGCGACCAGCCGTCTATATTAGCCGCAAGGAATGAATCGAGGCGGGTGCCGGAATCTTCGTCCGAGGCTGCTAGTTGTATGATCTCGTTTTGCTCTGACAAATCTTTTTCACGATATTAATTGATGTGGTCATTCACGTATTCGATCGCTTCGGAGAGCGTAGGCGAACGACCATAAAGATGATAGAAACCGCGGCGACCAGAAGGCTGACCAATTGTGATGTTGAAAGACCCGTCGCTGTAGTTAAGCCGAAAAGGTCGCCACGCGGATCGTCTCGAATGAATTCGATCAGGAAGCGGAAGATCGAATAGATAATGCCGTAGGCAACGAGTACCTGGCCGTCGAATTTCTTGCGTTTATGCAGCCAATAGAGAAAAGCGAAGACCGCGAACATCGTGAAAGATTCGATCAACTGAGTCGGGTATAGAAATAGATCCGTGTGGCCGGGCCCGTAGATCGGAACGCCGGTGTATTCGTGGCCAAGTTCAGTAAAATGGATGCCGAGGAAAGAATCCGTGGGCTTTCCCCAACAGCAGCCGGCGGCAAAACATCCTTGCCGGCCAAATGCCTGTCCAAGTGCGACGGCCGGAGCAAAAGCATCGGTGACTTTCCAAAAAGGCAGCTTGTAGTAGAGCATCAACCCAACGACCGTCAGGAATCCGCCGATCAGGCCGCCGTAAAAAACGCCGCCCGAACGCAGGAAATCAAGCGTGAATATCTGCACGTTCGGCTCGACGAGGACCATCAGGGCCTTCGATCCCACAAGGCCGCCGACAAGCGTCCAAAGTCCAAGATCGTAGATCCGATCCTTCGAAATACCGTCCCTCGCCCCAAGCCTTGAAGCCGCGAATAGTGCGAGCAGCATCCCGACCGTCAGCCAAATGCCGTATGTCGTGATCGGGAAATTACCAATGTGGAAAAGTTCAGGATACATGGTGTTCGAGGGCCGAGATCAGAAGTCGGAAGCCAAGTCAGGAAGTCGAACTTTCGGCTTCTTTATTCCGGCTACTCGCTTCCCCCTTTTCATTTCTTTTCGACAGTACCATATCCAGTATCAGGAGAACCGCGCCGATCACGATCGCCATATCGGCGATGTTGAAGGTCGGATAGTGCCAGCTTCCGAACTGGACATCGATAAAGTCGATGACAAAGCCGAGTCTTAGACGATCGGTAACGTTCCCGACGATGCCTGCGAGCAACAATGCGAGGGCACCGAGAATGCGGTCGTCGGTTCGCGGCGTTCGCCAAAAAAAGTAGAGCACGAGGACGGCCGCAACCAGCGCAACGGCCGACAATCCCCAGCGTCCGCTGCTTCCGTGGTCGTCAAGCATCGAGAAGGCGACGCCCGTATTGTGCGTGTAAGCGAAATTCAGAAAGCCGCTGATGACCGACCGGTCGCCACCGAACCGCAACGATCTTGCGGCCCAGGCCTTGGTCGTCTGGTCGATCATAAAGACACCGGCAGTAACGCCGAGATATGCGACCTTCCATAAAATGCTGCGTGCGTTCATTTAGTTCTTTTTCGGCTCCGCGTAGAATGACTTGTTGACGATCTTCCACTTGCCGTCGATCTTTAGAAGAGTCTTAGGAATACTGACGACATACTTCTGATCCTATCTACTCGCTATACGGAAAGATCGCTTTAGGCGCCTTGTACTTTTGCGGCCAAGGGAGATAGCAGACATCGGTGCATCCGATCTGATAGACCGTTACACGCCATTTGCCTGATGTTTTCTTCAAAAGTGCGAAATAGTTATTGTCGAATGCTCCTGCCTCGATCGCCTCGGCGTACTGCGTGCGTGAAAAATCCGGCGCGTTGCCGTCGGTTCCCTGCAAACTGCCGCTTACAAATGCCCACGGGCCCGAAACGTTGAAGGTATCCGCGACAAAAACTATCTTCTGTTTAAGTGCACGTTCAACGGGAACCCGCAAAGTGTTGAGAATGGCCGCCCGTTCGGGTGTGCCTTTTTCGGGCGTATAGATGGACTGCGCCGACGCAGATGCTGCGACGGCGAGCGTCATCAATAAGGTAAGAATGGTAAGTCTCATTACAGTTCTCCTTCTTCAAGCGGATGCTCCCAAAAGCGGAACGATCTCGTCGAGAGCGCCGGCGCAGCGTTCGCAGACGGTCGGATATTTTTCGAACTCGCCGACGCGCGTCGAATAGTTCCAACAACGCTCGCATTTTGTCCCATCGGCACGTTCGATCTTGACCGAAAGACCGTCATTTTCGTGCACCTCGACCTGCGAGACAATAAAGATATATCGAAGCTCGGTGTAATGATCGAGCAGGAATCTCGTCGTGTCTTTGTCAGCAGAAAGTACGACCTTTGCTTCGAGCGACGAGCCGATCTGCTTCTCGGTACGTGCGGTTTCGAGCGCCTTTAGGACTTCGTCACGGATCGCGAAGATGCGTTCCCACGTTTCAAAAAGCGGATCGTCGGTCTTTCCGGTCGCCGTAGGAAACTCTGCAAGATGCACGGAAGCAAGTTCGCCCGCCGGCAGATTCTCCCAAGCTTCGTCTGCGGTAAATACGGTCAACGGGGCAAGCAGGCGAATGAGTGAATCGGCGATCTTATGGAGAGCGGTCTGAGCCGAACGACGCGCTGCCGATCTCGGAGCAAGGATATACAGCCGATCCTTGATGATGTCGAAATATCGCGCCGAAAGCGTTACCGTGCAGAATTGATAAAGAGCGTTATACGCCGCCTGGAAATCGTATGCTTGATAACTTTCGATCGTTCTTGCCGTTACTCGGTTGAGTTCGGCAAGAGCCCAGCGGTCGAGTTCCAGCATCGCAGTTTCTTCAACTGCATCCTTTCCGGGATCGAATCCCGCAAGGTTCCCGAGCGCATAACGAAGCGTGTTTCGCATTTTCCGATATGCATCGACGACACGCGAAAGGATCTCGTCCGAACAGCGAACATCGTCGGTGTAATCGACGGCGGCCGCCCACAAGCGCAGGACGTCGGCGCCCGAGCGGTCGATGATCTCCTTCGGGGCGGTAACGTTGCCGAGCGATTTTGACTGCTTGCGGCCTTCGCCATCGACGACCCAGCCGTGCGTTACGATCTGCTTGTACGGAGCTTTATCGTGCGCCGCGATGCCGCAACTCAGGGATGAATTGAACCAGCCGCGATATTGATCGCCGCCTTCGAGATAGACGTCAGCAGGAAAGCGAAGTTCGTCGCGCGTCTCAAGCACAGCGATGCAGCTCGATCCCGAATCGAACCACACGTCGAGAATGTCGGTCTCCTTGCGAAATTCTTCCGTGTTCCCGCACTTCGGGCACGAAAAGCCTTTCGGCAGCAGTTCGGCCGCTTCTTTTGCATACCAAGCATCGCTCGTTTCTACCGCAAAGATATCGGCAATGCGGTCGATGATCTTCTTGTCAGCGATCGCTTCGTCACACTTGCCGCAGTAAAAGACAGGGATCGGCACGCCCCAAGACCTTTGCCGCGAAACGCACCAATCAGGTCGTCCCTTGAACATATTGGCCATTCGGCCTTCGCCCCATTCGGGATGCCATTTCACTTCCTTGACCTCGGAGAGAGCTCGGTTGCGGAGGGTTTCGCCATCGCCGGTCGCCTTTGCATCCATCGCAATGAACCACTGCGGAGTTGCGCGGAAGATGATCGCGTTCTTACAACGCCAGCAATGCGGATATCGGTGCTGATAATTCTCGGAATGGAGCAGAGTCCCTTTTTCGCGCAGGAATTCGACGATCTTCGGGTTCGCTTCGGTTACGGTTTGCCCCGCAAAGAACTCGACGTCGCTCGTAAATCTTCCTGCCGCATCGACCGGAGCATAGATGTCTAGCCCGTATTCCTTGGCGATAAGAAAGTCGTCGCCGCCGTGTCCGGGAGCGGTGTGCACGCAGCCTGTTCCCGATTTTGCGGCGTGGCCGCTCTCGTGACGCGCGTCGAGTTCGACCTCGGCGTCCGCTTCGCCGAGAGTTACGTGAAGGCCGTTCATCAGAAGCGAGGGCCGGTCGAGCCACGCGTGCCGAGCTTGCATACGATCGAGTTTTTTGCCCTTGAAACGCGCAAGTTCAGTGATCTCGCCAAGCTCGCATACCTCCGCAAAGCCTTTCGCGAGTTCGCTTGCGACGATATAAACCTCGCCGTTCGCCTCGACCGCCGAATAATCGAAATCCGGATGGACAGTAATGCCAAGGTTTGCGGGAAGCGTCCAAGGAGTCGTTGTCCAGATAACGACAAAGACCTTTTTGCCCGCGAGTGCCGTGTCGATCTCTGCGGGATCGGTAAGAAGCGGAAACTTAACGTAAACCGAAGCGGAAGTATGGTCGCGGTATTCGACCTCTGCTTCGGCGAGAGCGGTCTGATCGTGTATGCACCAATAGACGGGACGCAGCCCTTTGTAGATGTATCCGCGTTCGAGGAATTTGCCGAAAAGCCGAGCTGTTGACGATTCGTATTCGGGCGACATCGTCAGATACGGATCCTGCCATTCGCCGAGAACGCCAAGCCGCTCGAAATCACGCGTTTGGTTGTTCATTGCCGTCGAAGCGTGCTCTCGGCAAAGGCGCCGAAAGGTCGCAACGGGCAGATCGCTCTTGTTCTTGCCTTTGACCGCGAGCTTCTTTTCAACGAGCGTTTCGATCGGCAGCCCGTGGCAGTCGTAACCCGGAACGTACGGCGCGTCAAAACCCATCATCGAGCGAGATTTTACGACGAAATCTTTCAGGATCTTATTGAGTGCCGTTCCGATGTGAATGTCTGCGTTCGCATACGGCGGGCCATCGTGGAGAATGAATTTCTCGCGGCCTTTGCGGGCGCCGAGAATCATCTTGTAAAGGTCAGCTTCCTGCCATTTCTTCGATCTGGCTGGCTCCATCTGCCCAAGATTAGCCTTTTGCGGAAATGCGGTATTGGGCAGGTTAACGGTTTTCTTAAGATCTAGTTCCTCGGACATAAAAGGGAAATTTTAACATTTGCCGTGTCAAAAATCCCTTTTTTGGCACGTTATTTATGGGGTTGCCGCCTCGACCGTGGCCTTTCGCTCGAGCTTACCCCAACCGACCACAACGCCTTTGATCGCCATATAAACGGACTTGACCATCACCCAATACATCACCTGCCGGTATCCGAAACGCTGAACGGCGAGCCACCAAAGCAGCTTTTTCTGCTCCTTCTTTTCCATCAAAAAGGCCGCAAGCGCGCCAAGCCAATCGACGGCCAGGAACAAGGCGTAATAGAACAGGATGTTGTTCAGATTCGACGAACTGTGCGCATATTCCTCCTGATGTTCGAAATGATTCAGCAGAGCGGAGGCGAGCGACCAGATGAACATCAGATCCATCAGAGGCGAGATGAGCGGAAAAAGCACCTGGAAGACCCAGACATTCGGCATTGCGATAAAGCCGAGCGTGCCGTAACGCGGGTTTAGGAGCGCATCCTTATGCTTCCACATACATTGGAGCGTGCCGAACGACCAGCGGAATCGCTGTTTTGCGAGATCGCGAAGCGTCGCCGGCGCTTCGGTGAATCCTATCGCGTTCTCTTCGTATCCGATCAGATAGCCGTGTTTTCGAACTTGGATGGTCAGGTCCTGATCCTCGGCAAGCGTGTCGGCCGAGAAGCCGCCGGTCTCTTCGAGAGCCTTTCGCCGCCAAGCCCCGACCGAGCCTGGAACGACCGTAATGCAGTTGAGCGAAGCAAATGCACGGCGGTCAAAATTCTGCGATGTTACGTATTCGAGCGCCTGCCATTTCGTAACGAGGTTGAGCCTGTTGCCGACCTTTGCATTGCCCGCAACGGCGCCGATCCTTTCGTCTTTGAATCGATGGGCCAATTCCGTGACGGTTGTCGGCGTAAAGAGCGTGTCGGCGTCGAGTGCGATGACGATCTCGCCTTTCGACTGTCTCCAGCCGAAGTCGAGGGCCGCGGCCTTCCCGCCGTTCTCTTTAGTGAGAATGCGTAGGCGCGGGTCGTCGGGAAATGCCTCGATAGCGACCTTGAGGGTCTCGTCGGTCGAACCGTCATCGACAACAATTATCTCAAGCAGCGGGTAGTCCGACGCCAGGAGACTTGCGATCGTCTGGCGCACGACCTTTTCTTCGTTATATGCCGGCACGACAACGGAGACGAACGGTTCATAGCCCGCACCGAACCGCTCGTGTTCGCGCCGCCGCGAACGAAGATATTGCGCGAAGGCGAGGATACCGATTATCAGCATCCTTCCGATGCCGAGAATGATGCCGATGAGAAATATCCATTTCATCAACCAGGCCGCGACAGAGATCGAGTAAAAAACGTACGAATCGGCCTTCGCATACATCGATTGATCTTGCTGGACGGGCGGCATCACCTGATCCTCGGAAAGCCCCGCGAGATCGGCGACGGTCGTGAACTGATAGCCGCGAGCACGCAGGCCATCGATAATGGCGGGAAGCGCGGCAACGGTTGCCGAGCGATCACCGCCCGCATCGTGCAGCAGCACGATCGAACCGCGTTCTTCGGGCGTCTTGATCGCGGCGGCCGCGAAAACTTGATTCGTGATCTCCTCGGCAGTGTGAGGCGTGCCGTCATCGTTAATTAGCTTCCAGTCGTCCGGATCGAGATGGAGTCCGACGGAGATGTAGCCAAGTTCTTGGGCACGCGCGGTCGGTTCCATTTCGTCGGGCGTACGCGGTTCCGCGTCGCCGAAATACGGCGCCCGGAAGAGCCTTGTCGATCTCCCGGTGAGCGATTCGATCAGACGCTGTGTCGTGTTTAGTTCGAGTAAGGCAACGCGGTTGGGCACCTCCGCAAGATTTGCGTGGGTGAACGAATGGTTGCCGATCGTGTGTCCTTCGGCGACGATCTGCTTTACGATATCGGGGTTTTCTTCGCCGTTCTCTCCGACGATAAAGAACGTAGCTTTTACCCCTTCTTTCTTCAGAACCTCGAGGATCTTCGGCGTCCAAATCGGATCCGGGCCGTCATCGAACGTGAGCGCGATCTGGCCGGGCTTGTCGCCTGTACGCCGAATGACGTAAGAACTCGGAATCTGCTTGTAAGTTTCGGATGCGATAAGGCCGTTCGACGGGTCGATCTTCAGGTCGCGTGCTCCGTCCTGCGGCTCCGCTTTAACCTGCAGTATTTCTCCCGTTCCCTCGAACGAAACATCATAGCCGTATTTGATCTCATTAAGTCCGTCAGGCGACATCTCCCCGACCTTCGACCCAAAGACCTTCCACAAGGACGGATCTTCGCTGCCGAGCCGCCAAAGCGCGAGGCCCGCAACATTGTATGGCTTTGCGATCTTGATCTCGTTATAGGCGGTGATCGCATCAAGGAACCAAAGGCTGTGAAACACGCCGTCGTCTTCCGTGTAGGTGAAGTACGGCGTTCTCGATTCGGGGTCGAACTTGATCTCGGACGGACCGTCCAGCGAATCTCTCGCCGCAAGCAGCGATTCCTGCACGGAGACGGTTTCTGCTTCGGTGCCTTTGGCTCCCCAGTTATAGCCGTAATTGCCGAAACAGACGATCGTTTTTTCCGGCGGAAGTTCGGTCATCCGACGCTTTAACGCATCGGCGAACCAATCTTGTCCGGCGATCGGCCCGGCTTCGCCCGTTGACCAATGCTGGTCGTAAGCCATTAGCATCACATAATCGGTAACGGCTGCATAGGACTTGTAATTCCATTCGGGATTGTCGAACGGAACTGCCTGCGCGAGCGTCAAATGCTTTAACTGAAAGGCAGTATGCAATTCGCTTACGAAAAGAAATAGTGCCGGCTGAAGATCGGCGGGAACTTCCTCGATATCGACGGTCAAGCCGCCAAAATGATATCTGTCGATCGTCGAGAGTAGCGATGCGATCAGCTTTTGTCTCGAATCTTCGGTTGCGATCGTCTTCCGGAGAAGGTCGCCGTTCCACTGCTCGTTCTTGTAGTTTTGAAGAAGCGGCAGCACAGGCATTTCCGGCTTTTCACGTTGAATAAAGTCTAAAGCCCTGTCATCGATATCGAGCGCGAGCGGGTTGTTTTCGTCGCCCGACAGACGGATCCATTCAGGCACTACCCAATCGAGCGAATCGATATTCTGCTTGAGCGATGCAAAACTTGAATCGTCCCAATTGACATAAAAGCCAACAGAGACAGGCTTTCCCGCGGCGGAAGGGCCGGCAATAGCCGACGGTCGCGACGCCCGAACCATTTCTCTCAACGCGGCCTTTTCCCGTCTGCGTTCGACGCGGTCTTTTTTTGCCTGCTTTACTTTTTCCGTTTCGCGACGCAGAACAGGGTCGCGAGGAGCCGCGGGCTTGTCGGGAATCGCAAGCGCGGTGTCTTGGCTTTCGGGCAAGACGCTGATCGGCTTCAGCTTTATCTGCGGCAGGAATGGATTTACGAGAACGCTTATTACGAAAAATCCGAAGAGTACGGTCGTTATGATCGCGATCGGAATTCCGATAAAGCTGAATGCTTTGCGGCGGCGGCCTTTTTCGTCAAAGAAAACGGCAGGACGTTCCGGGGAAGGTTCGGTGGAGCTCATAGGTTTTTGCGACCGCACGGCCATTAGATCCCGGCGCTGGTCTTGATTCTAATCATCCAAAACGGGATTGATGCCCGCCAAAAGATTTTCGTTGTCGGACAAGTTGCACAAACTCATTCTTCCTCGATCGTACAAAGAAGAGGGAATTCACGGGCTTGGGCAAGATTTGTCGCTTTCTCCGCCTTCATCGTCGCGATCTCATATGGATAGATCCCCGCGACACCGACGCCTTCATTGTGAACCTGCAGCATGATCGCGATCGATTCTCCTTCCGAGCGCGAGAAAACGTGCGACAGGACGAACACGACGAAATCCATCGTTGTAAAGTCGTCGTTATGAAGCAGGACCTTGTAAAGTTTCGGCTTTTCGAGCTTTGAAGCGGTGTCGGATAAGACTTCGGCATCGTCGGCTCTTTCGGGAAGATCAGGCATAGATTGGATTTAATCACAAAATCCGACCTTCGCGCTAAGGAAAAGCACGAGTCCATTCGCTTTTGAGCGATCAATTCACAATAGACATAAAATAGTGGACTGCGCGGGCTTTATTTGTTAGATTTCAAATGCGCTGTTGTTTACTTAGTATTCACTCTTTTACTGCCGGGTCTAAGCTCCGGCTCTGATTCGTTGAATGAAAGCAACGACCGACAAGGGTTTAACGCCCGAACTGACGGCTGTAAACTTTACGAACGATCTTATCGGGCGTAAGGGTGCGCCTGCAGCGAACAAGAAAAATGTCGACGCGCTTTTCTCCTCGATCGGCAAACATCTTAGGGACGGCCGCTCTTCAGAGGCGGAAGCTGTTCTGCGGCGGACCTTGCCGTCTTACCGATTTACTCCGGATGTTTATGCGAATCTCTTGCGTCTGCTCGCTTTCACGCTTGAGACGGTCGGACGATACAAAGAATCCCTTGAGGCGGTCCGCCCTTACGACGATCCGCAGAACCTCGCTAACCTATCAAGCGAAACGCAGGTGCGCGTTGTTACGCAGCTCGCGATCTCATTCAGCAATCGCGGCGAATACCCAAAGGCGGTAACGCTTCTCAAAGAGGTTCTTGAAAAGGCAAGGGCCGGTTCTCACCCACATCTGCTTGGCACTATCGACATCGCGCTCTCACGCGTTTACAGAAAGCTCAACGAATTTCTGATCAGCCGCGATTTTGCCGAAAAGGCTCTGGATCACTTTCGCTCAACGGGCAACTGGCTAGGGATGGCTGAGGCGTACCGCGAGGTCGCCAATATTCATAATCAGGAAGGCAACAGCCAGAAGGCGATCGAGAACTTTCAACTCGGGATCAAGATAATTGGCTCGAATTCTGCTCCGTTTATGCTCGGCAAGCTCTATACGGATATGTCCGGAGCATACTGGTTCCTGCGCAAACCGCATGACGGCATCGAGTGCCTCGAAAAATCGATCGAATTTTTCGATCAAACCGAGCATGCCCTCAATATGCTCATCGCATATAACAACCTCGGCATAAATCTTACGCTTCTTGGGGAATGGCAGCGTGCCGAAGAGATGATCCGCAGAGCGCTCGAACTTGGGCTTCGAGAGAACTACGTTCACGTGTCGGGTATCTATGACTCTTTGGCCGAGCTTTACATTCTTCGCGGCGATATCGGCAAGGCCGAAGAACACTTGCAGAAAGCAGCAGCGATCGCGGAAGAGCGGGACAGCCGCTGGTACAAACTGCAAGCGATGCGGAACATCGCGAGATGTCATTTGCTGAAAGGGGAAACGGCCGTTGCGATCACGACCGCGGAAGCTACGATCGAGCAGGCGCACGAGGTGGGCGATAAGCATTACGCGAATATGGCCGGGATCGTTCTCGCCGAAGGCCTGATGATCGAGGGCGACCAGGAAGAGAGCGAGAACGCCCTTCGCGAAATTGAAAGCAACGACCCGAAGTCCGACTATTTTGTTCTCGGAAATATTCAGCGTATCCGCGGCCTTTTAGCTCTGAAGAATGAAGAGCGTGAACTTGCGATCCACTACTTCAGCCGGGCGTTGACAACGTTCGAGGCAGGATTTGATCCGTTTCATCAAGCAAAAATGCACGCGCTCCTCGCGGAGAATCTGGGGAGCGATAATGTAGTGCGTGCCAAGCGGCACCTAGCGGCCGCCGGTGAGATCTACAAGCGGCTCGGCCTTGAAGATAGATATCAAAGCGTCGAAGAGGCGGGCGAGCGTCTCGAAGCAGAAACAAAGTCCCATCCGTCAAGGCCCGGAAGCGAGCGTCGTAAGAACGCCGTGATCTCACAGCTTTTGACGGTTCGCCTTGCCGAAGCTACCGCATCAAGAGAGCTTTTGTTTCGCGAACTTGTTGCTGTGCTGCGACAGGAAAGTAATGCCGAAAAGATCGTCATCGCGGAATATAACGATTCGAAGACGCTCACTCCGTTCATCACGCACGGCTACGCGAACAACGAAAGTTTCGACATCGTCGGAAAGCTCGACGCCGCGGTCAGGCGCGACGAACTAAAGGGGTTCTCAAAGACGAAGAATGTTGAGGTCTTCGAACTGAGGCCGTCAGCCGGACCGCCTGCGTTCCTGCTGCTGCATCCTCGATCAGGAGCGTCGCTTACCGACGGTTCCTCGATAAAACCGCTTATCAGCGTTACCGAGCTTGGCATAGATGTGATCGCTCTCAGGGAGCGTGACAGCGCAAAGCCGCACGATCTGCCGATAGGCGTTCAGGCTTCGAACGGACTGATGCCGGGCTTTATTCATTCTTCGCCGGCAATGACGGCGCTCGTCGAAGAGATATACAAGATACGGAACTCGGATGTTACCGTCCTAGTTACAGGTGAATCCGGAACGGGCAAGGAACTTGTCTCAAAGGCTATCCATGCGATCTCGAACCGCAAAGATAAGGTCTTTGTGCCATTCAACTGTACGGCATTTCCGAAGGATCTCGCTGAAGGAATGCTCTTCGGCTATAAAAAAGGAGCATTCACAGGGGCGATGAATGACTCTCCCGGCGTCATACGATCCGCGGACGGCGGCACGCTTCTTTTGGACGAGATCGGCGATCTGCCGCTCGATGTGCAGCCGAAGATCCTTCGATTCCTGCAGGAAGGCGAGGTGCAGCCATTGGGTGAGAAAAAGCCGATAAAGGTCGATGTTCGGATCATTGCGGCAACGAATATGCCGCTCGAACAAAAAGTGGCCGACGGCACATTTCGCGAGGATCTATATTTTCGCCTGAACGTGATACGGCTTCGCGTGCCTCCGCTAAGAGACCGTAGGGCCGAGATCCCGCCGATCGTTACCTATCACGTGAACAAGTTCAGCGAACGATTCGGAAAAAGCGGGATCACCTTTACGCCGCAGGCCGTCGATATGCTGATGGTCTCGGATTGGGAAGGCAACGTTCGTGAATTAACGAATGAGATCCAGCGGATCGTCGCGCGTGCCGAATCGAACGACATTATCACGCCGGAGCATCTATCATCAGACCTGAAGCGTTCTGCACGGCCGCTTACGCCTTTTGGCGGCGGCAAGCCGCAAGGTCCGCGACCGATCGCATCGTATAACCCGACGATCTCGCCATTTACGAATCTCGGTCTCGGCACAACGCTTGAGGCTGCCGTCTCGGAACTCGAGATGTCGCTGATACGGGACGCTCTTTCGCGGAATAACTGGAATATCTCACGTGTTGCTGCGGAACTTGGGCTTACGAGGCGCGGACTGTATCTAAAGCTTGCGAGATACGGCATCGAGAAAGCCACTTAAGGCCTTTTTAACCCGCGGTCGCCTGAGACCTGAGAGCCTTTACGACATCCTTTGTTCTCTCGATCACCGTAGTTATCTCTTCTTCCGTCGTATGCCGCCCGAGCGAAAACCTTATCGAACCCATTGCGAACGAGAACGGCACCTGCATCGCCTCGAGAACTGAGCTTGCAGTGTGATCTTTTGTATGACAGGCCGACCCGGTCGAGACGCAAATCCCAAGTTCATCGAGATGATGCATAATTCTCTCGCCGTTCGTATTTTCGAATGAGATATTCGTTGTATTCGGCAGTCGCTTGCTGACTTCGCGTGTTCCGTTTACCTGAGTCGAAGGGATCTCCAAAAGCGCGTTTTCGAGACGATCGCGAAGGCGACAAAGCTGCTCGGTTCCAGCGAATCTACCGGCGATCTTCGCAGCAACTCCGAGGCCGACGATCTGATGTGTTGGAGACGTTCCCGCACGGCGTCCCATTTCATGCCCGCCGCCGATCATCGCGGGCTGCAGCCTGACGCCTTTTCGAATAAAGAGTGCTCCGACGCCTTTCGGGCCGCAAAATTTATGTGCCGAGATGGACACGAGATCGATCTCCGTACCCTTTAGCGAGAAAGGGATCTTTCCCGCGCCATTTACTGCATCGACATGGAAAACGGCGTCGCTATTTTCTTTAACGATCTTTGCCGCTTCGCGAACGGGAAAGATCACGCCTGTCTCGTTGTTCGCAAGCATCATTGAGACCAGTGCGGTTTCGGGTGTAAGGCACGCGCGAAGTTCATCAAGGTCGAGCTCACCGTTGCCGTCAACACTTAGCCGCGAAACACTAACTTTGCCGTCGTTCTCAAGCTTTGAACAAAGGTTGCTGACATTCGCATGCTCGACCGGCGTTGTGATGATGCGCCGTTTGTCGCCCGAACCTAAAAGCGTTCCGAGGATCGACCAATTATTGCCTTCGGTTCCGCCGGAAGTGAATACTATTTCGTTCGCTTGATCTGCACCGAGGAAATCAGCGACCGACTCACGCGCATCCTCGATGGCCTTCGCCGAGCGCTGTCCCGCCGAGTGCGCTGAGGTCGAATTCCCAAAATCTTCCTTCAAAAATGGCAGCATTGCCGCCAAAACTTCGGGGTCAACCGGTGTCGTTGCGTTATAATCGAGGTAGATCATACTTGAACAGGCGCGAGTCAGGGTGAGTCGAACCCTCAATTTATCACTCGGCCTCGCTGATCTGCAATCGAAAACTGCCTTGAACGCAATACTTACCATCACAGAACCGAACGGCCGCGTCTTTGAATACGGCATTGTGCCGAACCGCCAATTCATGATCGGCCGCGCAAAAGAGAACGACATTGTCCTGAATGATCGGCGAGTTTCCCGGCGGCATGCGTACATTGATTCCGCGACCGGCTATCGGCTCATTGACGGCTATATCGAGGACGGACGGCTTATACGCAGCGTCAATCACGTTTTTGTCAACGGTGCGGCTGCCGTCGAAACTCAGCTTGCGGACGATGATGAGATCACTATCGGCGAATCGAAGCTGCGATTTCGTTTTGTCGGGATCGAACGCGTGCCTGCTCCGGTCGCTCCGCCGATCTCCGTACCTCAGCCCTCGCAGCATTTTTCGGCACAAACTCCGGACGCCTTTCCGGAAGCCGCAACGCAAGCGGCCGTCGCGCCGGTCGGAATACGTTACGACGACGCTCCTCTCGGCCACACGATGATGGAGATCTCGGCCCGCGAGATCATCGGAAGGCAATCTCACCTTTCTGTCGAAACAACGCCCGCAACGGCTGAAGAAATAAAAGCCCTGCGGCGAAAGGCGCGTAATCTGGAACTGTTGTACGAAATGAGCAAGACGCTCGGCCGCGTATTCGACCTCGAAGAGATCTTCGATAAGGCAACGGAACTCATCTTTCGCGGAACGCCCGCGGATCGCGTCGTCGCCCTGCTTGCCGACGAGACTCCGGACGGCAAGATCCTTGAATACAGCTTGGTGCAGATCGGTGCGAAGGTTCGTGATACATCCGTTGCGAAGTCGAGCGAAAAGCTCACGGTCAGCCGGACGATCACGAACAAGGTTATGCACGAAAAAGTCGCATTGCTCTCGCAGGATGCACGAACCGACGAGATGTTTCGCGACGCGGAATCGATCGTCTCGCAAGGCGTCCGCTCGACGATCTGCGCCCCGCTCATAACCGAATCGAATGTTCACGGCGTTCTTTACGCCGACCGGCTCGATCCATTTGCGGCATTTTCGCCCGATCATCTCGAACTCATCAGCGCCGTTGCCGCTCAGACGGCAGTAACGGTCGAGACCGTGAAATCCCACAAACGCCTCGCACGCGAAGAGGTCGCGCGGGCGAATTACGGCCGTTTTATGCCGGAATATGTCGTGCGTCAGCTTTTGAATGACCCCCAAAGCTTTAGGCTCGGCGGCGTGAATCAATTGGTAACCGTGCTTTTTGCGGACATTCGAGGTTTTACCGCTCTCTCCGAACGAGAAAAGCCGGAGAGGATCGTAAATCTTCTAAATCGATATTTTTCTGCGATGTCCGAAGTGATCTTCGCTCATTGCGGGACGCTGGATAAATATATCGGCGATGGCTTGATGGCGCTTTTCGGCGCGCCGACGGCGACTCCGGTCGATGCGGTGAATGCAGTGAAAGCGGCAGTTGCGATGCAAAAGCGCACGAATCAATTGAATTCCGAGATGCAACCCGAAGGATTTTCGCCAATATCTATCGGCATCGGGCTACACACAGGCGAAGCGACGGTCGGCTATATCGGCTCCGATAAACGAAGCGAATACACGGCGATCGGCGACACTGTAAATCTCGCCGCAAGGCTCGAATCGAACGCCACAGGCGGTCAGATCTTGCTTAGCCACGCGTCCGCGTCCGCGGCCGGCGGCGTCTTTCCCGTTATCGCAAGAGAACCCCTGATGGTCAAAAATCGCGTCCAACCCGTGGAATTATTTGAGCTTCGATGGAGTTAAATTTTTCTGTCATCTTGCGGCCAAACAGATTATAATTGAGTTACCAAAGTCAAAATCCGGAAAAGCTTGGCAGTATCTTTTATGCTTTCGTCACTTAAAAAGCTCGTCACCGACTCAATGGCGATCGATCTCGGAACAGCGACCACGCTGATCGCCGTAAGGGGCCGCGGTGTTGTCCTTGATGAACCATCGCTGGTCGCTATCAACGAACGGACCGAAGAGATCGTCGCATTCGGCCAGGAAGCCGCTGATATGAGCGGCCGCGAAGGCCGGGATATTACCGTGATCGCTCCGCTCAGCGGCGGCGTGGTCGGCGATTTCGAACGTACGAAGAAGATGCTCGCTCACTTTGTAAAAAAAGGAAAAACGGGCGGCTCGAACATTTCGATCTCTGCAATTATGAGTATGGTCTCGGACGTTACGCAGGTTGAACAGCGTGCCCTTCACAACGCGGCGGATGACGCCGGCATCGGCAAGGTCTTTATGGTCGAAGAAGGCCTCGCGGCAGCGTTCGGTGCGGGGGTTCTGCCGACGGACAAACGTGCTTCGGCGATCGTCGATTTCGGCGCCGGAACGACGACCATTGCCGTCATTGCAAAAGGCTCTGTCGTACATTCGACTTCAGAGAGATTCGGCAGCAACGCGATCACCGAGGGCATCGCAACGCACCTTCGACGGCATCGCGGCCTCCAGGTCGGGGTTGAGACGACGGAACAACTGAAAACGTCATTTGTTTCCACGTATTTGCCGGACGATATCAGCCGAACGATCGAGGTGCGCGGACGCGACGTTCAGACCGGCAGCCCTGCTGCGGTCGAAGTTACAACGGGCGAACTTTTCCCGGTCGTCGAGGGAATTGTCCGGCGTGCGGCTCAGCTTGTTAAAGACACGCTCACCGAACTTCGGCCCGAGGTCGCCGCAGATATCTACGACCGCGGCGTTATCCTCACGGGCGGCGGAGCACTTCTCGACGGTATCGAACCGTATATGCGGGCCTATATCAATCTTGCGGTAACGATCGCCGACGACCCGCGACTCGCGGTCGTCAACGGCCTCGTGAAAATGTTCGACGACGAAAAACTCCTCGAACGCGTCTCCCGCAACGAACTTAATTTCCTACAGAATGCGGAAGTGACGTTTGAGGTTTAGTACCTCGTCGGGTCCTCGGGTTTGTGTCTATGATCGCGGTATCAGTTGTATTGGTTGGTACCGGAGGTCGGACTCGAACCGACATGGGCGTTAAGCCCGCCAGATTTTGAGTCTGGTGCGTATACCATTTCGCCACTCCGGCATGGACAATTGCGGGCGAACTAAAATAATAGACTTGGCTGTTCGGGATGGTCAACTTCCCTATCTGAAGAATCTTCTTCGCCATCGCCGACTTTATCCTTTTTCGAAGAGGTTGCCGCGGGCTTTGTCGGAGGTTCGGCGGCCTCTTTTGTGTGCGTAACCTCGCTGGGCAGCGGCTGCATGAGCGGTTTCAGGTCTTCGAGCGAAGTTCTCGGATCGAGCCAGCGTTCGTAGTCGGCTTCGCGAATGACGACGGCCTGACGCTGCTTTATATTGTGAATCTCGCGGAAGACCTCGTTCGGCGTGGTCGTTAAAATTGCGGTCGAACGGCGCGTTTCGCCCTTTATCTCGCAATCTCGAGCGATGCCGGCTAGGGCAAAAAGCGGCGTATCAAAAGATATCTCGTATCGAGCTTTCTCACCGTTCGCCCGCTGTTGCCATTCGTAGATCGCACTTGCCGGGATCAGCACGCGGTCGTTCTTAAACGCATCACGGAACATCGGAACCTTCGCCACGGTCTCGCTGCGTGCATTTATTGCGTTCGTGATCTTGCCGTCGAACGTTCTATCGCGGATCGTCCACCAAAGGTCTTCGGGAAGGTGGTGTTTATTGATCGCCAAGATCGGCTCGCCCGGAAACACCTCGCGGTCGAACTTGTAGCCGTGCTCGTCAAAATACTCCAGCCCATCGACAAGCTCAAAATGCTGTATGATCTCGGCACTAAGTGCCTTCAACAAATACCGTCCGCACACGAAACCAGCAACCTCCCTATAGAACTAACTCTCGCTGACTTTTAGGACGGCGAGGAAGGCTTCTTGGGGTATCTCGACGCGTCCGACCTTCTTCATACGTCGTTTGCCCTCTTTCTGCTTTTCGAGCAGTTTCCGCTTACGCGAAATATCGCCGCCGTAGCATTTCGCGATAACGTTTTTGCCCATGGCTTTGACGGTTTCGCGGGCGATCACTTTATTCCCGATCGAGGCCTGGATCGGCACTTCGAAAAGCTGCCGCGGGATCAGCTCTTTCATTTTCGCGGCCAAAAGGCGGCCTTTCGAGGTGGCGGTCTCGCTGTGCATAATGAGCGAAAGCGCATCGACGGGTTCGCCCGCAACGAGAATGTCGAGCTTTATAAGCTTACTTTCCTTATATCCGGTCAAATGATAGTCGAGCGATGCGTATCCACGCGAAACGCTCTTCAGACGGTCGTAGAAGTCGAGCACGATCTCATTTAGTGGTAGTTCGTAAACGAGCATCACACGGTCTTTCGTCACGTATTCGAACTTCCTTTGAACGCCGCGCTTTTCGTCTAAAAGCGGTAGAATTCCGCCTAAGAATGAGTCGTTCGTGAGGATCGTAGCCTCGATCACCGGTTCTTCGATCTTCGTGGTCCGGGCCGGGTCTGGCATTTGTGAGGGCGAGTCGATCTCGTGAACGATACCGTCTGTGGTCGTAACGCGATATCGCACACCCGGCGCCGTCGTGATCAGATCTAGGTTAAATTCCCTCTCGAGTCGCTCCTGAATGATCTCCATATGGAGCAGCCCCAAGAATCCGCAGCGAAAGCCGAAGCCCAACGCCGTCGAACTTTCCGGTTCGTAGAAAAATGACGCGTCGTTGAGCCGAAGCTTATCCATAGCGTCCCGAAGGTCTTCGTACTGTGCGGAATCCGTCGGATAGAGCCCGGCAAAGACCATCGGCTTTACTTCCTGGAAGCCCGGCAAAGCCTCGGTCGCGGGCCGCTGAGCGTCGGTGATCGTATCTCCGATCTGCACGTCGGCAACCGTCTTGATCGACGCGGTCAAAAATCCGACTTCGCCGGGCCCAAGCTCGCCGATCGGCGTCGGACGCGGCCGGTTAACTCCAATGGTTTCAACAAGATACTCGCGGCCTGTGTTGAAGAAGCGTATCTTCGTGCCTTTCTTTATCGTCCCGTCAACCACACGAAAAAGCACGATGACGCCGCGGTAAGAGTCGTACCAACTGTCAAAGATCAACGCTTTCAACGGTGCATTCGGATCGCCTTTCGGCGGCGGGATGTCGCGGACGATCTCCTCGAGGATGTCGTCGATGCCGAGCCCTGTTTTTGCCGAAGCAAGCACTGCGTGCGACGTGTCGAGGCCGATTATCGTCTCGATCTGCTCCTTGATCCTATCCGGTTCTGCGGATGGCAGGTCGATCTTGTTGAGCACCGGGAGAATCTCGAGATCGTTCGCGATGGCAAGGTATGTGTTCGCGAGAGTTTGAGCTTCGACGCCCTGCGAAGCATCTACGACGAGAAGCGCGCCTTCGCAGGCCGACAGCGAACGCGAAACTTCGTATGTGAAATCGACGTGTCCCGGCGTGTCGATCAGGTTCAGGACGTAGTCTTTGCCATCCTTCGCCTTATAATCGAGACGGACGGCATGAGCCTTGATCGTTATGCCGCGCTCACGTTCGAGGTCCATATTGTCGAGAAGTTGATTCTCCATCTCGCGCTCGGCAACGGCCCCTGTCAGTTGCAGGATGCGGTCTGCAAGGGTCGATTTCCCATGGTCGATATGGGCGATGATAGAAAAATTGCGAATTCGAGATAGATCCATTAATTACACGCAAGACAAACGAGCATTGTAGCAAATCACATCCTAAAAACCCGTTGTTAAATGTCTTCGGCATTACGGCAGAAAAATTAAATTGCCCTCAAACTTTTGTTTTTGTTATAGTTATGGACAAAGACACTTTTATTGACAGTTCCGACTGTATAACGCAGCGGACACAAGGAGAAACGATGAGACGAGAATACGAAGGCGAAGGCACGAGCGCTTCGACAAAGTTGACATACCTGTTGGTTGGCGGCGGTATCGGAGCCATCCTTGCCCTGCTTTTCGCCCCGAAATCCGGCGAAGAGCTTCGCGGCGATATTGCAGATGCGACGCGCAAAGGCATCGAAAAGAGCAAAGAAACGGCCCAGCATCTACAGGCAAAAGCGGGTGAGTATTACGATACGGCGTCGGAGAAGGCCGGCGATCTATATCACACCGCTCAGGAAAAGGCGGGCGAACTCGGCGATAAGGCAAAGGCCGCTGCCGCACGAACTGCTAATCCTTTTACCGCTGCGGTCGAAGCTGGCAAGGAGGCCTACACGGCTGAAAAGCGCCGCGGCGAGGCCAACGCAATTACCGAAGGCCGTGCGAGCTATCCGGTCGATAAGAAGGACGACAGCAAGTAATGAACGCCTCTGATCCTCAATTTTGGATGATGGTCGCCTCCATCGTCATCGCCGTTTGCTTCATTGTGATGGCGGCCGCTCTTATTTGGATAGCGACCACTGTACGCAAAGTTGTCGGAACGGTGCGCCGTGTCGAGGAAAGGATCGAGCCCCTGATCGTTAAGGTTGATGCGATCGGAGCTCAAGGAAAAGAGATCTCGGTGCATTTTCACGAGATCTCGGCCAATCTCTCTGTCGCAACGCGCCACCTGGCCGAATCGACCGAACTGATAAAAGAAGAGGTTGCCGAACTTAAATCCCTTGTTAGCGACACGGCTCTGACCGCGAAAGATAAGGTCGCTCTCGTTAGCCGAACCATCGACGACACGCAGCTAAAGGTGATGGATACGACCGAGTTTGTTCAGCAGAAGATCGTTGTTCCGGCTCGCGAGATCGCCGCTATAATGGCCGGTGTCCGCAAAGGCTTAGAGGTGCTTTTCGCTCCGGCGCCAAAGCAGATCGACCGCGTCTATGTCGAGGACGAAATGTTCATCGGCTAGGCCGTCGCCTGATATCGGAAGTTGTCAAAAGGGGCTGTCCAATTATGGCAGCCTCTTTGCATTACGTTCAACGGAACACCGCACTTCTATTTTTTCGGGAAACGATCAAAAAAGTTCTTGCAATAAGTGTTGCATCTGTGCTACATTGTCTAATGTGCGGCGGGAGAGGCCGATCACGCGTGAAGCTATGAAGATTCAAAACTCCGAAGTTGGGCAAATGCCGAATGGCCGAATTGAATCGCCTTTGGAATCTTTGGTGGAAAATTCGATGGCGTATTCGCAGGCGGTTTCGTGCACGGCTTCGTGCCCTTTATGGGACTGCACGCTGCTATTTGCGTTAATCTGCGTAGAAAGGCGGTACAATGCTGTGCCGCGGATGTGATGGGGAATATATGGCGGAGACGACAGGATTCGAACCTGTGGTACCCTTTTGGAGTACAACGATTTAGCAAACCGCCGCTTTCAGCCACTCAGCCACGTCTCCTAGATGAGTGTTAAAGACAGTATCCAATTCTAGCGTCAGGGCAAACTTTGTCAAGGTTAAGAGCATCAAACTTCCATTGAAGCGCCCGTTTGGCAGCTTGACAGGCTTTTTACAAGCGAACACAATACCTGATTGCGTAGGAAGTTTTGTCTTTTATGATAAATCTTCGACAGTCCATAAGAATCGTCCTTCCATTGCTGGCCTTTGTCGGCACATTTGCGATGGCCGGTTTTGCTGCGCCTGCGAACTACGACGGCACGGAGTCCGAGCAGCCGAATGTGAATGGTGCGGCGACGCTTGCGACGATCCGCGGCGTGGTGAAGGACGAATTCGGCAGCCCGATAGCCGATGCGACGGTCGCGATCTTCAAGCTCGGCACCAATAAGCTGCTGAAACAGGTAGATACCGCGACGAACGGCTCCTATTCCCTAAAACTTTGGCCGGGGACATACACGATCCTCGCTGTTGCAGAGGGTTTTAATCCGACAACGCTCGACAGCGTAAAAGTTGCTTCGTCAACGGAAGTAAATTACGCATTCAAGCTCATAAAATCGGGCGCCGGGAATACGCTTCCTGAAAAGCGCGCGGATCGAAACAGTTCGAAGTGGAGAATTCGCGGGGCGACGCTAGGACGATCGATCTATCAGAATCAAGACGGCGAAACTCCGACCGATAAGAATACGGAGACGGCCGAAGTCGTCGAAGACGAGCCGAAAAGCTGGGTCCGTCCGACAGGCGTCGTTGAAACTTACTTTGCGGCGGACAAACGCGGTTCATACACGGGCGTTAATTTTGCGACGCTGCTGCCGGTCAATTCTCGAACGGACGTCGTCATCGCCGGGCAATTCTCGCCGAATTCGCGTACGGCACAGCGTATCGAATCGATCCTGCGCTTCAAGGCGAACGAACGCCATCAATTTTCTATAAAAGGTTCTGCATCCGCGCTTGGCCGCGTTCGCCTCAATGGACGCGATCACTCTCTCGGCCAGTTCTCGCTCTCGGGCTTTGACGAATGGAAGGTCCGCGACGGATTCATCCTTGTCCTCGGCCTTGATTATTCCACATTCGCAGGGGCAAGCGGCGATTCATCGCTGATGCCGCGAGTCGGCGTCCAATACGATCTCGATGCCAAGACTCGTCTGCGGGCAGGATTTACGTCCTCGACGGATGAGCGTGCGTGGACGAACGTCGCGCAGTTCGAAGGTTTTGCGGTTCCGTTCACTGAGCCTGTCTCTGTCGAAGATCTTGCAGTTGAGCACAACACGCCGCGTATGAACCGGTCGGCGAGGCTCGAATTCGGGATCGAGCGTGTGCTCGATAACGCATCAAGCGTTGAGGCGACCGTTTTCGGCGACACGTCATTCTCACGCGGTGTCGGACTTGCGAGACTGCCTTTCGCGGCCTTAGACAATTCCGAGTTCGATAGCTTTGTCTCGAACCAAAGAGGTCGTGCGGCCGGCGTTCGCGTTGTGTATTCGCGGCGGCTCTCGTCCGCTCTGCGGGCTTCGACAGGCTACTCATACGGCACGGGCCAGAAGCTATCGGCATACGCTATTTCCGATCCAACGAGAGTTTTTGAGTCCGGCATTTTCCAGACGCTATTTGCAGAAATTACGGCTGACCTTAATAGCGGAACGCGTGTTCAGGCGATCTATCGACTTTCGCCCGATGCGACGATCTTCGCGATCGATCCGTTCAAAGGCAGGCTTGCGATCTACGACCCGGGCTTGAGCGTACTGGTAACGCAGACTTTACCGAGATTCGGGCTGCCGCTTCATGCAAAGGCGATCATCGATGCCCGCAACCTCTTCGACGTCCAGACGTCGCTTGCGGCGGGCGAAGGCCGTTTGATGCTCGATGGACAGGGCAGGCTGATCCGCGGCGGGATCATGGTGAGGTTTTAGGATCGGTCGCCATTTTTTTCCGAAATCTCGGATTTTTGCCCATTTTCTTAGATTTTTAGCCATCGAAACCTCGCAAAATTGTGCACCGGACTGAAAGGATCCCGATATTTCAAGCATTCAGCGCCTGCGCCGGAAAATATCGCGTTCGGAACACATTTTGCAATTAGAATATTCTTGGTGAGGTGTATTGACCGCCGATGAAAGGCAAGTTTCTGACCAGTTGGAGCTTAATGTGGCTCGTCGCCGCGGTCTTGCTTGCTTCGGGAACGGCCTTAAACCTCTCACAGCGTGCTTTTCACAAACTTCCTCCGACCGATGGCGTCGAATGGGTACATAAAGGCGACGGAATTTATGCCGAACGGGTATTTCCGAACTTTGCCGGTGCTAGGGCGGGCATTGCTCCGGGCGATAAGCTGATCGGCGTCAGTTTGAACGGCGGTGAGGCGACCGAACAAGTTACCTCTGTTGCCGACACTCAGATCTATCTCGATGCCGCAGGAGTTGACGGAAGCCTAACGTATCTTTACCAGCGTCTGCGATACACCTTCTCCGACAACTACTATTACGCCGACCTGACCCATATCGACAGCGTTCCGCGTTGGACGCCGTCGATAATCTTTCTTTCGATCGTCGGGCTTATATGGCTTGCAGTGGGCGGATTCGTGCTGTTCAAGCAGGGAAGTTCGTCGCCGTTCGTGCTGCATTTTGCGTGGGTCTGCCTTGCCGCGTTCGTTTTCCACACGTATCGTGCGGTCGGTTCGGGGCAGGATCTTGACCTCGCGATCGGACTTGTGGACAGCATTGCGTTCGCATTTTTTGCGCCGCTTTTCCTGCATTTTTGTACGCGTTATCCCGTGCGGGTCCGGGTCTTGGACAAGCACCGTTGGCCGACGTATCTGCTTTATCTTCCGGCGACCTTGCTTTCGGCCGCTCTCATCATCTTCTCTGTAATTCCCGCTCTGGCAGCAGAATCCGGGTTTGCGGCTTTTGTCGCGAGACTTGACGATGCGATCGGATTATTTTCGCTGCTGAACAACCTGCTTTTGTATCACTTCATTGCAGGCATTTCGGGCGGCGCATTGTTCCTGATCTGGCGGTTCATCAAGAACCATCAGACGATCGTTCGCCAACGCCTGAAGTGGGCGATATGGGGCACCATCGCGGCCGTATTGCCGATCCTGCTTATCGAGATCGCCGTTCGGTTCGGAATGCATATCGGCCCGGAAGACATTTCAGCAAGTGCCGTGAGGACACTGCCGCTCGCTTTGATCCCATTGAGTTTTGGGCACTCGGTCGTCCGATATCGCTTGATGGATGTCGATGTTGTTGTGAGGCGAGCCTTGGTTTATGCCCTCACAACTCTTGCGATCGCGATGATGATCGGCGCGGTCGCTCTCGGACTCGTATTCCTCGCGGTCGGCGACAATCTCTCGACAACGGAGATCACGCTGCGTGCCGTTATCGCGATCGTGGCGATGGCGGCGATCGTCCTCTTGAGCGAACCGCTCAAGAAATTTTTACAAGAGCGTGCGGACAGATTCTTCTATGGCGAACGCTACGATATGCGGCAAGGCCTTGTTGATTTCGGCAAGACGATCTCTGCGACGACGAGCCTCGATCCGCTGCTGAATTCGCTCGTCGAGCGGCTGAAGCAGGTGCTGAACGTCGAGAAGGTCGCGATCTTCCTCGAAGACCCAACCGCTGAATCGCATTATCGCGTCGCGCGTGCGTCGGGCCTTAGCGCAAAGTATCGAATTCCGGCGGATTTCCGAACGATGATCCGACAGCGCGCGGCCGGACGCGGCATCGTTCGAGCGGATGAGATCGAATCGCCCGAATCTGAGAATGGAGCTCTCGCGCATGTCGATGGCGTCCGCAAAGAACTGCATTATTTCGTGCCGTGCGTCGCACGCGGCAAGATGGTCTCCGTGATCGGCTTGGGACGAGCAAATGACGGGTCGCTGTTGTCGAGCGAAGACCTCGAAATACTTCAGACGATCTCCGGCTACGTCGCGGTCGCGGTCGAGAACAGCCGTCTTTACGAAGAGCAGCAGCGTCATACCGATGAGCTTGCGATCCTCAAAGAATTCAACGAATCGATCGTCGAGTCCGTCAATGTCGGACTGCTTGCGGTTGACGAAGACGGACGCATCATACGCTGCAATTCGCCGTTCGAGACGATGATGGGCCTCGAACGCGATTCCGTCGTCGGGAACACGGTCGATCGTGTCTTCGACGCGAGTTTTGCGCGCAATCTTGACAGCATTCTTGGCAAGTCCCGCTGGCATCTTACCGAAGTTCGAAATGCGTATAAGATGCACGCCTTCGATTCTGACGGCCGCTCGCTGATGCTGAATGTCGCAGTCGCCCCGCTGCGTTCTGTCTCGAATCAGCAGACCGGCGCGATCCTCGTACTTGAGAATGTTACGGGCCGCGTAAAGCTTGAAGAAACGCTTCAACAGAGCGAAAAGCTATCCAGCATAGGCTTGCTGGCCGCGGGTGTCGCACACGAGGTCAATACGCCGTTAACGGGCGTCTCAAGCTACACGCAGATGCTCTTGGGGATGATCCCGGATACGGATCCGAAGCATGCTCTTCTCGAAAAGATGCAGCGGCAGACCGAGCGTGCGACGAATATCGTCGGGAACCTGCTGAATTTCTCACGCACCGGTAATTCGACAGACTTTGCCGACACCGATCTCAATAAACTTTTGAACGACACGCTGCAGCTTCTCGAACCGCAGCTTCGCAAATCGAATGTTGCGATCGTCAAGGAATATGCGGAACCGCTCTCGGCAGTTCACGCAAACGGCGGGAAGCTCCAACAGGTCTTTACGAACCTGATCTTGAACGCCCGCGATGCGATGCAAATGGGCGGCACGATCAAACTTCGCACGCTGGTCTTAGGCGAGGATCAGGTCGTCGTTGAGGTTTCGGATACCGGCGAGGGCATCCCGACGGAGAACTTGACGAAGATATTCGACCCATTCTTTACAACAAAGGGCGTCGGCAACGGTACCGGCCTCGGCCTTGCGGTAACTTACGGCATCGTGCAGGAACACAGCGGTTCGATCGAGGCCTTTAGCGAGAACAGCGACGGTACGACATTCAGGCTTACCTTGCCGGCCGCACACGCCGTTCGCCGCCGTGCCGTCAGCTAGGCAAGCACCTCGTCCGCCTTTCGCTTCAAGTAATAGATCGCGGCAAGAAAGGCGCAGAGCATTATCGCCGACGCCACCCAGAAAGTCCTTTGGATCGTCGGATCGTCCACCTCACCGATAGCATTGTTCAATAAGAATCCTGCGGCCATCGGCGCGATCGCCCGAGCGAGGCTTGCTCCCGACTGCATAATTCCGAGCGCTTTGCCCTGCTCGTGTTCCGGAGCGTTCTTGGACGCAAGGCTCGTGAGCGCAGGCGAAGCTATCGAGTTCCCGATCGAGAAGAATGTGATGCCGACAAGCAGGCCGATGAGGCCGCCGGATGCGGGGCCGACGAACGGGACGGCGAAGAGGCTGACGGTCAAAAGGACAGTGCCAGCGACGGCAAGGTTCGGCTCGCCGAATCGTTTCGCAAGGCGAGCGAATATTCCGCCCTGCAGGCCGACGGCGAGCGCTCCGATGAACAGGAAGAGCCAGCCGTTCGCGTGTGCATCGTAGCCGAAACGCTCCTGCGTATAGAGAACAAATGCGGTCGTCATAACCGTAAAGCCGACGGTTATGAGGAAATAGATGATCGTGATGCCGCGAAAGCTGATGTCCTTGAGCGAATGGAATATAACGGCGAAGCGGTTGATCTCGCGCGGTTGACTTCGCGCCTTTGCGACATCGAGCGATTCGGGCAAGAAGAAATACACGGCGATCGCATTTACGAGAGCCATTCCCGCTGCAAAAAGGAACGGGACATGCGGTCCGAAGGTTGACAGAATTCCGCCAAGCGCAGGTCCGAGGACGAATCCGATGCCGAATGCCGCGCCGATCAAGCCCATTCCGCGGGCTCGATTCTCACGCGAAGTAACATCGGCGATATATGCCTGTGCCGTCGATATGTTGCCGCCCGTGATGCCGTCGAGGATGCGGCCCGCATAGACCATCCAAAGTGCGGTCGCAAGTCCGACGACGACAAATCCGAGAGCGGTTCCGAGAAGGCTCACGAACAAGATCATACGCCGCCCGTATCTATCGGAGACCGCTCCGAAGATCGGGGCGAAAAAGAACTGCATTATCGAGTACGAAGCAACGATCAAGCCGTAGTCGATGGGCGTTCCCTTAAAAAGATCGCCGTCAACGTAATAAGGCAGAACGGGTATTACGATGCCGAACCCGATGAGATCGATCACGACCGTAAGGAAGATGATCAGGATCGGTTTTGTGAGGAATTTCTCGGACTCGGCGTTTTCTGTTTCAGTCCGCGGGTCTTGTGTCATTAGAGAAGTGCTTCGCCTTTAAGGTTCTGCAAAACCTTATACAGGCAAGCTGACCATTTCGGACGGATTATTGTAAACTACACAAATTACATTAGCACTCAAAAACGGATCTTCGAAGAATCATGGCGCAAAAATTCAAACCAGCAAGCTTAGCGATCGTCGCACTATTAGTAGCCTTTCTCTTTATGCAGCAAGACGTAAACGCACAGAAAAAGCGGAAATCAGGACAGGAAAAGCCCGTTGCCGCTCTCGCAGCCGCTCCGCCGGAAATAGCCTTCACGGTCGGAATGTCGAAGCCTTGGACACATTTGCTCGAGGTCCAAGTGAGCGTCAAATGGGATCAGATGCCCGAGGCTCTTGACCTCAAGATGCCTGTCTGGACGCCGGGAAGCTATCTTATCCGCGAATATGCACGACATGTGCAGGATTTCGGCGTGAAGAATTCGGCAGGTGCGGATCTTGTCTGGCAAAAGAGTTCGAAGAACACGTGGACGATCAAGACCGGCGGTGCCAAAGAGATCAAGGCGAGCTACCAAGTTTATGCGAATGAGCTTACCGTCCGCACGAATGAGGTGAACAGCGAACACGCATTTTGGAACAACGGCGCGACGCTGATGTTCGTAAAAGGCCAGCTTGCCGCCCCATCGACCGTTACGGTAAACCCTTACGGGGATTGGAAGATCGCAACCGGACTGCCGCAAGTCGCGGGTAATTCGGCGAATACATTCAGAGCGCCGAATTTCGACGTTCTTTTCGACTCGCCGTTCGAGGTGAGCAACTTCACCGAGTTCAATTTTGTTGTCGAGGGCAAGCCGCACAGGCTCGTTTTCAGCGGCGAAGGGAACTATGACGGACCGGAGATCGCTGCGGACGTTGCCAAGATCGTTCAAGAGGCATACAAGATCTTCGGCGAGCTTCCGTATGAGAATTACACATTCATCGTGAACTTACGCGGCGGCGGCGGCCTGGAGCATCTTAATTCGACCGCACTGCAGTTCAACCGTTGGGGATTCAAGCCGCAGGCTAGGCTGACGGGGTTTCTTGGTCTCGTCGCGCACGAATATTTTCACGCATTCAACGTAAAACGAATTCGGCCCGATGCGCTTGGGCCTTTCGACTACGAAAATGAGAATTATACGCGCCTTCTTTGGGTCGCAGAGGGCGGAACGGAATATTATTCCGCATTGCTTTTGCTGAGAGCCGGGCTGCTCTCGCCGCAAGAATATCTCGCCGGAAAGGCCGACGCGATCCGACGCCTCGACGCGCTTCCGGGCCGCTTGGAGCAAAGCCTCGAAGAATCGAGCTTTGATGCGTGGATCAAATATTATCGCCAGGACGAGAACTCGATGAACACACAGATCTCGTATTACGATAAGGGCGAGCTCGTAAATATGCTGATCGATCTGAAGATCCGCGAAGCGAGCAAGGGCACGAAGTCGCTCGATGACGTGATGCGTGCTCTCTACAACGATTTCTACAAGAAGGGCAAGAATTACACGCCGGCCGATTATCAGCATTTGGCTGAAGTCGCGGCGGGTGTTTCGCTCGACGATCTCTTCGGAAAGTACGTTCGCGGTACTGCTGAGGTCGATTGGAACGCGTTCCTGAACGGCATCGGGCTTGAGATCATAAAGAGCGGCGGCGGCAAGCCATATCTTGGTGCGGAACTGACCGAGGCGAACGGCAATCTGACCGTAAGAGCGCTTCCCGCGGGATCGCCCGCATACGAACAAGGCCTGAACACGGGCGACCAGATCGTTGCCGTTGACGGCTATCGCGCGACGAACTCGTTCCTTTCGACGTGGACGGCGAACAAGAAGGTCGGCGATAAGATCAAGCTGACGATCTTCCGTTTCGATAAGCTGCGTGAGATAGAGGTGGCTCTCGGAGCCGATCCGCGAAAGATGTACAGCATTTCTGCCGTCCCGACACCGACAGCCGAGCAGACGACGCTCGAGAAGCAATACCTGAATGCGGACCAGTAATTCCCGGCCTTTCATATACAAGGCGTTCGCGGCTTTCGTTGGAGTATCGGCCTTCGCGGCGGCGTGCGGAGGCCCCGTCAAGACGGATCCGACCGCGGCGCCGATCGCCGACGTACCTGCGGTGCGTCTGAACTATCGCTACGAAGCGGATGTTCCTGCGCCGCAACTTGCCGTAAATGCCGCCGAAGAAAAGAACGCGGCGATCCAGGCTGATTTCGATCAGAACCGTCAGCAGGAATTTCTCGATAGGACGATCACCTCGCCCGATAAGAAGTATGTTCTGGCGGTTTACCGTGCGGCGGAAGATCGAGTGTCCGAATATCGGCTTGATGTTTACTCTCCGGACGGGAAGCTCGTCCGCAAGATCTCATCGGAATCGATGGCGGTGCATTTTCCGGATTCGATCTCTTGGTCGCCGAATTCAATGAAGGTCGCATTCGCGGCTATGACACGCGGTGTTGCCCCGACGCCAACGCCTTCGCCGGGCGCTTCGCCGGGCGCTTCCAAGCCCCATTCGGAACCTTCGCCGACCGCCGAGGCTTCTCCGGCCGAGCAGCCCGCGGAAGCAACTCCAGCGCCCGAAACACAGCCCGCGGCCGGGACGACGCCTGAAGCTCCAAAAGGCTTACTTACTTTCGGCTCCGAGCAGATATACATCTGCGAGAATGACGGAACCGGCGTCAAACCGATAACGCAGACCGAAGGCCTGATCTATTTCTACTACGCTTGGGCGCCCGACAGTTCGATGCTCGCGGCTCTGGCGATCACATCGCGCGAATGGGATTATTTTGACGGCATAGCCGCGATGAAAGGCGAATCGTGGACGCCGGTCGGCAGGCTGCGTACTGTCGAGACGAATGGCCGCGAACGCAGGCTTGACGACAACCTGACGGCCGTGCGGCCAGTGTTCTCGCCGGATTCGACGAAGGTCGTGACGGCGTTCGACACGCAGGTCCGGATATATGATGCGGTCGGAACCTCGCCCACGCAGGCGGCGATCCCCTTGAGGAACCAGCTTCTCCTTTCGTCGCAGACTTTTGACCGCGAACAGCAGCTAAAGCTCCAGGGACAGGACACGAACGTGAACGCGAATGCCGCTCCCGCGCCGATGCCGGACCTTTTGGCGACGACCTTGCCCGATCCGAAGACGCTTGTATCGTTCAATCCGATCGTTCAGGTCGAGTGGCCGCAGCCGGAGCTTATCTATTTCCGCACGGCTTTCGTGAAACGAATGCAGAACGCCGCCGACAGCGTTACGAGCTTTGCCAGATGGCACCGTCTCATTCTTTCGGGTCAGCGGCCTGCCGGTGAGACGAAATAAAATGGGACGGGGAAACTATGGAATACGGATCAATAGCCGAAATACTTTCGGAAAGTGACGCGGTGCGTGACGCGACGCAAGAATTTGTGTCGGGAATCTCCGTCGAGGAGTCCGAACAACTAGCAGATGGCGAGAAATGGACGCTTCGGCACCTTTTCGAGCACGTCTCGCTCGTTGACGCGAGTCTTCTAAAGCTTATCGCGATGCTTGCGGCAAAGAGCGAACGTTCTGACGCGGCGGCGAACACGGTTTCGGACGATTTTACCGAAATGTTGAGCGGCGTTTACTCGAAAAAACTCGAAGCTCCCGACCGTGTCCAACCGACGGGCGAAATTCCCGTTGACAAGAGCCTGCTATCGATGGAAGAGAGTCGCAGAGACCTCGCTGCCATGGGAGAGCAGCTCGAAGGAACGAACCTGATGGGCCTCAAGTATCCGCATCCGTATTTTGGCGAGATGACGGCGCCTGAATGGATGGTGTTAAGAAACAAGCACGAAGTGCGGCATTTAGATCAGGCTCGGGTGATCCTCGAAAAGATCCGGCAAAAATGAAAAAGAACCGGCGGGTAGGAGGGTAACCCGCCGGTGTGATTGGTTCGGGCGATACAGGTCAAAAGCTAACCAAACTGTTGACGTTCCCTGAACCTGATAATTGGATGTTTCCCATCGAGGCCGCGTTTGTCCAAAAAGCGGCTATGTTTACCACAAAAATGCGACCCGCTTGCCTCGAAAGAACTCCGCACTTTTGATAACTTATTTTGCTAATACGTATAAGAATATCTTAGAGTTTACCGAATGGATAAATTTTTGATTCGCGGAGGCGTCCCGCTCCGAGGCAAAGTCGAGATCAGCGGAGCAAAGAACTCTGCATTGCCGTGCCTGGCGGCTACACTGCTGACCGCCGAAACCGTTACGCTCCACAACGTCCCATACGTCAAAGACCTGATCACACAGAGACGTCTTCTCGAAGACCTCGGAGCTACCGTACTTACGCCGGAACTGCGTACGCACAAGGTAAATGCCGCGAACGTCGATATTTTCGAGGCTCCGTATGAGCTTGTAAAGACGATGCGTGCGAGCGTTTTGGCGCTTGGCCCGCTGCTCGCCCGATTTGGCCGTGCAAAGGTGAGTTTGCCGGGCGGCTGCGCCATCGGCACGCGTCCGATCGACCTGCATCTGAAGGCTTTCGAGCAGCTCGGCGCACACGTCTCGCTCGAATCCGGCGATGTCGTCGCAACGGCCCCTAAAGGCCGTCTAAATGGCGCCGTTATCGACTTCGAGAAAGTAACCGTAACCGGCACGGAGAACGTGATGATGGCGGCTTCGCTTGCCGAGGGCCGCACGCTCGTCAAAAATGCCGCACGCGAACCCGAGATCGACGATCTTGCAGAACTTCTGAACAAGATGGGAGCGAGGATACGCGGAGCGGGAACGAGCGAGCTTGAGATCGACGGCGTCGAGACGCTGAACGGCGCCGAGCATACGATCATTGCCGACCGGATCGAGACCGGCACATTCATCGTCGCGGCAGCGATCACAGATGGCGAGCTTGAGATACGCGGCTGCCGGCCCGATCATCTGGTCGCCGTCATCGACAAACTGCGTGCGGCCGGAGTCGAGATCGAGGAGATCAATCCGACGACCCTTCGTGTCAGACGTTCCGGGACCGGCCTTAAAGCGGTAAATGTAATGACCGAGCCGCATCCCGGCTTTCCGACCGATATGCAGGCTCAGGTGATGGCTCTGATGACGCAGGCCGAGGGCGAATCCGAGATCGTCGAGACGATCTTCGAGAATCGATTTATGCACGCCTCGGAACTTATCCGAATGGGCGCCGACATTTCGATCACGGGACATACGGCGATCGTCAACGGGCCGACAAAGTTGATGGGAGCAAAGATCCTTGCCTCGGATCTGCGCGCGAGCGCGTCGCTTGTTCTCGCCGCGCTTTGTGGGGAGGGCGAGACGCTAATTGACCGCGTTTATCACATCGACCGAGGTTATGAGACGATCGTGAGGAAACTGAGTTCGTTGGGTGCGAATATCGAGCGGATCACGGGTTCGTCGGCAGACGCCGAGACGGTTTAGTTTTTTTTCGGCGACCGAAAGGCCGTTCCGGCGCATCAAATTTGGAGTTTTTCGATGGAATGCCTGTTTTGCAAGATCATTGCCGGCGAGATCCCGGCAGCAAAGCTTTACGAGGATGAAGATTGCGTCATAATTCGCGACATCGAACCGCAGGCGCCTACGCACGTGCTCGTTCTGCCGCGAACGCATCTGGATTCACTCGATAAGGCGTCGCCGGCGGACGAACGCTTGCTTGGAAGGCTTTTGCTTGAAGCGGCGAATTTCGCACGGCGCGAGGGTCTTGCCGACGCCGGCTACCGAGTCGTGGTCAATACGAATGCGGATGGCGGCCAGACGGTGTTTCATCTGCACATACATTTGCTTGCGGGCCGGCCGTTCGTTTTTCCGCCCGGTTAGTTTTTATGAGAAGAGTTTTTTGGTTACCGATCCTATTCGCTTTCTGTTTTGTGCTGTCGAATTGCGGCGGCAAGCCCGGAGCCGATGCCAACGGCGCTAACGCCAACGCCGTCCAACTGCGTTCATTCGCCGATATTACCGATCCGGCCGCGGCGCTTGCCGAAGGCAACAAGCTGCTCGACGAGAACGATACCGAGAACGCGATCGAGGCGTATAAGCGTGCGGTCGAGCTAGACCCGAACCTCGGCGAAGCGTATTTCAAGATGGGCGTTGCCTATTCGCTGCTTGAGATCGAGGCAAAACACGGCGGAACGAGCGAACGCTTGCCCGGCGATCCGATCCCGAAAGAAGAGGCAAAAGAGAAGTCCAATTCCGTAAAGATGTTCGAAAAAGCGGTTGAGATCTATAAAAAACAGATCGCCGCTTCGCCTGAGGACGCCGCTGCGTTCTACACGCTCGGCCGTGCATATAACAAGCTGAACAAAGATAAAGAGAGCGAAGAAGCTCTGGAGAAGGCCGTCAAACTTAAGCCAGACGACAGCGATTACCAAACGGAACTTGGGTCGATCCGCATCAAGCTCGCGAAATATCACGAGGCGATCACCGCCTTGAAAAAGGCCGTCGATCTCGACGCCGACAATGTCGAAGCCGCCGAACTTCTAGAAGATGCACAGGCCGGCGCAAAGCGTGTCGATTACGTCTCGAAGCCGGATAATACCAAGGCGAATGCGAACGCGAATGCCAACGTTGATGCCGCAAATTCGAATTCTTCCACATCGACGGACACGAAAACTCCCAGATCCAACTCAAAAACGTCCGATCCCGGCGATCGACCACGCATCGTCAAGGACGAAAAAGACGCTCCTCCACCTGCGTCGAAACGGCATAAATGAGCCAATATTACACAGTTAGGCTTGTAATGCGTGTGTCAACTTGACATTTGCGGGGTCAGCGCCAAACTAAGCTTGGAGTTGTAGGTTTATTGCCTCAGCCGAGCCTCGGGCGGCTCGGTCGTGCCTCGGAAAGATGTCAGAAGCAACAGGAACACGATCTTTGAGCAGCGAGCGGCGCAGCAAGATGCTCGGCGCACGAGACGGCATTATCGAGCGGCTTGCGCACGACCTTCCGACAAAGATCGATCTCGAGCGCTTCCTGAATGTCGTCGTCTCGGAGATCGGGCGGATGACGGACGCAGACCGCTGCGACCTGATCCAACTCGACGGCGACAAGCAGCTTTCGATCAGCCACGAATGGAGACGCGATCCGCTTGTTCCGCGTAGTGAAGGGTTGACGCTGCCGATCGACGCAGCAAAGCTCGCCGAACGGATCGACATCCGCAAACCGATCCGCATCAACGATACATCGAAAGCGAAAGAGCCGGGCATAAAGATGCTTGCGGCGGCGCTGAACACACGCTCGCTGCTGATCATTCCTGTGATCCGCGGTGAAGAAGTTCTCGGCCTTCTCGGCCTTCATGACACAAGAAATCCGCGCGTTTGGCTTGATGATGAGGTCGAACTCATCGAATCGATCGCGCGGCAGCTTGCGATCGGCTACCAATACACGAGTCTTTTTGCCGCTCAAGAAAAAGAAGCCCATCGAACGACCGCGCTTCTCGAGATCGCAAATACGCTGAATCGCCACTCGGACTTTAAGGAAGTTGCGGCGGACGTTCTTGAACGCGCGATCGCCCTTGTCGGCGCGGATTACGGCGCGTTGGGCGTGCTGGACGCGTCGGAAACGCGCATCTCGCTCGCGTCATTCAAATCGGCGCAGGGCATCAAGCTCGGCAAAGTTTTGAAGATGATCGAGCAGCACGACAAATCGCTGAGCGTCGATAATTTTAAGGCGATCGGCGAGATCATACGCGACGGGAAGACGGTGAAACTCGTCGATTCGCAGATGCCGTTTGCGATCCGATTATTCTTCAACACGCAACTTCACGGAAAGGCCGCTCTTGTTGCGCCTGTGCGTGTGGGCGGCCGCGTTTTCGGACTTTTGGGGTTCGTATGGAGTGCGGGAAGCGCGTTCGCCGAACACGACATTGCTCTTGTCGAAGGCATCGCCGACCAGATCGGCACTGCGCTCGAACGCGATCAGCTCTCGGCGGAAGTGCTGCGGCTAAAGAGTGAGCTTCATCAAAAGCACGGCGAGATCATCGGACAGGCCCCCGAAATTCGGCGTGCGATCGAACTTGCGTTGAACGTCGCGGACGCATCAACGACCGTGCTTATCAGCGGTGAATCGGGGACGGGAAAAGAGCTGATCGCGAATCTGATCCATTACAGTTCAGGCCGCGAAGAGAAGCCGTTCGTAAAGATCAACTGCGGTGCGATACCCGAAACTTTGCTCGAAAGCGAGCTTTTCGGCCACGAGAAAGGTGCGTTTACAGACGCACGAACGCAGCGCATCGGACGTTTTGAAGAAGCGGACGGCGGCACGCTCTTCCTAGACGAGATCGGTGAAATGTCGCCGCAGGCGCAGGTGCGGCTTTTGCGTGTGCTTCAGGATGGCGAATTCACGCGGCTTGGCGGACGGCGCGTGGTCAAAACCGATGTTCGCGTCATTGCCGCGACGAATGTCGATCTCGAAAAGGCGGTCGCGGCAGGCGAATTCCGCCGCGATCTTTTCTTTCGCTTGTCTGTGTTCCCGATCATTCTGCCAACGCTTCGAGAACGCCGAGAGGACATTTCTTTGCTCGTAACGCATTTTCTTGAGACCTACAAAAAGAAGAGCGGGCGATATATTTCGGGGATCTCGCGCGCGGCGCTTGCGGCGTTCTCGGCTCATGATTGGCCCGGCAACATTCGCGAATTGGAGAATGCGATCGAACGCGCGGTGATCATCGCATCAGGCCGCAGGATCGAACTTGAAGACCTGCCGGCATCCATCAGCGCTGCGACGGGAGACAGTTCAAACCGCAAGACAACTGGCTCGCGTATCTCGTTCGTGCTTCCCGCGACGCTGCCGGAGGTCGAACGTGAGCTTATCGAGGCGACGCTTGAGCTGACCGGCGGCGATAAATCCGCGGCGGCCCGCGCTCTCGACATCGGCCGCAAAACACTCTATCGCCGACTCGAAGAATACGACGAAGGGTCTCTATCCTAATGAGCGTTGTGATCGGAACCGCGGGTCACATCGACCACGGAAAAACAACACTTGTAAGAGCGCTGACGGGCGTTGACACCGACCGTCTGCCGGACGAAAAGCGCCGAGGGATCACGATCGACATCGGGTTCGCGGAACTGCGATCCGGCGAGAGAAGCATCTCGTTCATCGACGTGCCGGGGCACGAGCGTTTCGTGCGGAATATGCTCGCGGGCGCGTCGGGGATCGACGCCGTGATGCTTGTGGTCGCGGCGGATGACGGTGTGATGCCGCAAACGCGTGAGCACTTCGAGATCTGTCGCTTGCTGGGTGTCGATACGGGCGTGATCGTCATAACGAAGGCCTCGCTTGTCGAGGACGCGATGATCGATCTTGTCCGAGAAGATATCGGCGGCCTGGTTAAAGGATCGTTCCTTGCGAATACAAGCGTTTTTGTAACCGATGCCCGAACGGCACGCGGCATCGACGCACTTCGCGAGCATCTTCTCACATTCTCACGCGACAGAGAGGCGAGCAGGAACAAAGCGTTTCGCCTGCCGATCGACCGTGTTTTCAGCCGGAAGGGATTCGGCACGATCGTTACCGGTACGCTCGCGGCGGGCGAGGTGCGCGAAGGCGATGAGGTCGAAATTTATCCGCTCGAGAGAACGGCTCGCGTTCGCGGGCTTCAGACTCACGACCGCGTCATCGGAAACGCTTCTGTAGGGATGCGTGTTGCCGTGAATCTCGCCGGAATTGAGCGCAGCGAGCTTAGCCGCGGACTCGTTGCGGGAGCGGTCGGCGCGTTTCGCCCGGCGAAGGTTTTCGACGCGTCGGTCGAAGTTTGCCGCGATGCACGGGCATTGAAAGATCGGCAAAGGGTTCGCGTTCACGTCGGCACGAAAGAGCTGATGGCGCGCGTGTCGCTATTCGGGGTGCGGAAAGAGATCGCTGCGGGCGAAAAGGGATTTGCAAGATTTCGCCTCGAAGGGAAAACGGTGCTGCTTGCTGGCGAGCGTTTTATCATTCGCGCGTACTCTCCGGTCGAGACGATCGCGGGCGGGACAGTGCTCGATCCCTTTGTTGCGAGGCGTCATTCAAAGAAGGCAGTTGAGTTTTTAGAAGAGATTAAAGGGATTCTATTCGATGCCTCGAAGCGTTTGAATGCGCTGATCGCATCGACCGAAGAGCGCGGAGCTTTGCTGAGTGAACTCGCAGCGTTTTCGGGCGAGAAGCCGGCCGTGATCGAAGCTGAACTCGACACACTTTTGCGCGGTGGTGAGATCGTACGATGCGGTGAGTTGCTTGCGAGCGCGTCCGTCGTAAAGAAGGTCGAGAAGAATATCGCGGCTCGGCTCAAAGAGCTTCACGCGGCCGAACCGCTTGCTCGCGGGTTTCGTATCGATGACCTGAAGCACTCGGCGGCGCCCCGAACAGCGTCTGAGATCTATCGCGAATGCATTTCACGGCTGACGGCAAAGGGCGAGATCGCGGTCGAAGGCGAGATGCTTCGCCTCGCGTCGTTGGGCGTTACGATGTCGGATGCGGAGCAAAGATTCACCGACGCCTATTTGCAGAAGCTCGGATCGGCGGCGCTCGAAGTACCGCGGCAGCGCGAGCTAGTTTCCGAGATCGCGGCTCAGGAAAAGATCACGCTGGCGGCCGCAGAAAAGCTTGTTCGCCTGCTTATTTCGGATCGCCGCGTGTTGAAGATCTCGGATGAATTCTACTTTTCGCGAAAGGCGATCGATTCGCTCGTAGAGAAACTTCGCGAGATCGCGGGGCGCGAGATCGACGTGCCGAAATTCAAAGGCGTTGCGGGCGTCTCGCGAAAATATGCCATTCCACTGCTCGAGTATTTCGACCGTGAGAAGATAACCGCGCGAAGAAAGGATGGGAGCCGCATCGTACTCTAGCTCGAACGAAAACAGTATGAAAAGATTCCTGACAGCCGAATGGCGCGACCTTGTGATGGCGAATTACACGGTCGATCCGGCGTTGCTGCGACCGCTCGTTCCCGCGGGCTGTGAACTCGATCTTTTCGAAGGGAAATGCTTTGCAAGCCTTGTCGGTTTTATGTTCCTGAACACGCGAGTGCTGGGAATTCCCGTGCCGTTCCACGTGAACTTTGAGGAAGTGAATCTGCGGTTCTATGTCCGACGCGAAACCGACGGGGAAGTTCGCCGCGGCGTTGTTTTCGTCAAGGAGATCGTACCGCGCCGGGCGATCGCTTTTATTGCCAGGACGCTATACGGCGAGCCTTACGAGGCGTGGAAGATGTGCAATGTGCGGAATGCGCGAGAGGTCGGATATTCTTGGGAATTGGCAAGCTGCTCGAACTCGATAGCGGTCGAGAGGAGCGAAAACATCGGCGTTCCCGACGCTGATTCGCACGGCGAATTCATAATCGAGCATTATTGGGGCTACACGCGGCGGGGCGAAAAACGCACAGACGAATACAAGGTCGAGCATCCGAAATGGGAGCTTTTCTCGACGCGAAATGAGAAGATAGATGTTGACTTTGCCGGAACGTACGGCGAACGATTCGCGTTCTTGAGCGGGACGGAACCATACTCGATCCTGCTCGCGAAAGGCTCTGAGATCGCAGTTTTTAAGGGGCAGAATATCTCGATATGATCATTGGGATCGTGGCAGTTGCGAGGAATGGAGCGATAGGCAGGGACAACAAACTGCCATGGCATTACAGCGCCGACCTGAAGTTCTTCAAGCGGACGACGATGGGAAATGCCGTCGTAATGGGCTCGCGAACCTGGGAATCGATCGGGCGGGCATTGCCCGACAGGCTGAATATCGTTCTGAGCCGTTCGGGCGACGTAACGCTGCCTCCGGATGTGCGTCTCATTCGCGCCAAGGCGGAACTTGTCGAGCTTGCGGGCGAACTAGACGCGGATGTCTTTGTGATCGGTGGTGCGAGTGTTTTTTCGAGTCTGAAGGACGTCATCGAAAAGTGGCTCGTAACGTACATTCCCGAGAACGTCGATGATGCGGACACGTTCCTGCCCGACGGACTTTTCGACGGCTTTATCGAGACCGATGAACTCGACCTCGGAAATGATCTGCTTGTCCGCGTGCTCGAACGGAAGGACACGTAAAGGCTGAGCCGCCCGCCGTATTCGGGCCTTTGTATGGTATAACGTCAATATCAGGAGAAAGACTATGATGGGCGGCAGAAGCTGGGACGACTGGATCGAGGAGTATCAGAAAGCGCACGAGCATCCCGTGAACCGCCTGACTCACACTTTCGGCATTCCGATGATCGCCATCGCGCTCATTCTGCTGCCGGTCGGATTCTTTGTGAACCACGTTTGGCTTGCTGCCGCGATCCTTTTTGTCGTCGGCTGGATCCTGCAATTCGTCGGGCATTATTACGAAGGCAAACCGCCCGAATTTATGCGCGATTATCGGTTTCTTTTCGTCGGCCTCCGCTGGTGGCTCAAAAAGATCATTTGACCAACCACGGCGTGTTGCGATCGCTAAAAGAGCCTTCCGAGATGATCCTTTAGAGGTATTGAGAGATCGATGAATTCAAAATCTAGTCCCAAGCCACGAAGCGGCGAGATCATTTTCGATAGCGCCTTCCTGTCTTTTGTGATGAAGGCGTCAATACCTCGATTCTTTATCTGAGCAAACAGTTTGAGGTCGTTGATGATAACTTTTCGTTCCTCGGCCTGTCGCAGCTCTGCATCGTCCTTAAGAGATGCAAAGAATCCACCGGCAATTTTTGCGTCGCCGTAATCGAACTCAAGTATCTGAAAAGACTTCAACTCGAGCAGGTGGTCGGGATCGTCCACTACCGCGTATTCGCTGATTACGATCGTTGAAAGATATAGTACGATATTCTGATCTAAGAAGTATTCGAAATACTCGACCACGTTATTGTGAAACTCATCATCGCTCTTCAAGAGTCTGATAACAAATGAGTTGTCAAGAAGGACGCTATCCAAATTCTTCATACTCCGTCTGCTCGCAGTTCATCGATCCATTGATCGAGGTCGGCGATCTTTCCAAGGTTCGCCGACGCCCTTTGTATAGCGGAGTCCAATAAGCGCCGATCAAAAACCGGACGATAATTAACAAACTCGATCAGTTCAAGATCGGTCAGCTTGCCGTCAGCGAGACTCTTTTTGCCGCGCACTTTGATGCCATAAGGCTTATAGGTACGTTTCTCACCGTCAATGATCTGTTCCTTGGTTGCGGAGACCGTGAGATTGCCGAATTTTGAGGTCGAAATATGTATATTTGGCCTCTTTCCGCCCTCCTGATATATCTCCCCATAGAGGTAGAACTCGCTTTCCACATCCTCATTGACGGACATACTGAAGCTTGTTTCCGGGTCGATTACCAAAGCCGTTCTCAGATCAAGTGAACCGCTAAATTCAAAGCGCAGTCCATTACTTATGGCATTTCTTTGAAATCGATCGATGATCTCCTGTCGTTTGTGGTCTAGGAAGTCAAGTGAATTTCTCTTCCGGATCTCGGCGGTAATTCCTGTGAACAAAAGCACAAGTGAAACCGGCAAAAAAAAGCGGCTAACTGCCGAACCCGACGAAATCTCGTAGGAGATGTGCGGGCGTAACTGCTTTTCTTCGCGAGTCGGAAATAGGAATAGCTCAATATCCGAGATCAGTTGCCGCGTCTCTTTAATATCAAGGTCCCTAGGCGATAATGTTCGTTCGACATTGTCGAGTCGTATCTCGATGTAGCCTTGTTCTTCCATAAGCGTTAACGGTCGAGTATCACATCTCGCTGTTCGCAAACTGCGCTATGCAAACTATACTACAAAATACGGAGGTATTCTTCGCATTTGTTTGCCGCTGATCGGCGTCAAGGGGAAGGCCACAACGGTTTCGATATGATATGGTAGGACCTTTCGCACCCAACGCTTTTTCATTGAAGCCAACGGTACTCGCCATCGATAATGGTTCGTCGAGCGTGCGTGCCGGCGTCTTTGATGAGGCGGGCCGCGAGGCGGGCGAGATCGTCAAGGTCAAACGCTCATTTCAAACGGGATCGAACGGCGAATCCGAGTTAAATCCTTTAGCTGCAATAATTCAGACACGAAACGCGATCGACCGCCTATTTGGTTCGGGCCAAAATACGTTTGTGCAAAATGTGTCATTTTGTGCATTTTGGCACAGTTTGTGCGGTCTGGACTCGAATAGCGAACCGACAACACCGATACTAGGTTGGGCGGATACGAGAGCCCGCGACTATTCGACGATGCTGAAGCAGAATTTTGATGAAAATGAGACTCACAAGCGAACGGGAGCGCATTTTCATTCGAGCTTTTGGCCTGCAAAACTGCTTTGGGTTCGCGAGCAGCGGCCGGAAGTTTGGAGACGCACGACGCGTTGGGTGTCGTTCTCGGACCTGTGCCAACTGCGGCTCTTCGGCGACGCCCGGACGAGCGTTTCGATGGCGTCGGCAACTGGAATGTTCGATCAGGCGAAATGCACTTGGGACAGAGATCTACTGAATTTCATCGGGCTCGATGCGAGTCAAATGCCGTTGATAGCGGCGAGCGGCAGCGTAATTCTTCCTTCAAAGGAAGCGGTCGCGCGCTGGCCGCAGATCGCGAACGCGGAAATCCTGCCGGCGATCGGCGACGGTGCGGCTGACACGCTCGGTGCCGGCTGCAGACGACTGGGCGAAGCTGTCCTAATGATCGGAACTTCGGCTAGCATGCGGATGCTGTACGAGGGCGAACCGCCGCGAAATTTGCCCGATGGCCTGTGGTCGTATCGGCTTGACGAGCGGCGTATTGTCGTCGGCGGAGCGCTCTCTGACGGCGGGAATCTGATCGCGTTGCTTCGCAGGAAGTTCGGCGTAAAAGGCAATATCGCGCAAGAGCTTCGAGCGAGAACATACGACCGACGACTGCGTGTCGAACCTTATTTTTTTGGGGAGCGAAGCACACGCTATCGCGAGGACGCGAAAGGCGAGATCGTCGGGTTGCAAGCAGAACACGACGGCATCGATGTTATTCTTGCCGGAATGCACGCGATCGCGGAAAGGCTCGCGGACATCGCGGAAAGGCTTTCGCAGATCGCCCCCATTGAGTCGATACAAGCCTCCGGCGGCGCGTTTCGCGAATATCCGATCTGGCGTGAGATCCTCGAAGAGAAAATCAGCCGCCGGATCACGCCGTCAAACGCACGGGAATCGTCACTAAAAGGCACGGTTTTGCTTGCGGCCGAAAACTTGGCAAAATAGGGGTATAGCGCTGACCTTGGAACACGCGTCCTTTGGCAATTTAATTGAGAATATTCACCTATCGAAAAATGGCTAACAAAACCTCCAACGACCTCGATCAACTTTGTATAAACACGATCCGCACGCTTTCGCTTGATGCGATACAGAAAGCGAATTCGGGCCATCCCGGCTTGCCGCTTGGGATGGCGCCCGCGGCGTACGTCATTTGGACGAAATTCCTGCGGCACAATCCGAAGAACCCGAAGTGGTTCGGCCGCGACCGCTTTTTGCTCTCGGCGGGACACGGTTCGATGCTGCTATACAGCCTGCTTCATTTGACGGGCTACGATCTTTCGCTTGATGACATCAAGCAATTTCGTCAGCTTCATTCAAAGACGCCGGGACATCCCGAGAATACGCGCACCGCCGGCGTCGAGATCACGACGGGGCCGCTCGGCCAAGGTTTTGCGAATGGCGTCGGGATGGGAATTGCGGAGAAACACCTTGCGGCCAATTTCAATAAAAAGGGATTTCCGGTCGTCGATAATTGGATCTACTGCATTTGCTCGGACGGCGATCTGATGGAAGGCGTTTCGTATGAAGCCGCTTCGCTCGCGGGGCATTTGCAGCTCTCGAATCTCATTTATCTGTACGACGACAATCAGGTTACGATCGACGGCTCGACCGATCTTGCGTTCACCGAAGACCGCACGAAGCGATTCGAGGCGTTGGGCTGGTATGTTGACGAGGTGCAGGACGGCAACGACGTGAAGGCGATCGAGCAGGCGATCCGACGCGCACAGAAAGTGAAAGACAAGCCGAAGCTCATTCGCGTTCACACGATCATCGGATTCGGAATGCCGGCGCAAGGCACTCACAAGGCTCACTCGGACGCTCCCGGCGACGCAGCCGTCCGCGAGACCAAACGAAACCTTGGTTGGCCGGAGAACAAGAAATTCTTTGTGCCGAGAGAAGCCTTAACGCACTTCCGAAAGGCAGTAAAAGCCGGCGCGAAACTCGAAAAAGATTGGGCCGCGATGGTCAAGCGTTACGAAAAAGAGTACAAGGATATCGGACGCGATTTTCACGATATACGCGGCGGCGATCTTCCCGACGGTTGGGAAAAGAGCCTTCCGAGTTTCGAAAATGTTGAAGCAAAAGCTACACGCGCATACTCGGGCGAAGTGATCAACGCGATCGCCGACGCGATCCCGGGAATGATCGGCGGTTCGGGCGATCTGACGCCGTCGAACAATACCTACATCAAATCATCAGGCAATTTCGCGCCGGGCAAATATGCGAACCGCAATATCCATTACGGCATTCGTGAGCACGGAATGGCCGCAGCGTTGAACGGAATGGCGCTGTTCGGCGGCACGATCCCATTCGGCGGAACGTTCCAAACATTTTCGGATTATATGCGGCCGGCAGTGCGGCTCGCCGCCCTTGCGGATGTGCGGACGATCTTCGTCTATACGCACGATTCCATCGGCTTAGGCGAAGACGGCCCGACGCATCAATCCGTCGAGCATCTTGCCGCGCTGCGGGCGATCCCGAACCTTACGCTCATCCGCCCGGCGGACGCGCACGAGGTTCGTGAAGCGTGGCGTGCCGCGCTGAAAAATACAGGCGGGCCGACCGCATTCGCACTCTCGCGACAGAAGGTCGCCGTCATCGACCGCAAAAAATACGCCGATGCACGCGGCCTGCACAAAGGCGCATACATTCTCGCCGAAGCCCAAACAAAGGCGGGCAAGGACACTACGCCGAAACTTATCATCATCGCGACCGGCAGCGAGGTCGGCCTTGCGTTGGAGGCACGCGAAAGGCTGCAGGCCGAAGGCATCGCGACACGCGTCGTTTCGATGCCGTGCTGGGAGTTTTTTGACAAGCAGACGGCTGCATACAAGGAGAGCGTTTTCCCTGCGAAAGTAACCGCACGGCTCTCGATCGAAGCGGGCGTTTCTCTCGGCTGGGCAAAGTACACAGGCGACAAGGGAGCAAATCTCGCCGTCGATCGCTTCGGCGAATCCGCACCCGGCGAAGATGTCTTTCGCGACTACGGTTTCACCGTCGAGAACGCCGTAAAGATCGCAAAAGGCTTGGTGTGATGCAGAAGCCCGTCTCTAAAGACGGGTTCGAAGTCAAGGGAAAGATGTAGCGTGCCGCCGAAAAGGGCGGTTGCGAGTATATTGAGTTCATTGACAAAAAGAATACGCTGATAGATTTGAATAATTTTGTGTCTGAAGCGTGGTTTCAGACTTTATCGAGTAGAGCACTC
>Ga0138256_10000279_pt1 | contig 58971 bp, 53 predicted proteins | sample KNB2016incub_MG_FD_105486 | JGI IMG/M metagenome (GOLD analysis project Ga0138256, IMG submission 105486) | Active sludge microbial communities from wastewater in Klosterneuburg, Austria - KNB2014incub_MG | ecosystem: Engineered > WWTP > Activated sludge > Unclassified | place: Austria...
CCGATGACGGCCAGCGTGACCGGGATGCGCTGTCCGATCAGCGTGTCGACGTCGATGCGCGAGACGAAGGAAAAGCCCCAGTCGCCCTTGAGCATGCTGAACAGCCAGTGCAGATAGCGCTGCCACACCGGGTCGTCGAGACCGAACTGCGCACGCAGCGCCATGCGCACCTCGGGCGGCACGCTGGCGTTGGTGGCCAGTTCCTCGAACGGGTCACCCGGCGCCAGCGCGAGCACGGTGAACAGGATCAGGCTGATGCCGAGCAAGCTCGGCAGCGCGATCAACAGCCGGCGCAGGATGTAGTGGCCCAAGGCGGAGACGTTCCGGTCGTGTGGTGGCAGGCTGAATCAACCGTGGCGCCGGCTGCGCCGCGGGTGGTCTCAGACGGCTGTTGGGCCCAGACTCAGGCTTCCTTGTACCAGTGGGCCAGGGCCCACATGTCGTTGTCCCAGCCGGACAACGGGGCCACCAGCTTGTTCACCGCTGCCGACACGCGCGGGCGATACACCACCGGCTGCACGTAGGCGTCGCTGCACACCACGTCGTTCATCTTGATGAACATGGCGGCGCGCTTGACGGGGTCGAGCTCGCCCTGCGCGGCCTTGTGCAGGTTGTCGTACTCGTCGCTGCGCCAGCGGCTGAGGTTTCGGCTGGCCCACTTGTTGACTTTCTGCGCGAACTCCCAGGAGCAGTACTGCTCCATGAAGACCTGCGGGTCGGGCTGCGGCATGGTGGTGGTGTACATCTCCATGTCAGCCCAGAACTTCTGGTAGGTATCGGGGTTGGCCGTGTCGCCGCCGAAATACACCGAGGCCGTCACGCTCTTGAGCTCGAGGTCGATGCCGGCCTTGGTGCAGGCGTCCTTGATGATGGCCTGCGTCTTCTGGCGCGGCTGGTTGACCGAGGTCTGGAAGACGAACTTGAGCTTGGTGTTGCCCTTGGCGCGGATGCCGTCGGCACCCTTCTTCCAGCCGGCTGCGTCCAGGATCTGGTTGGCCTTGTCGACGTTGAACTCGAACTTCAGGTTGTTGCTCTTGAACCTGGGTGGGTTGTTCAGGAAGTTCGGCGTCGCCACGCCGGTGCGGCCGTAGATGAAGTCCTGCACGCCCTTGCGGTCGATCAGCAGGCCCATCGCGTCGCGCACGGCCTTGTCCTGGAAGGCCGGGTGGCGGCTCTTGGCGCTGCCGCGTTCGCCATCGACCTCGTTCCAGGGGTCGGCGTAGTTCAGCAAGATGAACTCGATGTTGCCGCCGGCGATGATGCTGACCTTGCCCTTGCCGCTGCCTTCCAGGCGCTTGAGGATCTCGTCCTCGACCTGCAGGTTCCAGGCGTAGTCGTATTCGCCGGTCTGCAGCACGGCGCGCGCGGCGCCGATGGCGTCGCCGCCGCCCTTCATCTCGATGGCGTCGAAGGCAGGCCGGTTGGCGATGTGGTAGCTGGTGTTGGCCGTGCCACGCAGCATGTCACCCGGCTTGAAGTCGAGGAACTTGTACGGGCCCGTGCCCACCGGCTTGGTGTTGGCCGGGTTCTCGCGCGACTTGGCGCCAATGTAGGGCTCGAACACATGCTTGGGCAGGATCAGGCCCTGGATGCCGACCAGCGGTTCGGCCCAGAATGGCGTCGACTTGGTGAAGGTCACGCGCACGGTGTGCGAATCGATCTTCTCGACCTTGAGGTCCTTGTAGGTGGCCACCGTCACCGTGGCGGTGGCCGGATCGCCCGCGTACTTGGCGGTGAAGACCACGTCGTCGGCCGTGAAGTCCTGGCCGTCGTGCCACTTGACACCGCGCTTGAGCTTCCAGGTCACGCTCTTGCCGTCGGCCGACAGGCCGCCGTTTTCGCGTGTCGGTGCCTCGGTCGCCAGGATCGGGATCAGGTTGCCTTCCGGATCCCAGCCGGCCAGCGGTTCGTAGAAGATGCGCGAGCCTTCCTGCTCCTTGGTGCCGGCCGCGAAGTGCGGGTTCAGGTGCACCGGACCCTGCCACCACAGCAGCTTGAGCGTGCCGCCACCACCTCGCTTGGTGGGCTTGTAGGGCGGGGCGGTCTGCGCTTGCGCAATGCCGTGATGCATCAGCATCATCGAAGCCATCGGCGCCGTCAGGCCGAGGCCGACCATGCGCCCGATGAAGCTGCGCCGCGGCAGCGATCCCTCACGCACCTGCTCGATCAGGCTGCGAATGTCTTTCTCTTCCATGTGCTTCTCCGGTTTCGTTAGCGGGTCCGTCGTGCACGGTGGCGCTGGGTGCGGCCATCCTAGGGTACGGCCAAGCGGCGCCAATCAGGGTCGACCCCGGGCCTGCCATGCTCGCCCGGCATGCAAGCGGCGTGCCTGTGCCCGTGCACCAAGTGCGTTCCGTTCGTGGCTGCCGATTGTGGCCGCTGCTGAGATACTCGCCCACGCCCCCATCCCCAGACAAACCCGAAGTCCCCGCACACGCCCATCGATCGCCAGCCAGCCCAGACCGCCATGACCAGCATCCGCCTTGAAATCCTGCCGCCCGACATCTCGTGCTGGCGCCGCGGCAATCACGAGGCCGACTACGTGCACGTGCTGGACTCGGGCCGACCAGGGCCGCGCGTGCTGGTGCAGGCGCTGACCCACGGGAATGAGATCTGCGGTGCGCTGGCGCTGGAATGGCTGTTCGCGCAGAGCTTCGCGCCGCGGGCCGGGCAACTGACGCTGGTGTTTGCCAACGTCGCCGCGTTCGAAAGCTTCGACCCCGACGCACCGCACCGCTCGCGTTATGTCGATGAAGACCTCAACCGGGTCTGGGCCGACGAGGTGCTGTTCGGGCCGCGCGACTCCAGCGAGCTGCGCCGTGCGCGTGAGCTGCGTGCCGTGGTCGATGGCGCCGACATCGTGCTCGACATCCATTCGATGCACGAGGACTGCCGGCCACTGATGGTGTGCGGCAGGGTCGACAAGAACGCCGACTACGCGCGGCGTCTGGGGGTGCCGGCTGACCTGCTGATCGACACCGGCCACCCGGCCGGAGTGCGCATGATTGAACGCGGTGGCCTGGGTGACCCGGCATCAGCGCGGCGGGCGCTGCTGATCGAATGTGGCCAGCACTGGGCCAGCAGTTCGCGCGCTGTGGCCATCGACACCCTGGTACGTTTTTTGGCGCTCACCGGCCTGGCCGACACCGACTGGGCGCGCCACCACCAGCAGGTGCCGACGCCGGCCGGGCAACGTCTGATCCGGGTCACCGAAGCGGTGGTCGCACAGAGCGCGGACTTTCGCTTTCTGGTGCCGGTGTCGGGGCTGGGTGTGGTGGCCCGCAAGGGCACGCCGATCGCGCAGGACGGCGATCACATCTGGCATGCACCCTGCGACGATACGGTGCTGGTGATGCCGTCGCTCGAACACGTGCGTCCGGGCAACACCCAGGTGCGCCTGGGGCGGTTCGAAGACTGAAGCCTGGCGGCCGGCTACAGCGTGCCGAAAGCGCTGCCGGTCAGGCTGAAGCCGGTGAAGACCGCGCTGTCGGGGAACAGGCTGTCCAGGCTGCGGCGCAGGCGCAGCCGCGCCACCCGGCGTTCAGGCTCGGGGCCGCCCAAGGCGTCCATCAGCGGTCCGCGCAGCATCCACAGGTCGACCGGCTCCTCGGCGTGCCGCACCTGCTGGCGCAGCCAGTCGCCGTCGCGGCCGACGAGCGAGCTCACGGCCTCGATGAAGCCGAGCTTGAGCTCGACAAAGGCCGTGCGCGCGGCCAGCCTCGCCATGCGATCGCCAGGCAGCCCGGCACCCGGCAGCGCAGAGTCGGGCAGAAAGTGACGCGGCGAGGGCATCATCATGGTTCAGTGCAGCTTCAGCTGGTACAGGTTGCCAGCGGCATCGCCCGCCAGGGGGTTGCGGCCGGGGATCGTGACCTTCATGCCGGCGCGTGGGGCGCGCGTCGGGAAATGGCGGTTCAGGCGGTCGATGCGGCGCTCGGCCTCGACCTCGCTGTGCGCCAGGCCTACGGTGTTGTAGATCTCGGCTCGCAGGTGCCACAGCTCGCGCAGCGAGCGTGCGCCGTCGATCGACTGGCACAGGCTGCCGGTCAGACGAGGCTCGACATCGGCCACGCAGGCCAGGAAGTCGCGCTTGACACCTGGCAGGCGGTTGATGGGTGGTGCGGCGTCCTGCGGCGCCGGCGCGAGCAGCCAGAACAACAGCCGCTGCCCCCATGATGCGGGCGCATGGCGCAAAGACGGGGGTCTGACTTCGACGCGAAAGGCACTGGGTGTGCTCAGGGTCGAACGCGGGCGCCTCAAGGGCATCAATCGCAGCGATCTCATGAGGACGGTATCGGTAGTCATGGCGGGAACCTGAGCCGATCTTCGCCGCGCCCGCCGCGCCGAAACCCGCGAACAGCACCCGATAACGGGGCCAGATCAAGCGCGGTGGCCGCGGCGCCTGACTTCAGATCGTGCCGAAGGTGGCCTTGCGCTCGGCCGTGTAGGTCCACCAGGGCCGGGCGGGTGCGCCGCGCATGAAGTCGGTGGCCGCCATGAAGGTGTCGAGCACGCAAGGGTCCTGGCGCTGCCCGGTCGCCTTGCACAGCGCTTGGTAGAGCTGCAGCGCGTCGCACGTGGCCAGTTCGCGCGGGTGCTGCACGCCCAGCAGGCGCAGGTCGGCCGCCAGTGAAGGGCCGATGTTGGGCAACTGCTCGAGCCGCTGGCATTCGGCCGCGTGCATCGCCTTGCGCGGCGCCAGCGTGCGCCGCGCCTGCAGCGGCCGCGCCACGTCAGGGGTTGGTTCGGGCCCATTCATCGGCGCGGCTACATCAGCATGGTGTTGCGGATCAACCCGACGGCAATGCCCTCGAGTTCGAAGTCGGCCGTGTCGAAGGGCACGATGATGGTCTTGAAGTCTGGGTTCTCGGGGATCAGCTCGATCGCCCTGCTGGTGCGCCGCAGGCGCTTGACGGTGACGTCGTCGCCCAGCCGGGCCACGACGATCTGGCCGTTCTTGGCATCCTTGGCCTTCTGCACCGCCAGCAGGTCGCCGTCGAGGATGCCGGCGTCGCGCATGCTCATGCCACGCACCTTGAGCAGGTAGTCGGGGCGGCGCGGGAACATGCTGGCTTCGAGCAGGTAGGTCTGATCGATGTGTTCTTGCGCCAGGATGGGGCTGCCGGCGGCCACGCGCCCGACCAGCGGCAGGGTCAGCTGCGCAAAGCCTGGCAGAGGCAGTGTGTACTGCCGGCCCCGTGAATCGTTGAGCGCGCGCAGTGTGTCAGACTTCAGACGGATGCCGCGCGAGGTGCCGCCCACCAGTTCGATCACGCCTTTGCGCGCCAGGGCCTGCAGGTGTTCTTCGGCGGCATTGGCCGAGCGGAACCCGAGTTCGGTCGCGATCTCGGCGCGCGTTGGCGGCGCTCCGGTGCGGGCGATGGCGCTTTGCACCAGGTCGAGGATCTGCTGCTGACGCGCGGTGAGCTTGGGGCTTTCGGTCATGCCGGGATCTCCTCTTGAAAGATCGTCAAAGGGCACCCTGCGGTGCACGAAGTCACGAACTGATTTTTTGTACAGCCACTGTATTTTCATCCAGAGTCGAGCAAAGTGCAAAACCTGTCTTCAACCCTGGTTGTTCTGGCCACGGGTGGCACCATTGCTGGCCGCGCCGGCAGCGCCAGCGACAACCTGGGCTACCGATCGGCGGAACTGGGCGTGGCCGAGCTGCTGCACGGCATCGAACTCGACCCGAGCCTGGTGGTCGAAGGCGAGCAGGTGGCGCAGATTGACAGCAAGGACATGGCGCCGTCGATCTGGCTGGCGCTGGCCACGCGAGCGGCCCATCACCTCGGCCGGCCCGAGGTGATGGGACTGGTCGTCACCCATGGCACCGACACACTGGAAGAAACGGCATGGCTGCTGCACCGTGTGCTGGCACCGGCCAAGCCGGTGGTGCTGACGGCCGCCATGCGGCCGGCCACGTCGATGCAGACCGATGGTCCGCAGAACCTGGCCGATGCGCTGCTGCTGGCGGCGGTCGAAGGCGCCTGCGGCGTGCTGGCGGTGCTGGGCGGCCGGGTGCAAGCTGCCGCCGATCTGCGCAAACGCCACAGCTGGCGGCTGGACGCCTTCGCGGGTGGCGATGCCGGCCCCGTCGCGTGCATTGAACAGGGCGCGGTGAGACGCTTTCGCGAGTGGCCGCGTGGCCAGGCGCTCGGTCTTGCACCCCTGGTCGCGGGCGCCGAACGCTGGCCCTGGGTGGAGATCGTCACCAGCCATGCCGGCGCGTGTGGCGCCGGCGTCGATGCGCTGGCGGCCGCGGGTGTGCAGGGCCTGGTGGTGGCCGGCACCGGCAACGGTACCGTACACCAGGTGCTGGCCGAGGCGCTTGACCGCGCGCAGGCTCGGGGTGTGGCCGTGCGCGTGTGCAGCCGCTGCGCCGACGGGCCGGTGCTGGCGCCGCCGAACCCGCGCTGGCCCGTGGTCAGCGGGCTCAGCCCGGCCCAGACCAGGATCGACCTCTGGCTCGAACTGCTGCAACGGGGCTGCTGATGCAGGGTCAGGGCCAAACGCACAACGCGCCTGCAGCGCGCCAATTCGTAGCACATTCACTGGAGTCTGCCGCGGTAGCTCCCTGTTAAGCTCGCCGTTCATGTCTGAACCCCGCGCCACCAAGCCGCCCGCCTATCCCCACGGAGCGCTGCCCATCGGCACGCGGCTGGGCGAGTTCGAGGTTCGGCGCGTGCTCGGTGTGGGCGGTTTCGGCATCGTTTACCTGGCCTTCGACCACCTGCTCGAACGCGATGTGGCGCTGAAGGAATACATGCCGTCGACGCTGGTCGACCGCGCCGAGACCATGCATGTTTCGCTGATCTCGCAGGCCAACGCCGACACGTTCGCGCTCGGCCTGCGCAGCTTCGTCAACGAAGCCCGACTGCTGGCGCGTTTCGACCATCCATCACTGGTCAAGGTGCACCGTTTCTGGGAGGGCAACGGCACCGCCTACATGGCGATGGCCCTGTACAAGGGCCGTACCGCTCGCGACGTGCGCCTGGAAATGCAGACCCGGCCCGACGAAGCCTGGGTACGCAAGATTCTCGAACCGCTGCTCGGTGCGATCGAGCGGCTGCATTCCGAGGACGTGTATCACCGCGACATCGCGCCCGACAACATCCTGATCGAAGGTGACGGACGGCCGGTGCTGCTGGATTTCGGCGCGGCGCGGCGCGTCATCACCGACCGCAGCCAGGCGCTGACTGCGATCCTGAAGCCGTCGTATGCGCCGATCGAACAGTACGCCGACGTCGGCGGCATGAAGCAAGGCCCCTGGACCGACATCTACGCGCTCGGCGCGACCATGCACTTCCTGCTGCTGGGCCGGCCGCCGCTGCCGGCGCCGGGTCGCTCGATCCAGGACACCCTGAAGCCATTGGCCGAGCAGGACCTGGCGGGCTGCTCGCGTGAATTCCTGGAACTGATCGACTGGATGCTCACGCCCTTGCCGAACGACCGTCCGCAGAACGTGGCGGCGGTGCGTGAGGCCTTGGCCGGACGTCTGAAACCGCCCCCGCGGCCCGGTCCCTCGGCCTTCGAGCGCACCGCGCCACTGGCTGGTTACGGTGCCGGCAGTGAAGATGCCACCGTGCTGATGCCGCGTGGCCAGACGGCCTTTCCGCCATCGGACGATTCAGCCACTGTGGTGATGCCACGCCCCGGTGGCGGCAATGCAGGCCCCGCGCGCTCCAGCCTGCCGCAGGCGCCACCGCGGCCACCCGTCGACGACGAGGACGCCACCATCGTGACGGCCTACCCGGCCGGCTACAACACGCGTCGCGAGCCGCCACCAGCTGCGCCGCCGCCGGCGGTGCCAGTGTCACCGCCTCCACCGTCCCCCCCGGCCGCCAGGGACCCGGCGCCGACCACCACCCAGTACCTGGCGCGCCCGCAGACGGCACGTTCGCCCGCACCACCCGTGGCTGCGCCGGTGGCCCGGCCTTCGCCCGCCGCCCGCGCATCGTCCAAATCATGGATGGTGCCGGTGCTGGCGGGGATCGTCGTCGCTGGCGCGGTGGGTGGTGGTCTGTGGTGGTTTCTGACACGCCCGATCGTGCCGACGCTGAACAGCGCACCGCCTGCAGCCTCGGTGCCCGAATCCGCTGCGCCGGCGCCCGCGCCGCAGCCGGCCGCGCCGGCTTCGACGGCACCCACCGAGTTGTCGGCCCCGCCGGCGGCGCTGCCTTCGCCGCCGGCTGCCACCGTGCCGTTATCGCCGCCAGAGCTGAGCCCCCCCGTCGCCAGTCCACCCAGGGCCAGTGTCAGCCCACCGCCGCGTGCGGCTGTCGTTCGGCCGCCAGCGCGCACGCCCGAGGTTGTCCCCGCAGCGCCGGTACGCAAACCAGACCTGACGCCGGCGCCTGTGGTGGTGACACCGGCGCCCGCAGCCACGCCGGCCGTGGTCGACGCCGGCAACAAGCCCAAGCCGGCCGAGGAAAACCGCCCGCAGTCGCCCGGCGAGCGCTGCGCCAAGGAGTTGCCGCTGGTCCGGTTGATCTGCATCGACCTGGCCTGCAACCGAGCCGAATTCAACGGCCACCCGGAGTGCGTCAAGCTGCGCGCCGAACAGGCACGCAAGCGATACCTCGAAGGCAACTGACGGCCCCTGGGCCGGCGAGGTCATGCATCCGGGTAGTGTGGCCGCATTGGGCTGGCAGGGCCGTCGAACGCCTCGCTGCCTTTACCCCAGGAGCCGCACTTGACTCGATCCGAGGCCACCTTCGAGGCCACCGAACCAGCGCCGCTTCACCACGCGATCTGGCCAACGCGCCTGCCGCAGGCCTTGCAGATTCCGCAGACCACGATCGGCTACAACCTCGAGGTCACGGCGCGCCGCCATCCTGGCAAGGCGGCCTATTTGTTCCTCGGCCGGGCCATGAGCTTCGGCGAGCTGCAGGCCCAGGCGCAGGCGCTCGCCGGCTGGCTGCAGTCGCAGGGCGTGCAGCGTGGCGACCGTGTATTGATCTACCTGCAGAACTGCCCGCAATGGGCGGTGGCGTTTCACGCCATCCAGCGCGCCGACGCGGTGGCGGTACCGGTCAACCCGATGAACCGTGCTGACGAGTTCGCGCACTACATCAGCGATGCGCAAGCCCGCGTGGCGATCACCAGCGCTGACCTGGCCGGCACCGTCGACCAAGCCAACCAGGCCCTGCCCGAAGCGCAGCGCCTGCGCGCACTGCTGGTCACCCGGTTCACCGACGCCATGCCGCCGCCCGACCAGATCGACGACAGCGAGCGTCCGGCAGGCCCGGTCTTCGACTGGCTGTGTGCCGACCCGACGCTGCCGCCAGGTGCCCATCGCTGGGTCGATGCGCTGACGGCCGGCCTGCAGCCGGGCACCAGCCTGGCCGGGCCCGACGACCTGTGCCTGCTGCCCTACACCTCGGGCACCACCGGGCTGCCCAAGGGCTGCATGCACACCCACCGCAGCCTGATGGCCAACATCGTCGGCGGTGGTCTGTGGGGCCAGGCGAGCACCGAGTCGGTAGCACTGGGCGTGGTGCCGATGTTCCATATCACCGGGCTCATGTACAACGTGCTGAGCCCGGCCTACCTGGGGTCGACCACGGTGCTGATGCCGCGCTGGGACCGTGAACTGGCCGCCCGCCTGATCGCGCGCCACGGCGTCACGCACTGGACCTGCATCCCGACCATGATCATCGACCTGCTCGGCAGCCCCAACTACCGCCGTTTCGACCTGTCCAGCCTGCGCCGGCTGTCCGGCGGTGGTGCCGCGATGCCGCAGGCCGTGGCCGAACGCTTGCAGACCGAGTTCGGGCTGACGTTCGCCGAAGGTTACGGCCTGACCGAGACCGCAGCGCCCACGCATGCCAATCCGCCCGAGCGTGCCAAGCTGCAGTGCCTGGGCATCCCGATCTTCGGCGTCGACTCGCGCATCGTTGATCCCGACACGCTGCGTCAACTGCCGATCGGCGAGACCGGCGAGATCGTCACCCACGGTCCGATGGTCTTCAAGGGCTACTGGCGCCACCCCGACGCCACGCGTGACGCCTTCGTGCAGATCGACGGCAAGGCCTTCTTTCGCACCGGCGATCTCGGCCGCATGGACGAAGAGGGTTACTTCTACATCACAGACCGCCTCAAGCGAATGATCAACGCCAGCGGCTACAAAGTCTGGCCGAGTGAGGTCGAACTGCTGCTCTTCAAGTGCCCGCTGGTGCAGGAGGCCTGCGTGGTGGCCACGAAGGACGACTACCGCGGTGAGACGGTCAAGGCCTTCGTCGTCCTGCGCGATGCCGCGCGTGACAACACCACGGCGCAGCAAGTCATCGACTGGGCGCGCGAGCACATGGCGGCCTACAAGGTGCCGCGTGTGGTCGAGTTCGTCGACACGCTGCCCAAGAGCGGGGCCGGCAAGGTGATGTGGCGGCTGCTGCAGGATCAAGAGCAGAAGTCCAAGAGCTGAACAAGCGCGACCGGCCTCGTCGGTGTCGCCGGCGAACGGCGCAGCTGTGCGGATCGGCCCGCGCTTCGTGAAACACTCGCGGCATGAACGGTGACAGCGATCGATTCGACGTGGTGATTGCCGGCGGCGCCGTGGTCGGCAGTGCTGCCGCCTACTTCCTGGCTACCCATGCGGGCTTTGCGGGACGCGTGCTGGTGCTTGAGCGGGACACCAGCTATCGCCAGTGTGCGACCACTCGATCGGTGGCGTCGATCCGCCACCAGTTCTCGACCCCCGAGAACATCCGCCTGTCGATGGCGGGCACGGCTTTCGTACGCCAGGCCGAGACCTTGCTGGCGGTCGACGGCCAGACGCCGGGCCTGGGGTTCAACGAGGCCGGCTACCTGTTTCTGGCCACCGCGGCCGGCCTGCCGGCGTTGCAGCGGCAGCACGCTGTGCAACGCGTCGAAGGAGCCGACGTGGCTCTGCTCGACCAGCCCGGCCTGGCGGCGCGATTCGATTGGTTGCGTACCGACGACCTGGCGGGCGGCTCGCTCGGTCTGTCCGGTGAAGGCTGGCTCGACGCGCATGCCTTGCTGCACGGGTTCAAGCGCAAGGCGCAGTCGCTGGGCGTGGTCTACCGGCAGGCCGAGGTGGCGGGCTTCGAGTGCCAGGGTTCGCGCGTGGTGGCCGTGCGGCTGGCTGACGGCCAGCGCATCGCTTGCGGCTGGGCGATCAATGCGGCCGGCACCGGCGCCACGGCCCTGGCCGCGTCGGCCGGCATCAGCCTGCCGGTGGTCGCGCGCAAGCGCTGCGTCTTCAATTTCCGCAGCCCGGCGCGACCGACGGGCTGCGGCCTGGTCATCGACCCGAGTGGCGTCTACTTCCGGGCCGAGGGACAGGGGTTCATCGCCGGCGTGGCGCCGCCCGAGGCGTCCGACCCGGACATCGTCGACCGCAACGACTTCGAGGTCGAACACGCGCTGTTCGACGACATCGTCTGGCCCACGCTGGCGCACCGCGTGCCGGCCTTCGAGGCGCTGCGCCTGCAGGGCAGCTGGGCCGGGCACTACGACGTCAACCTGCTCGACGCCAATGTGATCGTGGGCCCGCATCCGGCGGTCGACAACTTGCTGTTCGCCAACGGCTTCAGCGGCCATGGCCTGCAGCAGGCGCCTGGCGTCGGCCGGGCGCTGGCGGAGTGGATCGTCGACGGCGGCTGGCGCTCGATCGACCTGTCGGCGCTGGGCTGGCAGCGGGTGATCGACGGCCGGCCCTTGCCCGAAGACGCCGTCGTCTAGTTCACGAGCAATCGCGAAGCCGCACCAGCCGCGGCGACCACCCGACCGACCACCGCCGCCTGCTCGAAACCGTGCCGACGGAAGGTGGCCAGCACCGCGTCGACCGTGTCGGCGGCACACGACACCAGCAGCCCGCCGCTGGTCTGCGGATCGGTCAGCAGCGCGCTGTCTTCGGCGGCAAAGCCGGCCGGCAGCACCACGTCGTGGCCATAGCCGCCCCAGTTGCGGCCCGAGGCGCCGGTGACGAAGCCCTGCGCCGCCAGCACGCGCACGCCGGCCAGCTGCGGCACGGCGGCCCAGTCCAGCTGCACGTCACAGCGTGCGCCGCGCGCCAGCTCCAGCACGTGTCCGGCAAGGCCGAAACCGGTGACGTCGGTCAGCGCATGCACGCCAGGCAGCGCGGCGAGTTCGGGACCCGGAGTGTTCAGTTTCGTGGTGTTGGCGATCATCTGCGCGTAGCCTGCGTCGCCCAACTCACCCTTCTTCAGTGCAGCCGACATCACGCCCACACCGATCGGCTTGCCCAGTATCAGCAGATCGCCGGCGCGCGCATCGGCATTGCGCTTGACACGCGACGGGTGCACGAGGCCCAGCGCCACCAGGCCGTAGATGGCTTCGACCGAATCGATGGTGTGGCCGCCGGCGATCGGAATGCCGGCTTCACGACAGACCGAGGCACCGCCTTCCAGCACTCGGCCGATGGTCTGCGTGGACAGCACGTTGATCGGCATGCCCACCAGCGCCAGTGCCAGGATCGGCTTGCCGCCCATCGCATAGACGTCGCTGATCGCGTTGGTGGCGGCGATGCGCCCGAAGTCGAAGGGGTCGTCGACGATGGGCATGAAGAAATCGGTGGTGGCGATCAAGGCCTGCTCGTCGTTGAGCTTGTAGACCGCGGCGTCGTCGGCGGTCTCGATGCCAACCATCAACTCGGGCGGGATCGGAAAGGCGGCCGTGCCCTTGAGGATCTCGGACAGCACGCCCGGGGCGATCTTGCAGCCGCAACCACCGCCATGCGAGAGTGAAGTCAGTCGAGGTTCTGCGGCGCGTTCGGGTGCGTTCATGATGGGGTCTCCGGCGATGGATGCAGCAATTCAGCGACGAGATGCTGCAAGGTGGCGCGTTCACGTTCGGGCGCGAACAGCGGCCGGCGCCGTTCGCATTGCGAAAGCAAGCGGGCGAGCATAGCGGGCTCGTCACGGCAGCGCTGCAGCAGGGTTGCGAGGCCGGCCGCGTCGCCGCAGTCGAACACGCCCTCGTAGTCGCTGCCCAGCAGGCCCAGGTTGCCGTCGATGCGCGACGCCAGCACCGGCGTGCCGCTGGTCACCGCCTCGATGACCACATGTGCACCGCCTTCCAGTCGGCTGGCGTGCACCAGCACATGCGCCTGCTGGATGCGGCGGCGGGTCTGTGCGTGCGGCAGTGCGCCCAGCCACCGGTACTGCGGGCATTCGGCCATGCACGCCTGGGCGGCGCGGCCAAGGGCGGCGTCCAGCGGCGCGCCGATGTGGTCGAGCAGGATGTCCGGCCGCTGGCGCAAGGCCCGCGCCGCGGCAAACAGCGTCTCGGGCGACTTCTCGTGCCGAAGATGACCGACCATCAGCGCGCGCAGGTGGCGCCCGGTCTTGGCCAGGGTCTGCCGTGGCGGGCTGGACTGCACGCAGACCACCACCTTGTGCTTCAGCTCTGGCGGCAGCATGTTGCCACCCAGAGCCTGCAAGACCACCAGGCGGTCGGCCCACTGCAGTGATTGCCGGGCCCGGTCGTCGACGGCAATGTCGCGGTAGAGATCGGTACCGGTCAGCACCACCACCAGCGGGCGCTGCGGGTGTGCGGCGCGCCACGCAGCCACGGCGTCGGCCGACCGGCGGGCATGCAGCGCGATCATCAGCGCCTCGTCTCCGCCTTTCCAGGCATTGGTCAGCCTGACCCGATAATCGGCACGCAGCATCGAGGCCCAGCGCCGCGCCGTTTGCCAGTTGCCATTGTTGGCGCTGGCCAGGGCCGGGGTGACGATGACAAGTCGCTGCACGCGCCGACTTTAGCCGCTGTATCCACCGATGACCGAGACCGCCGCCACCCTGGCCCGCCAGGGCAACCCGCAGGACCTGGCGCACGCGCTGCATAGCGCGCGCAGCGACACCCTGTCGCTGTTTGCCGCGCTGCAGTCCACCCTGGGCCACACACTGCAGGTGCCGCAGCAGGCCACGCTGAACCCGCCGCTGTGGGAGCTGGGGCACATCGGCTGGTTCCAGGAATACTGGCTGGCGCGCAACCCGCAGTGGCGGCTCGGCGACCGTGCCGACCCCGACGTAGCACGTGGCGTGCCGCTGCGCGACGACGCCGACCGGCTGTATAACTCGAGCCAGGTGCCGCACGACAGCCGCTGGCAGCTGCCGCTGCCCGACGCCGACGCCACCCGGTCCGACCTGGCGCGGCATCTCGAAAGCAGCCTGCAACGGCTGCAGACCGTTGATGCCGGAGACGACGAAGCGATGTACTTCTTCCGTCTGGCGCTGTTGCACGAAGACATGCACCACGAGGCCGGCCTGTACATGGCGCGCGCGCTGGACCTCGACGATGCCGACCTTCGATGGCAGCAGCAGCCCGAGCCTGGTGCCCGGGACGAACTCGAGTTCGACAGCGCGAGTCACTGCCTGGGCCACACCGGGCCTGGGTTTGCGTTCGACAACGAATGCGCAGCCCATGAGGTGGCGGTGCCGGCCTTTCGCATTGACCGCCGGGTCGTCACCTGGCGCGACTACCTGCCTTTCGTCGAAAGTGGCACCTCCAGCGTGCCACGTTACCTGCGGCGCGACGGATCGACCTGGCTGCAGCGGCGGCATCGCCGTTGGCAGCCGCTGGACCTGGACCACGCCGCCTGTCACCTGAGCGGGTTCGAAGCCCGGGCCTGGTGCGACTGGGCCGGGCGCCGGTTGCCGACCGAGGCCGAGTGGGAACGCGCCGCCGAGTCTGAACCGCAGCGTTTTGCCTGGGGCCAGGTTTGGGAATGGACGGCCAGCCCCTTTGCACCCTATCCGGGCTTCAGGCCGCACCCCTATCGCGACTATTCGGCGCCCTGGTTCGACGGCCGGCCGGTGCTGCGCGGTGCATCGCACCTGACGCAGCCGCGCATGCGCCACCTGCGCTACCGAAACTACTTCACGCCCGACCGCAGCGACGTCGTGGCCGGCTTTCGCAGCTGCGCCCTGCAAGGCGGCTGAACGCTTCAGCTGGCCAGAACCACCGCGAAGGCCTGGGCGTCGTCGGTCCAGTGCTGCAGCTGTTGCCAGCCTGCGTCGCGCAACAGCGCGTCGAAGCCGGGCAGCGTCCACTTGTACGAATTCTCGGTGTGCAGACGCTCGCCAGCGTCGAAGTGGCGGCTGCCGCCCGGCCAGCTGACGGTCAGCGCCTGGCGCGCCAACAGATGCATCTCGATGCGCGACAGGCCGTGGTCGTAACGTGCCAGATGCTGCCACTGACGGGCCGCGAAATCGCTGCCGATCAATCGGTTCAGGTGGCGCAGCAGGTTCAGGTTGAAGGCCGCGGTGACGCCCAGCGCGTCGTCGTAGGCGGCCTCGAGCGTCGCGCTGTCCTTCACCAGGTCGACGCCGATCAGCAACGCACCGCCGCGCGCCAGTGCGCGCGCCTGCCGCAGCAAACGAAGTGCGTCATCGGGGTCGAAGTTGCCGATGCTCGAACCGGGATAGAACACCAGCGACCGCCCCGGGCACAGGCTGTCGGGCAGCTGCAGATGGGCGGAGAAGTCCAGGCCGACACCGACCATCGTGATCGACGGGTGCGCGCGCTGCAGGCGCTGCAGCGACAGGCGCAGAAAATCGATCGAGATGTCGACGGCGACATAGCGTGACGGGCGCAGCAGATCGAACAGCCGCGCTGCCTTCGCACCGTCTCCGGCGCCCAGGTCGACGAGTCCGAAGCCCGGGCCCAGGCGCTGGCGCGCCGCGGCGGCGATGGCATCGCCATGGGCTGCGAAGATGGCAGCCTCGGTGCGCGTCGGGTAGTACTCGTCGAGTTCGGTGATGGCATCGAATAAGCGCGAACCCAGCGCGTCGTAGAAGAACTTCGGTGATGCGCGTGCCCGAACGGCCATCAAGCCGGCCCGCGCTTCGGCCGCTAACGCCTCGGCGTCGATCGACTGCAATTGGTGAAAGTCCGGAGTCAGCACTTCGGGGTCTCGGGCGACTGAGGCATCAGGTCAATGTAGCAGGGGCCGACGATCAGGCCCGACTTGAGGTCCAATCCGCTCTGGCCGCAGTGACTGCAACTCAGACCATTCGCAATGGAAGCCCGTTCATGCCCGTTTTGTCACCAACCCGTGCCGTGAAGGCGCTGCTGCCGGGGGTTGCAGTCATCCTGTGCGGCGTGTCGCAGGCCCAGCAGGTCGTTCGCGTCACCGCCAATCGCGACCAGTCGCCGAGCGAACTGGCGCGCAAAGCTGCGCCGCTGGTCAACAAGACGATCGACAGGGCCTGGTTCGGTGGCTTCTCCTTCGTGCAGGCCGTTGTGCGCTCTGGCGGCAGGATGCCCCGGCTGGTGCAGCGCGAAGAGGACCCGCAGTGTCGCTCCGTCTTCATCACCGCCGACCTTCTCTGAGCCTGTGCGACTGCAAATCCAAGGCGTCAGCGCCCGATATCTTGCGGCGCGCGCGGCCGCCGCGGCCGCGTTGCGGGTTGTGAACCGACGCGCCAAGGCCGGCGAACGGGCGCACCAACAGGGCGTCACGCTGCTGGCGACCCTGAACCAGGTCGACCTGGCGCTGCAGCAAACCCAGCGCGTGATCGGTTTGCTTGACGGCGCGCCGGCGTTCAACCCTCCGGAGGCACGGGTTAGCGCCCTGAGCGTTGCCGCCCGACACCGGATGAGCCGCTGATGGACAACCTGCTGCCCAAGCTGAGCGTGTCGCACCCCTGGTGGGTGCTGGCGGTGGCGATCGCCTTCGAAGTGGCGGGCACCACCGCGATGCGGCTGTCCGAAGGCTTCAGCCGCTGGTTGCCGTCGCTGCTGATCTTCGTCTTCTACGCATTTTCGTTTGCGCTCAACACGTTGATCATCGGCCGCCTGGGCTTGAGCGTGGTCTATGCCGTGTGGTCGGGCGTGGGCACGGTGGCCACGGCGCTGATCGGCGTGTTCTATTTCCGTGAGCCGGCGACGGCGCTGAAGATGGCCAGCATCACGCTGGTCGTGGTCGGCGTGTTCGGTCTGCACGCGGCCACGCGCAGCAACAGCTGACGGCCCATGTCTCTGCCCAGCGACAACGCAGCATCGATGCGCCGCTATGCACAGCATGCGGCGACCTACGACCGCTCGGCGGCGCGAACGATGCCGTTGCGTTTGCGCACCATCGCGAGCCTGGGCTTGCAGCCGGGCGACGTGGTGCTCGATGTCGGCGCCGGCACCGGCCTGAGTTATGCGCCGCTGCAGCAGGCGGTGGGCGCCCGGGGCCAAGTGCTGGCTTTCGAACAAAGCCCCGAGATGTTCGCCCTGGCCGACGCCCGCGCCCGCGACGCCGGTTGGCGCAACCTGTGGCAGGTGTGCGCGCCCGCTGAGACCGTGCGGCTGCCGAAGGCGCCCGATGCGCTGCTGTTCAACTACGTGCACGACATCACCCGCTCGGCCGAGGCGCTGAACAACCTGCTGGGCCAGGCGCGACCCGGTGCACGGGTGGCGATGGCCGGCATGAAGTTCTTTCCCTGGTGGACGGGGCCGTTGAACCTGCTGGCCTGGCTGAAGAACCGGCCCTACAACGTGCATGCCGCCGAACTGTGGCAGCCCTGGGACCGCGTGCAGGCGCGCTGCGGCCACTTCGAATGGTGCAGCACGCAATGCGGCATGGGCTACATCGCCCATGGGCGATTGCGCGACGACGGTCGGGCGCTGCACCAGGGTGGCGCTGCATGACCCGGGCCCGTGTGCCGGCGCAAGGCGTGCCCGACGATCTGCTGCAGCGCCAGGGCAAGACCTGGGCAGGGGTCCGCCGGCGGGCTCCGACTGAACAAGTGCCCCGACGGAAAAGGGCACGCCATCCAACCGACACCGGCTGCAATTCAGCGTGGTGCAAGCCAGAGCATTCATGAGCATCAAACCGCGCATCGGACTGCAGTTCAACTACGACTGGGACAGCCTGGGTTGTGCCCGCCAGGCCGCGCATTGGTCGTTCGATCGCGCCGGCTTCGACCTGTTCTCGTTTCCGAGCAACGCGCGCCTGGTCGGATTCGACCTGCGCCGCTTTGCTGCGGCACAGGCCCGTCGCGGGCGTCGGCGCGGCTGGGTCGGCGTGACCTCGCAGCATGAGCAGTTCGGTGCGCTGGCGGCTGCACTCACGGCTGAAGCGCTGGGCCTGCCCGGAACCAGCCCCGAGGCCGTGATCGCCGCCCAGCACAAGCTGCATGCGCGCCAGGTGCTGCAGCAGGTGGCACCCGAGGCCAACCTGGCGTTCGAACCACTGGACGTCGAGTACGGGCAGGACATCCCGACTGGTTTGAGCTACCCGCGCTTCGTGAAGCCGGTCAAGGCAGCGTTCTCGGTGCTGGCGCGCCAGGTTCGAAACCAGGCCGAGCTGCAGTCGCACACGCGTTTCGGTCGCCGCGAGCTGTGGGTCATCCGCCGCCTGGTCGAGCCTTTCGAGCAGGTGCTGCAGGACAGGCTGCCGCAGGCCGGCACGGCACACCGCATGTTGCTCGAGGCACCGGTGCCGCAGCACACGCCGCAGTACAACCTGGACGGTTGGGTGTTCAAGGGCCGCGCCCAGGCGCTGGGCGTGGTCGACGCGGTGATGTACCCGGGGACCCAGGCGTTCATGCGCTGGGAGCATCCCAGTCGGCTGCGTGCCGACGTGCAGGCCCGCGCGCTCGACGTGGCGCAGCGCTTCCTGTCGGCCATTGGCTTCACGCACGGCCTGTTCAACATGGAGTTCTTTCACGACCCGGCCAGCGGCCGCCTGAGCGTGATCGAGTTCAATCCGCGTCTGGCTTCGCAGTTCTCCGACCTCTACCTGCGCGTGCAGGGGGTCGACCCGCATGCGCTGGCGCTGGCGCTGGCGATCGGCCAAGACCCAGCCGAGCTGCCACGCCAGGCTCCACAGGCGGGCGCCGCGGCCAGCCTGGTCTATCGCGCGTTTCCAGGGGATGATGCGCCCAGCATGCCCGGCCAACGTCAGGTGGCGTTGTTGCGGCGGCTGTTTCCCGATGCCCTGTTTTTCAGCTACCCGCGCGCCGGCCGCGAGCTGGCGCGCGACTACAAGTGGCTGGGCAGCTGGCGCTATGGCATCGTGCACCTGCAGGGCCGCAACGAACACGACCTGCGCGAGCGCTGCCTGCGCGCCAGCACCTTGCTGGGCTGGCGCGCGCCTTATGCCGATCAATGGGTTGCAGCGCCTTCGGCGCCGGCCTGGACCTTGCCTGTTTCTGCTTCTGGAGCTTCACGATGACCACTGCCTTGCCAACCCTTCGCCACCTTCTGGGTGGGTTCTGCGTCGCCTCACTGCTGGCCCTGGGCGGCTGCGGCGCGATGACGGCACAAAATCCGTCGTCGCCGCTGAAGCCTGTGAATGCCGTGTCCGAGCCGGCCGCCGAGCATCTGATGCTCAAGGGCTACGACGTGGTCGCGTATTTCACGCTGGGCCGGCACGCCATGGGCTTCGGCAGCTACCAGAGCGTTTACCAGGGCGTGACCTTTCGCTTCGCCAACGCCGAACACAAGGCCTTGTTCGATCGCGACCCGGCGCGCTACGTGCCGCAGTACGGGGGTTTCTGCGCCAACGGCATCTCGTACGCCATTCCCTGGGGCGGCGACGCCGACACCTGGCGCATCATCGACGGCAAGCTCTACATCTTCGGCGGTGCGGGTTCACGCGACGCCTTCGAGCTTGACGTGCCGGGCAACATCAGGCTGGCCGACAGGTACTGGGCCGACGAGGTGGCCGGCAGCAACAGCTTCTGGCAGCGCAGCAAGCGACTGGTGCTGCGTGTGCCGCACTACAAGAGCGGTGCCGAACTGGCGCGCCTGGTGGCCGAGGCCGAGGCCAAGACGCCGGTGAAGTGAAACCAGCCCAGAGCCGCGCGGATGGCGCGGCCCTGGGGGGGCCGCTCAGTAGCGGACGTCGGCGTCGTCGTGACCGCGCCACGCGGGTTGTCCGCGACGGTTGTCGTAGCGGTCATGGCGATCCGGGATGCCGTCGCGGTCGCGGTCGCTGCGCCAGGCGGGCTGCCGCCAGCGGTTGTCGTGGCGGTCGTAACGATCCGGGATGCCGTCACGGTCGCGGTCGCGCCAGGCGGGGCGGCCGTAGACCACCGGGGGTTGCACGTACACCGATGCGGGCTGTCCATACATCGGCGCGGCCTGCAGATGCACGCGCACATGGTCGTTGCGGATCACCAGCCCCGGCAACGGCGGCAGTGGTGGCAGCGGCAGCGCGATCGGCAGGCCGATGTTGATCGACCAGTGTGCGCCGGATCCGGCCTGCGCCGGTGCTGCCAGCAAGATGCCGCTCAGCGCCAGCGCGGCAAGTGACAGGGGCTTGAGGGTGTTCATGGAATCTCCAGGTGGGGACGCAAGGCACGCCGATGCCTGTTCAACGCCCCAGCAGCCCCGGCTGTCGACCGCTCGACGTAAAGCTGCGTGAACAGTCGTAAGCGGCACCCACCCAGGGCCGTCAGCGGCCGACGGCGATGCGGCCGGCCAGTTGCCACAGCGCCAGCCGGTGCGCGGCCACCAGCGCGCCGATGTCGCTGCCGCTGCTGCCCACGCGCAGCGTTGCGCTGTCGCTCAGCGGCGCCGTGCGGCCGCTGGGGTCGACCAGGGTCCACAGCGCCTGCAGGCGCACTGCGCTGCGCCCGGGCTCGATGTCGAACGCCAGCAGTTCGACGCGCAATTGCCGCGTCACCACCACACCGGCCGGCACCGGTGCCACCCACAGCCTGGCGGGGCCGAGCCAGGCCGCCAGGTCCTGGCGCAGCACGCGCGGCACGGCGTCGCGCAAGGATTCGGCCCAGCGCTGGCCCGACAGGGCCAGCAGGCCGCTGTCGGCGCGCGGGACCAGGATGGCCTCGCGGTCCAGGTATTCGGGCAGCCGCACCGGCAGCACCAGCTGCCAGGTTTCGCGCGTCGGCGCCGGCAGCGTCGCGCCTTCCGGTCGGTCGGCATTCAGGTGATACAGCAGCACCGGCGGCGAGCTGCCGCAGCCGGCCAGCAGCGCCGGGCCCAGGCCCAGGCCGAATCCGAGCAGCAGACGGCGTCGCGTGATGGGCACGGGGCGTGGCATGGGGGTGGCCGCTTTCGCAAGTCGGGTCAAGGGTTGGCCGTGCGGCCGCGGATCAGCGCCTCGGGCTGGCGCTCGAGCAGGTCGGCCAGGTCGCGCACGGCCCGCGATGCGCGCGCCATGTCCTGCGCCGCACGTTCCACCTGCTGCATCAAGCCGCTGTCGTCGCTGGTGGCCCGGCGCAACTCGGCCGCGGTGAGCGCCAGGTCGTCGGCCGCGCGACGCACGCTGGCCAGTGCGGGTGCGGCATCGTCGGCCAGGCGGTCGAAGCGGCCCATGGTGCCGCTCACGCGGTCGGCGGCCTGCCCGACACGGTCGACCGCGCTGCCCACGCGGGCAACCGCCGCGCCCCATTGTTCGGCGCCTTGGCGCGCGCTGCCCAGCGTGCCCTGCAGCGCATCGCCGAGTGGCCCCACGCGCTGGTTCAGCTGCGCCAGCAGCTGGCGCAGTTCAGCGCCCGACTGGGCCAGATCGTCGACCGTGCCGGCCAGCTTGGGGTTGCCCACCAACTGTCGCAGGCCCGCGGCCACGGCCGACACATCACCCAGCAGCTGGGTGAGGTCGACGTTCTGCAACTGCTTCTGCAGCGACTGCAGGGTCGTGGGCAGCGTGGGGATTTGGGTCAGCCCGTCGCTGCGCCTGCGCACCGGCTGGCCCGGGGTGCTGCGCAGGTCGAGGTCGACGTAGAGCAGCCCAGTGAGTAGGCTTTGCGTGGACAGCTGCGCGTTCAGGCCCTGGCCGACAAGGTCGGCCACCGTGGTCGTGGCACGGTTGCCGGGCGTGCCGGTGTTGGCGATGGCGTTGGAATCGATCTGCAGCTCGACCGGAATTGCATAGCGTCCCGGCTGGCCCTGGTAGACCACGCCGATGCCGACCACGCTGCCCAGGCGCACGCCGCGAAACACCACCGGAGCGCCCAATTGCAGACCGTACACCGAGCCGTCGAAGTAGGCGACCGCCCGTTCGCGATTTGCGAACACACGGCCGCCCGAGACCACCACCACGGCGGCCACCAGCAAGGCCAGCGCACCCAGCATGAACAACCCGATGCGGGTCGGGTGGGCCTTACGCTTCATGCCGGCGCCCCGCGGTGCAGGAACTCGCGCACGCGTGCCGGCCCGTGGGCGGCCAGGGTCTGCGGAGCATCGAGCGCGGTCATGGTCTTCTCCAGGTCGTCCAGGAACAGCAGCCGGTCGGCCACGGCGAACACGCTGTCGATCGAGTGGCTGACCATCACGACCGTGGTGCCCAGATGGCGGCGCAGGTTGAGTATCAGCCGGTCGAGCCGTGCCGCACTGAAAGGGTCCAGCCCCGACGAGGGTTCGTCCAGGTAGAGCAGCTCGGGGTCGAGCGCCAGCGCGCGTGCGATTGCGGCACGCTTGCGCATGCCCCCGCTGAGCTCCGACGGCTCGAGATCGAACGCGTCGTCAAGCCCCACCAGTGCCAGTTTCCAGCGCGCACGCTGGCGGCGTTGGTCGGGGTTCAGCGGCGTGAACAGGCGCAGCGGCAGCATCACGTTTTCACCCAGGGTCATCGAGCTCCACAGCGCGCCGGACTGGAACATCACGCCGAAGCGGCGGCGCAGCGTGGCCAGCACCTCGTCGTCGCAAGAATGCAGGTCGTGCTCACCGTACAGCACCTGGCCCGCGGCAGGCGTCTGCAGGCCGATCAGGTGGCGCAGCAAGGTGCTCTTGCCGCAGCCGCTGGCACCGACGATGGCCAGCACCTCGCCGCGGCGCACGTCGAAGCTGAGGGCGCGCTGGATCACCTCGTCGCCGAAGGCCAGCGTCAGACCGACGGCGCGCACCAGTGGGGGGTCGTCGCCGGCCGCCATCACAGCCCCAGGCTCTGGAACAGGATGGTGCTGGCCGACGCCGCCACCACGATCCACAGCAGCGCCTTCACCACCGCGGTGGTGGTGGCCTCACCTACCGCCTGCGCGTTGCGGCCCGCATGCAGACCTTCGCGGCAACCCGCCAGCGCCACCAGCACGATGTACATCGTGCCCTTGAACAGGCCGATCCACAGGTGCGTCCAGTTCAGCGCCGACATGCACTTGTGCAGGTACTCCCAGGCCGGCACGCCGTAGATGCCCACCACCGGCGGCAGACCGGCCAGCACGCCCACCAAGGCCGCGTAGGCGATCAGCAGCGGCGCCACGGTCAGCATCGCCAGCAGGCGCGGCAGCACCAGGTAGTCGATGGGATCGATGCCCAGCGCACGCAGCGCATCGATCTCTTCGTTGGACTGCATGGTGGCCAGCTGTGCCGCGAAAGCCGCGCCGATGCGCCCGGCCAGGATCACGCCGGTCATCAGGCCGGCCAGTTCGCGCACCACGCCCACGGTCACCACGTCGGCGATGAAACTCTGCGCGCCGATGCGCTGCAGCTGCGCGCCGCCCATGTAGGCCAGCATGAGCCCGATCAGGAAGCAGGTCAGCGACACGATGGGCAGGCTCATCGGGCCGCAGTGGTCGAGCTGGCGCACGTAGTCCGAGCCGCGCATCACCGCCTTGCCGCGCAGCAGCCGGCCGATCGACAGTGCCACCTCGCCCAGGAAGGCGGCGGTGGTCAGCGCGTCCTGCAGCCACGCGCGCAGATGGTCGACCGGGCCGGGTGGGGTCGGCTCGGCAGGTAGCGCTTCGGCGCCCACCGATTGCACCGGCAGCGCCAGTGTCAGCGGCGCACGCAGGGCCTCGGGCAGGCGGTCGAAGTCCAGTTGCACGCCGCCGTGGTGCAAGGGCGCCAGCAGTGCCCACAGGTGCGCGGCGGTCTCGGTGTCCCAGCCGGTCAGTCCCTGCGCATCCACGCGCACGCTGCTGCCTGCAGGCGGCAGCGGCTCTGGGTTGACCAGGGTCGGCAGCGTCGCGCCCTTTCGCCAGTCGCCCGTGAGCCTCAAGGTCCAGCCCTGGTCGGCACGTTGCCAGCTGATCAGCTCGGGTGCGATGGCGGATGCGATGGCGGGCGCGATGGCGGGGGCAGGGCGGTCAATCACGGCGGCGATGATGCCCCAGTCGCTGCGGTCGATTGCAGCGCGGCTAAGCTCCCGCTCTTTGTGAGTGCGCTGCCCATGACCCAAGACCGTTGTCCCGATTCATGGACCCGCCGCGGCGCCCTGCGTGCGGTGGCCGCGGCGGCCGCCGCCACGTCGACACAGGCCTGGAGCGCTGTCGGGGGGATGTCCCGGCCCCGCCCCGCCGGGCCGCCTGTGGCGCGCATCGAGCCTGTGCGTGAGATCTTCTTCGGGCAGACCGTGGTCGACAACTACCGCTGGATGGAAAACGCCAAGGACGCCGACTGGGAACCCTTCATGCGCGGGCAGGATGCGTACGCGCGCCGCGTGCTGGATGCGATCCCGGGCCGCGCGGCGCTGGCGGCGCGCGTGGCGGCGCTGTCCGGGGGCACCGCGATCGCCTACGGCGTGCAATCTGCTGGTGGGCGCATCTTCTACCAGGTGCGGCCGGCCGGGGCCAACAACTTCAAGCTCGCCGTCCGCCAGGGCGTGGACGGTGCCGAGCGCATCCTGGTCGACCCGACCACAATGAAGGGCGAGGGCGGCACGCACCAGTCGCTGGACTGGTGGCTGGCGTCGCCTGATGGCCGCCACGTGGTCTACGGCTTGTCCAGCGCCGGCAGCGAAAACTCAATGCTGCACGTGATGGAGGTCGAAACGCAGCGCGTGCTGCCCGAGCGCATCGCCGGCACGCAGTACGCGTCGCCCTCGTGGCTGCCCGACAGCAGCGGATTCTTCTACGGCCGTGTGGCCGACCCCGCCTTGCTGGGCACGCCGGCCTACTACCAGAACGGTCCGCGTCTGCTGCACCGGCTGGGCAGCGAGGTCAAGGCCGACACGGTGGTGATGGTGCGTGGCTTTGATCCCGCGGTCAGCGTCGACGAGAACGACTTTCCGGTCACGCTGGCCACCCGCGGTGGCCAGCATGTGGTGCTGGTGCTGCAAGGCGGCGTGCGGCGCGAGAACCCGGTCTACGTGGCCGAACTGGCCGCGCTGCTGGCCGGCAAGGCGGCTTGGCGGCAGGTGTGCAGCATCGCCGACGAGGTGGTCGACTTCGCCTTCGATCACAGTGATCTGTACCTGCTGACCACGCGCGGCGCCGACAACGGCAAGCTGCTGCGCACGCCGCTGGCGCGCGCCTCGTACGCCGACGCACAAGTGGTCGTTCCCGAGGGCGAGCGTGTGATCGAGGCGCTGGCGATGGCGCGCGACGGCCTGTATCTGAAAGACCTGGATGGTGGCTACCACACGGTGCGGCGGCTCGACCGCCAGGGCGGCCTGGCGCCGGTGGCGCTGCCCTGGGAAGGGTCGATCGAAGGCCTGTCGGCCCAACTTGACGAAGACGGCCTGTGGATGGACGGCACCGGCTGGCTGCTGCCTTTCACGGTGTTTCGCCACCGGCCGGCGGCCCAGGGGCCGGGGCACACCGAGCGCGTGCCGCTGGCGCCAGCGTCGACACTGAATCTGGACGACTATGAGGCGCGGCGGCTGCTCGTCACCGCACGCGACGGCACCAAGGTGCCGCTGTCCGTGGTTTCGCGCAAGGGCCTGCCGCACAACCGGCGCAACCCCACGCTGGTGCAGGCCTATGGCTCGTACCAGATCTCGATCAACCCGTACTTCAACCCACGCAGCCTGGCTTTCCTGGAGCGCGGTGGCGTGCTCGCCGTGGCCCATGTGCGCGGCGGTGGCGAGTTCGGCAAGCGCTGGTGGAAGGGCGGGCAGAAGCTGAGCAAGCCCAACACCTGGCGCGATCTGATCGACTGCTGCGAACACCTGATCAAGGCCGGCTGGGCCAGCCGCGACACGCTCAGCATGCAGGGCGGGTCGGCCGGCGGCATCACGGTCGGCATGGCGCTGACCGAACGCCCCGACCTGTTCGCCGGCGTCATCAGCAACGTCGGGGTGTCCAACGCGCTGCGGGCCGAGTTTGCCCAGAACGGACCGCCCAACATCGCCGAGTTCGGCAGCGTGACCGATGCCGACGGGTTCAAGGGCTTGTTCGCGATGGACGCGCTGCAGCATGTTCGCGACGGCGCGCGCTACCCGGCGGTTTTGCTCAGCGTGGGCATGACCGATCCGCGCGTCGACGCCTGGAACGGCGGCAAGATGGTGGCCCGGCTGCAGCAGGCCAACCGGTCGCACAAGCCGATCCTGCTGCGCGTGCATTTCGACGCCGGCCACGGCATCGGCAGCACACGCAGCCAGATCGACGACGAACGCGCCGACGAGTTTGCCTTCGTGCTTTGGCGCGCAGGGCGGCGCAGCGTGGCCTGAAGCTCGCTGCTACGCGGCCGCACCGTTGTGCAGGTCGCCGCAGACCACCAGCGGCTGCGCCCGCAGCCGCTGGTGCAGGTCGACGATCACGCCCTGCCGCAGCGCGCCCTTGGCCGGCATCAGCCGGTCGATGCCGAACTGCGCGGTCAGGGCGGACAGGATGGCCAGCCCGCCACCGATGACCGGCCTGCGCTCGGGTTTGAGTCTGGCCAGATCGAGGCGGTCGACGTGGCCGGCTGCGATGCAGCGCTCGATGCACCAGCGCAGACCCGCCGGGGTGATGCCGCCGTCACCCTGGCCGTGGGCCTGCAGCAGGGCCGACACCGCGCCGGCAGTGCCGCTGGAGCCCAAGGCCTGCTGCCAGTGCCGGCGGGCAAAGGTCTGCAGCGCAGGCTCGAAAACAGCGCCGGCAGCCTGCTGTGCGTCGTGAAAGGCTGCGGCGCTGAAGCGGCCATCGCCAAAGTAGCGCATCGACAGGCCGACCGAGCCGACAGCGAAGGATTCAGCCGCCCTGGGCGTGTGGCCCTGGCCCAAGATCAGTTCGGTCGAACGTCCACCCACGTCGACCACCAGGCGCGCTTCGTCCGACGGTTGCAGCCGGGTCACGCCGGCATAGATCAGCCGCGCTTCCTCTTGCCCGCTGATGACCTCGATCGGAAAGCCCAGCACGGCTTGTGCGGGCAGCAAGAAGCTGTCGCGGTTGTGTGCCTGGCGCAACGTCTGTGTCGCCACCGCGCGCACCTGCGCCGGCGCGAAGCCCGACAGCCGTGCGGCAAAGCGGTGCAGGCAGGCCAGCCCGCGCTCGATCGCCTCTTCGGACAGCTCGCCGTCGGCGTTGAGCCCGGCGCCCAGGCGCACGGTCTCCCTGAGGTCGTCGACCCGCCTGTAGCGGCCCTGCTGCAGGCTGCCGACTTCGAGCCGAAAGCTGTTGGAACCCATGTCCACGGCCGCCAGCGCGGCAACGACAGGGGTCTCGGTGTCGGCCATGCGCGGATTGTGACCCTGCGTGCGATGGGTTCGCCTTGGCCTTCCTACAATCCGCCGCCGCTGACCCCATCAACCCGCAGGAGACCGATCGTGATCGAAGAAGAAATCAACAGCCTGGTGCCACAGCGTGACTACTCGCGTCGCAGCTTCGTCCGCACCTCGGTTGGCAGTGGCTTTGCGGCCGCCGTGCTGCCGGTGATGGCGCAGACGCAGATCAAGACCGGCACCGACGGCCTGATCGCGGGCGAAGTGATGATTCCGGTCGGTGACTTCAAGATGCCGGCCTACCGTGCAGCGCCTGCCGGCAAGGCCAACGCGCCGGTGATCCTGGTGATCAGCGAGATCTTCGGGGTGCACGAGCACATCGCCGACGTGGCGCGACGGTTTGCGAAGCAGGGCTACTTCGCCGTCGCGCCCGAGCTGTTCGTGCGCCAGGGTGACGCCGGCAGTTATGGCGAGATCGCCAAGCTGGTGGCCGAGGTGATCAACAAGACGCCCGATGCCCAGGTGATGACCGACCTGGATGCCACCGTGGCCTGGGCCAAGGGGCAGGGCGCGGCGGCCGACAAGCTGGGCATCACCGGCTTTTGCTGGGGCGGCCGCACCACCTGGATGTACAGCGCGCACAACCCGGCGCTGAAGGCGGGCGTGGCCTGGTACGGCTCTGTTGCGCGCAGCTATCACCCCGGGGACAAGTCCGCGCTCGACCTGGTCGCCCGCATCAAGGCTCCGATGCTGGGCTTGTACGGCGGTGCCGATCCTGGCATCCCGAACGACAGCGTCGACACGATGCGCGACGCGCTGAAGGCCGCAGGCAACACCCGCAGCGAGATGGTGATCTACCCCGATACACCGCATGCCTTCAACGCCGACTACCGACCCAGCTACCGCAAGACGCAGGCCGAAGACGGCTGGAAGCGTTGCCTGGCCTGGTTTGCGCAGCACCTGGCCTGACCAAGCCGGCTACCATGGCACGGTAGGGCTCTTCGCAGCCCCGGCCCACTTCGACAGGCCAGCGCCCCTTCGCGGGGCGCCGCTGTTTTCCGCATGACCCTGCTGTACATCGTCGTCGCCACTCTGGCCGGCGGCCTGCTGTCGGTGTTGATCGCCGCCGCGATCAACGTGGTGCTGCTGGTGCGGCTGGTGCGCAGCCTGGTCAGCCTGTCGACCGGCATCCTGCTCGGCACCGCGCTGCTGCAGGTTCTGCCCGAAGCCTTCGAAAGCCAGGTCGAGCCGCACGCGCTGTTCGCCACCCTGCTCGGCGGGCTGATGTTCTTCTTCTTGCTGGAAAAGGCCGAGCTGTACCGGCACGGCCACCATCACGAGGGCGACGACCCGCACCACGACCACCACCACGGCTTCGACGCCGAGCAGGCCGGGCGCGGCGGCTGGAGCGTGCTGCTGGGCGACAGCATCCACAACTTCTGCGACGGCATCATCATCGCCGCCGCCTTCCTGACCGACACGCGGCTGGGCGTGGCCACCGCGGCCGCGATCGTCGCGCACGAGATTCCGCAGGAGGTGGGCGACTTCATCGTGCTCATCAACGCCGGCCTGAGCCGCACTCGTGCGCTGTTCTACAACGCCTTGTCGGGGCTGGCGGCGGTGGTCGGCGGCGTGTTGGGTTACTTCATCGTCGGGCCCTGGAAATCGCTGTTTCCGTTTCTGCTGGTGGTGGCGGCCAGCAGCTTCGTCTACGTGGCCGTGGCCGACCTGATGCCGCAGCTGCAGCGCCGCCTGTCCTGGCGCGACACCGCCAGCCAGCTCGGCTGGATGGCCGCCGGACTGGGCCTGACGGTGATCATCGCCAGGCTGCTGTCACACGGGCACTGAGCGCTATCGCACCACCAGCACCGGCAAGGTACTGTGCGTCAGCACCTTTTGCGTCTCGCTGCCCAGCAACAGCGCCGACACGCCACGGCGGCCGTGCGAGGCCATCACCACCAGGTCGCAACCCTGAGTCTTGGCATGGTCGAGGATGGCTTCCCAGGCGTGCAGCGCTTCCACTGTGTGGCCCTGGCACTTCAGGCCCGCGGCGGTGGCGGCGTCGATCACGGTCCTGACGTTGCCAGCGGCAATGCGTTCTTGCGCGTCGTAGAACTCTTGCGGCGGCACCGGCTGCATCTCGGAGATGGCGCTGTAAGGGAATGGCTCCTTGACGCCGATGGCGAACAACTCGGCGCCGGTCAGCTTGGCCAGCCCGATCGACGTCTGCACCGCCTTGGCGGTGATGTCCGAGCCGTCGGTAGGGACCAGGATGCGCTTGTACATGGTGTCTCCTTCGATAACCACGCCGACGAGGGCCGGCGCCTGCGCACAGTGTTGCGCCGTCCTGTTCCAGACCCTTGATGATCGTCAAGATCTGCGCGCTTCACGCGGGCAGCCGCACCAGTTCTCCCAACCCCAGCAACGCGCCGGCCAGCGCCAGCATCACCAGCGCTGCCACCCGCCCCAGGTTGCCTGCGAAGGCGCTGCCGAACAGCCAGATGATGAACGCGGCGGCGGCCGACCGCAGCCCGAACTGGGCCGCGCGCTCGCCGCTGCCATCGAGCAGTGCGGGGCCGATGAAGGCTGCGACGAAGACCAGCAGGCCCAGCCAGCCGAGCTGGATGGCAATGGCCTTTCGCCAGGACGCAATGGGCCGCGACGGTCGCGCATCGGGCAGCTCGCGCGCGGCCTGGCGCGACTTGTTGCCGGCCCGGTTGGCCAACAGCAGCCAGCCCATCAGCGACGCGATGCCGCCGAACATGCCCCAGGTGGCCATGACCGCCCTCGGCGTGTCGTCGGCCGGGTTGCCCGTCAGCAGCGCGGTTGTCGATGCCAGATCGGTGTTGCGCACGCGAAGGGCATTGGTCGGTGCCACGCCTTCGGGGCAGACGCCGGGCAGGGCAGGGCCGGTCACCTCGCGCAGTGCGCCGGCGCTGGCTGGCAGGGCGTGGAACAGCAGGTGCTGGGGCTCGCCCCGTGGGTCGGTCGACGGTTCGCAGCGGGTGGGCTTGAGCAGCAGCACACGGCTCTCGAACTGTATGAAAACCACCACCCAGGCGCACACCAGCAGGTTGCCCAGGCCCCACAGCAGCAGTGCGGCGCCCAACCCGAACTCGGTGTCGCGTCGGCGCCCCAGCCACCAGGCCAGCGGCAGGGCGACGAGCGCGCCGCCGAACATCCAGGCCACGCCGACCAGGACCAGATTGTCGAATTGCCATCCTTGGGGTGTCATCGCCGCACTCCTCGCGCCGCTGCGCAGCGCGTCGGCCCTGCATTCTGGCGCGCCGGCTGGCCTCGAGGTAGTCGGGCACACTTCGGTACCGACGACTTCCACCGCATGCCCGCCTGCCGGCGGACTCACCAGAAAGCATCGCCAACATGGGACCTCTGCACGGATTGAAAGTGATCGAACTGGCCAGCATCGGCCCCGGCCCCATGTGTGCCATGTTGCTGGCCGACCTGGGTGCCGATGTGGTGCGCGTCGACCGTATCGAGCCCAGCGGCCTGGGTCTGGCGGTGCCGCGCAAGCACGACATCAACGGCCGCAACCGGCGCTCGGTGGCGCTCGACCTCAAGCGGCCGGCCGGCCGTGACGCGGCGCTGCAGCTGATCACCGGCGCCGACGCGCTGATCGAGGGATTTCGGCCCGGCGTGGCCGAGCGACTGGGCCTGGGGCCCTCCGACTGCCACGCGCGCAACCCCGGCCTGGTCTATGGCCGCATGACCGGCTTCGGCCAGAGCGGGCCGCTGGCCGACGCGGCGGGCCATGACCTGAACTACATCGCGCTGAGCGGCGCATTGCATGCCATCGGGCCTGCTGGCGGCAAACCGGTGCCGCCGCTGAACCTGGTGGGCGACTACGGTGGCGGTGCGTTGTACCTGGCTTTCGGCCTGATGGCCGCGCTGTTCGAGCGCAGCCGGTCCGGGCTTGGCCAGGTGGTCGACGCGGCCATGGTCGATGGCGCCGGGTCGCTGGCGTCGATCTTCTACGGCCTGCATGCCAGTGGCGCCTGGGGCGAGCCCCGTGGCGCCAACCTGCTGGACGGCGGCGCGCCCTTCTACGACACCTACGAGACGGCCGATGGCCGCTGGGTCAGCCTGGGTGCGCTGGAACCCAAGTTCTTCGCCGAGTTCAGCCGCCTGGCCGGCCTGGACCCGCGCTTTCAGACCTGCCAGTACGACCGCAGCGAATGGCCGGCCCTGCGCAGCGAGATCGGCGCGCTGTTCAAGAGCCGCACGCGCGACGCGTGGTGTGCGCTGCTCGAAGGCAGCGACGCCTGCTTTGCGCCGGTACTCGACTTCGACGAGGCGCCGCGCCACGCCCATGCGCGCTCGCGCAACGCCTTTGTCAGCATCGACGGCGTGGCACAGCCGGCACCGGCACCGCGCTTTGACCGCAGCCTGGCCGACGCCCCAAGGCGCGCGCCCCGGCGCGGCGAGAACACCCGGGAGGTGCTGACCGAAGCCGGTTTCGACCACGCTCGCATCGACGCGCTGCTGGCCGCCGGCGACGCCTTGCAGGCCGACCAGCCATGAACGCCGACTACGTTGCACCCGCCGATGCGCGACTGGCAGCCACCTTGCTGCTGGTGCGTGATGGCGCGCAGGGTGTGGAGATCCTGATGATGCGCCGCGCCGAGCGCGACAACGATTTCCGCAGCGGCGCGGTGGTGTTCCCGGGCGGTGTGCTCGAGCCCGCTGACCGCGCCGCGCAGCGCTTTGTGCTGGGCGCCACCGATGCCGATCTGAGCCGGCGTTACGGGCTTGCCCAGGGACTGCTCGACTATGCGGTGGCGGCCGTTCGCGAGACCTTCGAGGAAGTGGGCCTGCTGCTGGCCTGTGACGACATCGGCCGGCCCGCCGAGCCGCGGCCGGTGTGGACCGAATGGCGACAGCGCATGCAGGCTGGCCAGGCCACACTGGCGCAGATGTGCGAAAGCCTGGACCTGCGGCTGGACCTGCGCGGCCTGGCCTGCTGGAGCCACTGGCTGACGCCGCCCGGGGTGAACAAGCGTTTCGACACCCGTTTCTTCCTGGCGCCGGCACCGCTGGCACAGGTGGCCGAGGCCGACCGCAACGAAGCACTCGACCTGATGTGGTTGACGCCGCAGCAGGCGCTGGCCCCGGCGCAGGATCTCAAGCTGCTGCCGGTCACGCGGCGCACGCTGCGCGATCTGTCGGTCTTCACGCGCAGTGCCGAGGCACTGGCTGCGGCATCGGCCCAGGGCATGATCACGAGCACCTTGCCGCGCCGCGCCGTCAACCGCCAGGGCCCGACGGTGGTGCTGCCCGACGATTACGCCTACGCCGAGGTGGTCAAGCTCGACCCCGACGGCCTGCGCCACGATGCCTGCTGCGACCTGGTGGCTGGCCAGGCGGTACGGCTGTCCGAGCGCGTCGTGCGCGTCACCGCACCCAACCCCGGCATGATGACCGGCCCCGGCACCAACAGCTACTTCGTCGGCGATCCGCTGGCCAAGCGCTGGGCCTTGATCGATCCTGGTCCTGCTGACCCGGTGCACCTGGCGGCGCTGCAGGCTGCCGCCCCGGGGCCGGTGCTCTGGGTGCTGGCCACGCACACGCACGTCGATCATTCGCCGGGGTCGGCGGCGGCGGCGGCAGCCTTCGGCGCCCAGGTGCTGGGGCGCGTGGCCGCGCACCCCCAGGGGCAGGATGCCAGCTTCATGCCGGCGCGGCAGCCGCAGCACGGCGAGCGCATGGTGATCGGGCCGGGCTGCACGCTGCGCGTGATCCATACGCCAGGCCATGCCTCCAACCATCTGTGCTACCTGCTCGAGGAAGAGAAGCTGCTGTTCACCGGCGACCACGTGATGCAGGGCAGCACCGTGGTCATCAACCCACCCGACGGTGACATGGGCGCCTACCTGCGCGCACTCCAGGCCTTGCTCGACGAGGACCTGCAATGGCTGGCGCCGGGCCATGGTTTTCTGGTTGCCGACCCGCCTGGCGTGGTGCGCGCGCTGGTGGCACACCGCCTGCGGCGCGAGGCCAAGCTGGTTGACGCGCTGCGCCCGCGTGGCCGGGCGACCCTGGACGAGCTGCTGCCCGAGGTCTATGCCGACACGCCGCCGCGGCTGCACCCGGTGGCGCGTCGCTCGCTGCTGGCGCATGTGCTGAAGCTGCAGCAGGACGGGCGGGTGGTCGACGACGGTGAGTGCTGGCGCTGGTGCGGCGGCTGAAGGCTCAGACGGGCGGTGCCGGCCCGGCCTGCCAGCGTCCACCCACCAGCAGCTGGTGCGGCCAGAACTTCGCCTTGTAGGCCATCTTCGGGCTCTCGGCGATCCAGTAGCCCAGGTACACGTAGGGCAGCTTCAGCAGCCGCGTCTGCTCGATCTGCCACAGCACGCTGTAGGTGCCATAGCTGGTGCGGGCTTCGGGCTCGTAGTAGGTGTAGACGGCCGAGATGCCATCGGCCAGCACGTCCAGGATGGACACCATCTTCAACGCCCCGGCGCTGCCGTCGGGGTTGGGCTCCCGGAACTCGACCAGGCGTGAGTTGACGCGGCTTTGCAGCAGGAACTGCGTGTACTGGTCGACGCTGTCGTGGTCCATGCCGCCGCCGCTGTGCCGGCCCGACTGGTAGCGCAGGTAGAGCTGGTAGTGCTCGGGCACGAAACACAGGCGCAGCACTCGCGCCTGCAGCCCCTGGTGCGCCAGCTGCGAGCGACGCTGGCTGCGTGTGGGCTCGAAGCCGGCCACCGGCACGCGCAGCGGCACGCAGGCGCTGCAGCCGTCGCAGAAGGGGCGGTAGGTGAACATGCCGCTGCGCCGGAAGCCTGCGGCAACCAGGGCCGAATAGGCGTCGGCGTGGATCAGGTGGCTGGGCGTGGCGACCTGAGACCGTGCCTGCCGACCGCCGAGATAACTGCAAGGGTAGGGGGCGGTGGCGTAGAACTGCAGCGAAGAGAGCGGAAGTTCCTTCGGGTGCGTCACGGGTCTGTCCTGGCCGGATCGGCGCTGTCGTTCTCGGGCGTTTCCAGCAAATGCCGCCACAGCGAAGGATGATAGGTCCAATCACGGATATCGGCCGCCGGCACCAGCAGCTGAAGCCGGGCCTCGAAATCGGCACGCGAGATCTCGCGCGCGCCGAACGACGCCAGGTGGCGCGTGTTCTGCTGGCAGTCGATCAGCGGCAGGCCGTGCTCGCGACACAGGCAGATCAGACCGGCCAGCGCGATCTTCGACGCGTCGGTGGCATGCGAGAACATCGACTCGCCGAAGAACATGCGGCCGATGGCGATGCCGTAGAGGCCGCCCACCAGTTCGCCGTCGACCCAGGTCTCGACGCTGTGCACGCGGCCGCGCGCATGCCACTCGATGTAGGCGTCGAGCATCGCCGGCCCGATCCAGGTGCCGTCCTGGCCGTCGCGCGGTGCGTCGGCGCAGGCGCGGATCACGCGATCGAAGGCGCTGTCGACGCGCAGTTCGTTGCCCGGCGTCTGCACGAAGCGGCGCAGGGTCTTGCGCAGCGAGCGGCTGAGCTTGAAGTCGGCCACCGGCAGCACCATGCGCGGGTCGGGGCTCCACCACAGCACCGGCTGCCCGGCGCTGAACCACGGAAAGATGCCCTTGCGGTAGGCCTCTTCCAGTCGCTCGGGCGTGACCTGACCGCCGGCAGCCACCAGCCCCGGCACCTCGTCATCCGGCCCCATGGCCGTGCGGCCCGGCGGCAGCGGGCTGTGCTCGTCAAGCCAGGTCAGCATCGGGGCCCCGGCCTCTGTTCAGTGTGGCGCCAGTTCTCGCCACAGGAAGCTGAGCTCCAGCGCCCGCATCTGCGCGCGCTGTGCGTTGTCGGCGGCGCCGCCATGGCCGCCTTCGATGTTCTCCCAGTACAGCGCGTCGTGGCCTCGTTCGGTCATGAGGGCGGCCATCTTGCGCGCGTGGCCGGGGTGAACCCGGTCGTCGCGCGTGCTGGTGGTGAACAGCACGCGCGGCAGCTTCCTGCCTGCAGGCAGGTTCTGCAGCACCTGGTACGGGCTGTAGTGGCTGATCCAGGCCCATTCGGCGGCCTGGTCGGGGTCACCGTATTCGGCCATCCACGAGGCGCCGGCCAGCAAGCGGTGATAGCGCCGCATGTCCAGCAGTGGCACCTGGCAGACCACGGCGGCAAACAGTTCGGGACGTTGCAGCATCACCGCACCGACCAGCAGGCCGCCGTTGCTGCCACCCTGGATGCCCAACTGCTGCGGTCGGGTCACGCCGGTTTCGATCAGCGCCTCGGCTACGGCGGCAAAATCGTCGAAGCTGTTCTGCTTGTGCGCCTTGATGCCCGCCTGGTGCCACTGCGGGCCGAACTCACCGCCGCCGCGGATGTTGGCGACCACGAAGACCCCGCCCTGCTCGACCCAGGTGCGGCCGTTGCTGCCCAGGTACCAGGGTGCCAGCGCGATCTCGAAGCCACCGTAGCCATACAGCAACGTGGGGTTGCGGCCGTCGGCCTTGGCGCCTTTGGGCCAGACCACGAAGTAGGGCACGCGCGTGCCGTCCTTCGAGCGCGCGAAATGCTGCTCGACGCGCATGCCGCCGGCGTCGAAGAAGGCAGGCAAGGACTTCACGACCCGGCGCTCGTCGCTGCTGGTGCGGCCCAGCGCCAGCGCGTCGGGCTGCAGAAAACCGCTGACATTGAGCCAGTAGGCCTCGGCCCAGGCGTCGTCCTTGTCCAGCGGATCGTGCAGTGCCGCCACCGACAGGCTGCCCAGTGCGGGCGCGGCCACCGAACGTTGTTGCCAACCGTTCCCGCCGGGGCGCCATTCCTCGAGCCGGCTGGTCACGTTGTCCAGCAGGTTCAGCAGCACCGTGCTGCGCGTCAGCGTGAAGTCGGCCAGCGAGCGGGTGGCCGTCGGCGTGAACAGCGCCGTCAGCTGCCGTTCGCCCTTCAGGTAGGCCGCCGCATCGGCCACCAGCAGGCTGCCACGCGGCCACAGTCGGCCTGCCACCGACCAGTCGCTGCGCAGCTGGATCAGCACGCGCTCGCGCCAGAACGAAAACGCGGCGTCGATGGGCTTGTCGATGGCCTGCAACTTCTGGCCCTGCAGAAGGAAGCTGCGCGAGTCGTAGAAATCGGTATGGCGGCCAAAGCCGGTGCGCTCGTAGCCCGGCGTGTGGTCGACGAAGGCGTACACCGCGACGTCGCTGCGCTCGCCCTCGAACACGGTCACGGCGTCGGCCAGCGGTTGACCACGGCGCCAGCGCTTGACGACGCGCGGGTAGCCCGAATCGGTCAGGCTGCCGGGCCCGAAATCGCTGCCAACGTAGACGGTGTCGGCATCGGCCCAGGTGATGTCGGTCTTGGCCTCGGGGACGACGAAGCCGCCTTCGACGAAGCGCTTGTCGACGGCGTCGAATTCGCGCACCACCTTGGCGTCGGCACCGCCGCGCGACAGCGACAGCAGGCAGCGCCGATACGTGGGCCCCAGGCAGGCGGCCCCGCCCCAGACCCAGTTCTCGCCCTCGGCCTTGCCCAGCGCGTCGAGGTCGAGCACGGTCTCCCAGGCCGGCTGCGGCTTCTGATATTCAGCCATCGTCGTGCGCCGCCACAAGCCACGCCGGTTCTTGGCGTCCTGCCACAGGTTGTACAGCCAGGGCCCGGCACGCTGCACGCGCGGAATGCGCTCGCTCGAATCCAGCACCGACAGCACGGCAAGGCGCCGTTGCTCGTAGCCGGGCACGGCCTGCAACTGCCTTTCGGTCGCCGCATTGCGCTCACGCACCCAGGCCAGGGCCCGTTCGCCCTGCACGTCCTCCAGCCACAGGTAGGGATCGGTCGACGCGGGCGAGGGGGTCATGAGGGACTGAGCTCCGGCAAAGGGAATGACCAGGCAGGCCAACAGGGGAAGCAACAAGGGCAGCAGCAGACGGCAGTTCATCGCGTCGCGGCCTTCAGCAGCAGCGGCTGGATCTCGACGCTGTGCGCACCGTCGCTGATCCACAGCAGGCCGTCCTGCACCGTCACCTGCAACTGCATCGAGCGCTTGCACAGGGACGCCAAGGCCTGGCTGGCCGTGGCGTCGATCTGCCAGACCGCCAGGTTGGACAGCCGCGCCACCTTGTCGGCCATACCCTTCCACCACACCGGCGTCGAGCTGGCATAGGCGTACACCGTGACGCGCTGGCTGCGGCCGCAGGCTTTCGCCAGGCGACGGTCGTCGGGAAGGCCGACCTCGATCCAGTGCAGCAGCACGCCCGTACGGTCGTGCTGCCAGAGGTCGGGTTCGTCGCTGTCGGACAGGCCGCGTGCCTGCAGCAGCGGCGTGGCATGCTCGTCGTCGGGTGCCTGCAGCGCATGGGCCAGCAGCCTCATCATCAGCCGCTCTTCGGTCTCTGACGGGTGCTGCGCCAGCGTCAGGGCATGATCGCGGTAGTGCGAGCGGTCCATGTCGGCCACCTGCAGCATGGCCTTGTAGACGGTGGATTTGAGGGCCATGGGACGGCAGGCGGGCAGATCGTGCGCAGCGGTTCGGGGCTCGCACTGTGCCACAGGGGTTGACCCCGATCGGCTGCGGCGACGACTGCCGGCGTGATCATTGAAGGCTGGGGGCCGGCCCCCATATCGGCGGATTGGAGGATTCCAGGCGTGCAGTTCAAGGATTACTACCAGGTGCTGGGCGTGGCGCGTGACGCCAGCGCCGACGACATCAAGAAGGCGTTCCGCAAGCTGGCGCGCAAGTTCCACCCCGACGTCAGCAAGGAGCCCGACGCCGCCACGCGCATGAGCGAGGTCAACGAGGCCAACGCCGTGCTGTCCGACCCCGAGCGCCGCGCTGCCTACGATGCCGTCGGGCAGGGCCACCAGGCGGGTGAACGCTTCACGCCGCCGCCGGGCTGGGATGCCGGATTCGAGTTCTCGGGACGTGGCGCCGACGGCATGGACGCCGGCGAGTTCAGCGACTTCTTTTCCGAGCTGTTCGGCCGCATGGGCCGCGGTGCCCACGCTCGGCAGTCAGGTGGCCAGGGTGCGGGCGGTTTCAGTGCCACCGGCCAGGACCATCATGCCAAGATCCTGCTCGACATCGAGGACGCCTGGCGCGGTGCGCAGCGGCGCGTCACGCTGAAGTCGCCGCAACTCGACGCCAGCGGCCACCTGCAGCTGGCCGAGCGCACGCTGGAGGTGCGCATCCCCGCCGGCGTCAAGGCCGGCCAGGTGATCCGGCTGGCCGGCCAGGGCGGCGCCGGGCTGGGTGGCGGCGCGGCCGGCGACCTGCTGCTCGAGGTGCAATTCAGGCCGCACCCGCATTTCCGCGTCGATGGCGCCGATCTGATCGCTGACCTGGCGCTGGCCCCGTGGGAGGCCGCACTGGGTGCGGTGGTGCCCGTCACGCTGCCCGACGGCAGCACGCTGAAGGTGCGGGTGCCCGCCGGCGCCCAGGGCGGGCAGCGCCTGACCGTACGTGGCAAGGGCCTGCCGGCGCGCAAGCCCGGTGATCTGGACCTGTTGCTGGCGATCTGGCTGCCCAGTGCCTTCGATCCACGCGCCAAGGCGCTGTATGAACGCATGGCCAGCGAGCTGGCCGATTTCGATGCCCGCAAGGTGGCGGCCGCCGAGGCCGAGCGAGCCGGCGCCAGCACCGGCACGAAGGAGACACGATGACTGCACACGGGCAATCGGTCGAGGCCCTGCTCGACGACCTGTGGCTGGACCTGGCCGACCTGGTGCGCTTGAGCGGCGTCGACGAACCCTGGCTGCTGGAGCACCTGCAGCGCGGCCTGCTGGTGACGCATGCACCGCCCGCCGACACCCGACCACGCTTCGACGCGGCCGACCTGCGGCGGGTGCGCCGCATCGCCTGCCTGGAACGCGACTTCGACGCCGTGCCCGAACTGGCTGCGCTGGTGGTCGACCTGGAAGAAGAGCTGGCGGCGATGCGCGCGCGGCTGCGCCGGCTGGGACTTTGAAGCGCGAGGGCGCCCGGTCTGGTCGAGCCGGCTACTGCCCCAGCGCCACGCCGTCACGCCGCGGATCGGCGGCGCCGATCCAGCCGCCTGGCACGCGCTGCAGAAAACCGGCGCCGCTGGGCAAGGGCTGCACCACCACGTCGTGGCCGAGAGCGCGCAGGCCGTCGGCCAGCGCGGCGCGCGCCGTGCCGGCTTCCAGCTGCACGCGCGGCGCAAAGGCCGTGCTCACGTGGCCAGCGGCCAACACCTGTGCCGGGCTGCGGCCCAGCCACAGCATTTCGATCAGGCTGCGCGCGACGTAGTCAACGATCTGGCCGCCACCCGCCGATCCGCCGGCCACCGGCGCATGGCCCTGGGCGTCGAACACGATCACCGGTGCCATCGACGTGACCGGGCGCTTGCCCGGCGCCATCTGGTTGGCCATGACCTGACCGGGCGTGGGTGCGGCGCCGAAATTGGTCAGCACGTTGTTCAGCACGTAGCCGTCGACGCGCAGGCGCGAGCCGAAGTTCAGATTGATCGTGGTGGTGGTGGTGGCGACCATGCCCTGCGCATCGGCAACCACGATCTGGCTGGTTTCGGCGGCCACTGTGCTGTGGTCGTCGCTGCGGCTCGACAGGGATGCCGACAGCGGTTGTCCGGCTCGTACCGCCCTCAGGGCATGTGACGGATCGATCAGCGCCGCGCGCCGGTGCACATAGGCTGGCGCCAGCATTGCCTGCGTGGGCACGGCCACCTGGTCGGGGTCACCGACCCACTGGCGGCGGTCGGCCTGCGCCAGGCGGCCGGCCTCCACGTAGCGGTGCCAGAACGCCGTGCCGTCCAGCGCGGCAGCGTCGATGCCACCCGGATTCTGCAGGTCGACCATCTGCAGCATCTGCAAGATGGCGATGCCGCCAAACGAGGGTGGCGCCACGCTGCACACCTTCCACACCCGAACCGTGGCGCACAGCGGATCACGCTCGACGACCCGGTAGCGCAGCACGTCGTCGCTGCGGATCAGCCCCGGGTGCTCGCCGCGCTGCGCGGCGTCCGCCAGGCGTTGTGCCGCGCCGTGACGCAACCAGTTGGCCGTACCCTGCGTCGCCAGCTGCTGCAGCGTGTCGGCATATGTCGGGTTGCGCATCAGCTTACCCACCGGCCAGGGGCGGCCGTCAGGGCCGAACCAGTCGTCGCGAAACTCGGGGTGCAGCCGCGCGCCGGGGTCGCGCGCCAGGATGGCATGCACATAGGGCGCCATCGGATGGCCGCCGCGCGCCAGTTCGATCGCCGGCTGGAACAGTTGCGCCCAGGGCAAACGGCCCTGCTCTTGGTGCGCCAGTGCCAGCAGCGCCGGGGTGCCCGGCACGCCGACGCTGCGACCGCCGCGCGACACCGCGTCGGCGTTGAGCAGGCGGCCATCGACATCGGTGCGCAGGCTGGCCGTGGTGTGCGCCGGCGCCGCCGCCAGCCCGTCGTAGCTGCGCAGCTGCTGCCGGGCCGGGTTCCACACCAGCAGCATCGAGCCGCCGCCCAGACCCGAGGACTGCGGTTCGACCAGACCCAGCACCAGCTGCGCGGCGATCGTCGCATCGATCGCATTGCCGCCCTCGGCCAGCACGCGCAGCGCGGCGTGCGTGGCCAGCGGGTGCGCCGTGCTGACGGCGCTGGGCTGCGGCTTGACGTCGATGGCGCTGGGGGCGCCACCGGTGGCCGCCGTCGGCCGCACGACGGTCGGGCTGCTGCAGCCGATCAGCGCGGCCGCCGGCAGTGCCAGCAACCCGCGCCGCCAGCCATGCCGCAGGCAGGCCAGCGCAAAGCTCATGCCGGAAGGGGAAGAAGAACGCATGGCTGGGTTCGGCGCCGAGCCCGCACCCGTGGCAGGACGATCGGGCGATGGCATGATGCCTCATTCCATGCGTCCTGGACGATGCCGATGAGCCTTGACAACCCGCTGCTGCAAGCTTGGCAGGCGCCGTACGGCCTGCCGCCTTTCGAGGCCATTCGTGCGGCCCACTTCGAGCCAGCCTTCCATGCCGCGATGCAGGCGCAGCGCGCCGAGCTGCGACAGATTGCGGGGCAGGTCGAGGCGCCCGACTTCGACAATACGGTGGCCGCCTTCGATCGCAGCGGCCGCCTGCTGGGCCGCGTGGCCGCGGTGTTCTACAACCTGACCGCGTCCGAGACCAACGCCGAACTGCAGGCCGTGCAGCGCCGCATGGCGGCACCGCTGGCCGAGCACGACAGCGCGGTCTACCTGGACGCCGCGCTGTTCGGGCGCATCGACAACCTGCATGCCCGGCGCGACGCGCTGCCGCTGAGTGCCGAACAAGGCCGCCTGCTTGAGCGGGTGCACCTCGATTTTGTGCGCGCCGGTGCAAGGCTGCAGGGCCCGTCGCGCGAGCGTTATGCGGCGGTGATGGCCGAGCTGGCCGAGTTGACCACGCGATTCGCGCAGAACGTGCTGCACGACGAGTCGGGCTGGCGGCTGCTGCTGCAATCCGACGCCGACCTGGCCGGGCTGCCCGACTTCCTGCGAGCTGCCGCGCGCCATGCGGCACTGGAGCGCGGCGTGCAGGACGGCCTGGTCATCACGCTGTCACGTTCGCTGGTGGTTCCCTTCCTGACTTTCAGCGAGCGGCGGGACCTGCGCGAACAGGCCTGGCGCGCCTGGACCACACGCGGCGAACACGACGGCCAGGCCGACAACCGAGAGGTCGCGCGCGCCATCCTGCAGCTGCGCAACGAACAGGCCCGGCTGCATGGCCACGCCAGTTATGCCGAGTACGCACTGGCCGACACCATGGCCGGAACGCACGCCGCGGTGCAGCGGCTGTTCGACGAGGTGTGGCCGCGCGCGCTGGTCGCCGTGCAGCGCGAGCGCGAGGCGCTGCAGGCACAGATGGCGCTGGAGGGTGCTGCTGGCGAGATCGAGGCCTGGGACTGGCGCTACTGGGCCGAGAAGGTGCGCCAGACGCTCTATGCCGTCGACGATGCCGAGGTCAAGCCCTACTTCAGGCTCGAAGCCATGGTGCAGGCTGCCTTTGACTGCGCGCAGCGTTTGTTCGGGCTGCACTTCGCGCCGCGCCCCGACCTGCCGGTCTACCACCCCGACGTCAGGGCCTACGAGGTGCGCAACGCCGCCGGTGATGTGGTGGGCATCTTCTTGCAGGACAACTTTGCACGGGCCAGCAAGCGCAGCGGTGCCTGGATGAGCTCGCTGCGCTGGCAGAACCGCAATGCGCCCGACGCATCGGGCGCGTTCCGCAACGCGCCTGCGCCGATGGCCGAGCTGCCGGTGATCCTGAACAACAACAACTTCGCCAAGGGGGCACCGGGCGAGCCCACGCTGCTGTCGCTGGATGACGCGCGCACGCTGTTCCACGAGTTCGGTCACGGCCTGCACGGCCTGCTGTCGAATGTCACCTTCGAGCGCCTTTCAGGCACGCAGGTGCTGCGCGATTTTGTCGAACTGCCGTCACAGTTGTTCGAGCATTGGTTGTCCGAGCCCGAGGTGTTGCGCGCCCATGCGCGCCACTGGAAGACCGGCGAGCCCATCCCCGAGCCGCTGATGCAGCGGCTGCACGCGGCGCGCCGCTTCAACCAAGGCTACGAGACGGTGCGCTACACCGCCAGTGCCATGGTCGACATGGCGGTGCACGCGCGCACCGAGTCCGAAGCCCCAGCCGACCTGGCCGCGTTCGAGGCCGATCTGCTGCAGCGGCAGGGGCTGCCGCACGGGGTGGGCATCAACCATCGGCTGGTGCACTTCCAGCACCTGTTCTCGGGGTCGGGCTACGCGGCCGGCTACTACGTCTACCTGTGGGCCGAAGTGCTCGACGCCGACGGCTACGACGCTTTCCGCGAAGCCGGCAACCCCTTCGATCCGCGCCTGGCGGAAAGCCTGCAGCGCCACATCTACGGCAGCGGCAACAGCCTGGAGCCGGGTGCTGCCTTTGCCGCCTTCCGGGGCCGTGCGCCCACGGTCACGCCCCTGCTGCGCAAGCGCGGGCTGATCAACGAGGACGCGGTCGCAGTCGCAGTCGCAGGCTGAGCGGGCCCGAACCGTCCGTGACCCCGGCTTCTGTCGTCGAGCTGCCGGCCCCGGTGCAGGGCAGCGTGATCGCCGTCGAGGTGCAGGTGGGCCAGCACGTGGCGGCCGGCACGGTGCTGCTGCTGCTCGAATCGATGAAGATGGAGGTGCCGCTCGAGGCCCCTTGCCACGGCCGTGTGTTGTCGCTGGCGGTCGCGGTGGGCGAGGCGGTGATCGCCGGCGAAACGCTGCTGCGCCTGCAGCCGCTGGCGCAGCCGCCCGAACGGGCCGACGGGGCAGCGCTGGCTGCGGCCCCCGTCGCGGCCGGTGCGCGCCAGGACCTGCAGCGCCTGCAGGCCCGGCGGGCGCTGCTGGCCGATGCGGCAAGGCCCGAGGCCATGGCGCGCCGCCACGCCAGCGGACTGCGCAGCGCGCGCGAGAACCTGGCCGATCTGCTCGACGCCGACAGCTTCACCGAATACGGCGCACTGGCGGTGGCTGCGCAGCGCAGCCGGCGCGAGCTGGACGACCTGCAGCGCAACACCCCGGCCGACGGCCTGATCTGCGGCACCGGGCTGGTGCAGGGCCGGCCGGTGGCCGTGCTGGCCTATGACTACACGGTGCTGGCCGGCACCCAGGGCCATCACAACCACCGCAAGAGCGATCGCGTACTCGATCTGGCCGCGCGCCAGCAATTGCCGATCGTTTGGTTTGCCGAAGGCGGCGGCGGGCGGCCGGGCGACGTCGATTCGCCGGTGGTGGCGGGGCTGGACTGCAGCACCTTCGGCCGCTTTGCCGCGCTGTCGGGCCTGGTGCCGCGGCTGGGCATCGTGGCTGGCCGCTGCTTTGCCGGCAATGCCGCGATCCTGGGCTGCTGCGATCTCATCGTCGCGGTGCAGGGTGCCAGCATCGGCATGGGTGGGCCGGCGATGATCGAAGGCGGGGGTCTGGGCCGGGTACAGGCCGATGCGGTCGGGCCGCTGTCGGTGCTGGCGCCCAACGGCGTCGTCGACCGGGTGGTGGCCAACGAGGCCGAAGCAGTGCTGGTGGCCAAGGCCGCGCTGTCGCTGCTGACCGTGCCGCTGCAGCCGGCCGGTGTTTCCGGCGACGATGTGCTGGGCCTGCGCACTGCCGTTCCCGAAAACCGCAATGCGCTGTACGACCCGCGGCGCATCCTGCACACCGTGGCCGATGCCGGAACGCTGCTGGAACTGCGTGCCGACTTCGGCGTCGGTGTGATCACCGCATTGGCGCGCATTGGCGGCAGGGCGGTGGCGCTGGCGGCCAGCAACCCGCGCCACCTGGGCGGTGCACTCGACGCGCCGGCCTGCGACAAGCTGGCGCGCTTCATGCAATTGGCCGATGCCTTCGGACTGCCGCTGGTCAGCTTCGTCGACTCGCCCGGCTTCATGGTCGGCCCCGAATCGGAGAAGTCCGCCATGGTGCGCCATGCGTCGCGCCTGTTCGTCAACGCCGCCGTGCTGCGCGTGCCGGTGGTTTCGGTGGTGCTGCGGCGCGGCTATGGCCTGGGTGCCATGGCCCTGACCGCAGGGCACTTTCATCGTCCGGTGGCCATCGCTGCCTGGCCGAGCGGCGAATTTGGCGCCATGGGGCTGGAAGGTGCGGTGAAGCTGGGATTCCGCAAGGAACTCGAAGCCGCACCTGCCGAGCAGCGGCAGGCGCTGTTCGACCGCCTGCTGGCGCAGGCCATCGAGCGCGGGCACGCGCTGAACCTGGCCAGCCATCTGGAGATCGACGACGTGATCGACCCAGCCGAAACGCGCGCCTGGGTGCAGCGGGTGCTGGCGGTGGCCTGCGCCACGCCGCTGCCGCCGCGGCGGGCCTTCATCGATACCTGGTGAGTTCGACGGCGGCGCACTGAAACGTCAGGCGCAGCAGCTGCTTTGCGGATTCACGTTTGTGCCGATCCCTGCAGCCGGGGTCCTGACCTAGGATCGACTTCGACTTGAATCTCAGCCTATGGAGCACGCATGAATACCAGCCACCGCCCTTTGACCCTCTTCTTCGGATTCGCCCTGGCCGCCGTCGGTGCGGCGCAGGCACAGCAGGTGCGCATGATGACCGGGCCGCAAGGCGGGTCGTGGTATCCGCTGGGCGGCGCCATCGCCAACATCGCCGACAAGGCCGGCATCAAGGTGCAGGTGCTGCCCGGCGCCGGCATTGCCAACGTGAAGGCGGTGCACCAGGGCAAGGCCGATTTCGGCTTCGGCAACTCGATCTCCACCGTCGACGGCCTGGCCGGGCGCCCGCCCTTCGACGAGAAGACCAGCAACGTGTGCAACGTCGCCACGCTGTACCCGCAGTATTTCCAGGTGGTGGCCAATGCCGATTCGGGCATCAAGTCGCTGGGTGAGCTCAAGGGCAAGGGCCTGGCGGTGCAGCCCAAGGGCAACACGGCCGAGTTCATCAGCCAGCAGGCGCTGGAGGTGTACGGCCTGAAGTACGCCGACATCGGCCGCGTGAGCTATGTGTCGTACACCGACGCGGTGTCGCTGATGAAGGACAACAACGCGCAGGTCTTCACGCTGGGCACCACGGTGCCGGCATCGTCGATCATGGACCTGGCATCGGCTCGTGACATCCGCGTGCTGGCGATCCCTGACGACAAGTTCCAGGCCATGCGCAAGCTCAACCCGGGCTACACCAAGCTGGTGATCCCGGCCGGCAGCTACCCCAAGCAGACGCAGGATGTGCAGACCATCGGCTATGCCACGCACGTGATCGCGCGCTGTGACCTGGCCGAGGACGTGGTCTACAAGGTGCTGAAGGGCATGGTGCAGAACAGCGCCGATCTGGCCGCCATCGCCAAGGCCATGGCGGGCAATACGCCCAAGCGCATGGCCGAGGACGTGGGCGTGCCGCTGCACAAGGGTGCGCTGCGCTACTACAAGGAAGTGGGCGCGCTCTGAGCGCAGCAGTCACCGCGCGCGCCGTCACCGCGGTTGCGGTGGCGATGTCCGCCTTTCACCTGTACGTGGCCTTTGCCGGCCCGCCCGACGCCTACGTGATGCGCGGCGGCCACCTGGCGTTCGCGCTGGTGCTGGCCTTTCTGACGATGCCGGGGCCGCTGGGGCGTTCGGCCACACCGGGTGTGCTGGGCTGGCTGCTGGTGCTGGCGGCAGCTGTCTGTGCGCTGTATCCGACCGCGGTGCTGAGCTACATCCAGAACCGCATGTACTACGTGGACGAGCCGCGCGTGGCCGACTATGTGTTCGGCGGCGGCCTGATCCTGCTGCTGCTGGAGGCCACGCGCCGTGCCACCGGCTGGGCCCTGCCGGTCACCGCGATCGTCTTCCTGGTCTACGGGCTCACGCTGGGCGGGCAGTCGCCGGGCATCATGCTCGACCAGCTGTACCTCACCACCGAGGGCATCTTCGGCATCCCGCTGTACGTGTCGGCCACCTACGTGATGCTGTTCATCCTGTTCGGCGCCTTCGTCGAACGCAGCGGCGCCGGCCAGCTGTTCATGGACTTTGCGCTCGCCCTGGCGGGCCACACCTCGGGCGGCCCTGCCAAGGTGGCGGTGATCACCAGCAGCCTGTTCGGCACCGTCTCGGGCAGCGCGGTGGCCAACGTGATGACCACCGGCACCTTCACCATTCCGCTGATGAAGCGCTCGGGCTACCGCCCGGCCTTTGCCGGCGCGGTCGAGGCCGTGGCGTCCACTGGCGGCCAGCTGATGCCGCCGATCATGGGTGCAGCTGCCTTCGTGATGGCCGAATTTCTGGGTGTGTCGTACCTGAAGGTCGCCGTCTTTGCCCTGCTGCCGGCGTTGCTGTATTACCTGGCGGTATTCATGGCCGTGCATTTCGAGGCCAAGCGCGTCGGGCTCAAAGGCCTGCCACGCGCCGACCTGCCGCGGCTCAAACAGGTGCTGGTCGAGCGTGGCCACCTGTTCCTGCCGCTGGTGGTGATCATTGCGGTGCTGCTCGGCGGTCGCAGTGCGGCCTTTGCGGCGCTGGTCGGTACGGCGTCGGTGATCCCGACGACCTGGCTGCGCGAAAGCACAAGGCGCACCTTCACCTGGTCGGTGATTGCCGAGGCGATGGAGTCCGGCGCACGCAACACGGTGATGGTGGCCATGGCCTGCGCCTGCGCCGGCATCGTGATCGGCACCATCACGCTCACCGGGCTGGGCCTGAGCTTCACCGGCGTGGTGCTGGCGCTGTCGCAGAACTCGCTCTTCCTGGCGCTGGTGCTGACCATGCTGGCCGGCATCCTGCTCGGCATGGGGCTGCCCACCACCCCGGCCTACATCGTGCAGGTGGCGCTGCTGGTGCCGGCGCTGGTGAAGCTGGGCGTGACGGTGGAAGCGGCGCACCTGTTCGTGCTGTACTTTGCGGTGCTGTCGGCGATCACGCCGCCGGTGGCGATGGCGGTGTACGCTGCCAACGGCATCTCAGGGGCCACCTTGATGGAGACCTCATGGGCGTCGGTGAAGCTGGGGTTGACCGGCTACATCATTCCCTTCATGTTCGTGTCGGCACCGTCGCTGTTGTTGATCGGCGATCCGTTCGACGTCACCCTGGCCGCACTGACCGCGTCGATCGGCGTCATCTGCCTGGCTGGTGGCTTGCACGAACATTTCTTCCTCGGCCGCGCACGCTGGTGGGAGCGCCTGCTGCTGATCGCAGCGGCGTTGGTGCTGATCACGCCGGGCTGGATGACCGACCTGATCGGCCTGGTGCTGATCGGCGTGGTCTGCGCCAGTCAGCTGGCGGGGCGCCGGGCCGATCGTGCCCATGCAGCCACGGTCGCCGACCGTGGATGACCGAGCGTTCGAGCGCGGTGCCTGGCATTGCCCTGCCGTTGCGGCACGCCTGATCCGCTGCCCTCAGGCTGCAGCGGTCAGTACTTCCAGCGCCAGGTCCAGGCCACCGGCAAGGATCGAAATCTTGGCCCGCTCGGCCACTGCCGGCTTGGGGTGATAGGCGATCGACAGCCCCGCCGCTTCCATCATCGGCAGGTCGTTGGCGCCGTCGCCCACCGCGATGCATTGCGAGGTCTCGATGCCCATCAGCTCGGCCACCTCGAGCAGCACACGCTTCTTCTCGGCGCCATCGACGATGTCGCCCCAGGGGCGGTCGAACAAGGTGCCGGTCAGGCGTCCGCCGGCAATGCCCAGCGTGTTGGCGCGCGCAAAGTCGAGCTGCAGGCGATGTCGGATGCGCTCGCTGAAGTAGGTGAAGCCGCCCGAGATCAGCAAGGTCTTGAGCCCGGCCGACTGGCAGGCGCGCACGAAGACCTCGACGCCGGGGTTCAGCCGCACGCGTTCGTCGTAGACCTGCTGCAGCGCCTGCACCGGTGCGCCGGCCAGCAGCGCCAGTCGGCGGCGCAGGCTGTCCTTGTAGTCGCTGATCTCGCCGCGCATGGCGGCCTCGGTGATCGCCGCCACCTCGGCCTTGCGGCCGACGATGTCGGCGATCTCGTCGATGCACTCGATGTTGATCAGCGTCGAATCCATGTCGAACGCGATCAGCTTGTAGTCGGCCAGCGCCAGCGGCGGCGTGAAGCCGCGGATGTGCAAGCCTGGGCGGTACTCGGTCGGCGTCATGCGGCGGTGGTCTGTGAGGTGGGGGGGCCGAGCGCACGCAGCACGTCGCGCACGTACTGCGCACGGTCCTGCGCGTTGGCGAATTCGCGTTCGATGCGCAGCTTGTCGTTGCCGGCCAGCTTGACGGCCCGGTTCTTCTGTACCAGCGTGATGATGCGCTGCGCGTCGATTGGCGGGTTCGGGCGAAAGACGATGTTCATCAGTTTCGGGCCCGCGTCGATCTTGGCCACGCCATAGGGCTTGGCCAGCACGCGCAAGCGGTGCGTGTCGAACAGCGCCTGGCCCTGTGCCGGCAGCTTGCCGAAGCGGTCGGTCACCTCCTCCAGCAAGCGGTCGATGGCGTCATTGCTGGCCGCCGTGGCCAACCGCTTGTACAGCGACAGCCGCGCGTGCACGTCACCGCAATAGGCGTCGGGCAGCAGCGCCGGCGTGTGCAGGTTGACCTCGGTGGTACCGCCGAACAGGCCACCGAAGCCACCGCTCGGGCTGAGCAGATCGGGCTCGTGCCCGGCCTTCAGCGAGCGCACGGCCTCGGCCAGCATCTCGTTGTAGAGCTGGAAGCCGACCTCGATCATGTTGCCGCTCTGGTTCTCGCCCAGCACCTCGCCGGCGCCACGGATCTCCAGGTCGTGCATCGCCAGGTAGAAGCCCGAACCCAGTTCTTCCATCTGCTGGATGGCTTCCAGCCGCATCGCGGCCTGCTTGGTCAGCCCCTGCACGTCGGGCACCAGCAGGTAGGCGTAGGCCTGGTGGTGGCTGCGACCGACGCGCCCGCGCAACTGATGCAGCTGCGCCAAGCCGAACTTGTCGGCGCGGCTCATCACGATGGTGTTGGCGCTGGGCACGTCGATGCCGGTCTCGATGATGGTGGAACACAGCAGCAGGTTGTGCCGCTGCGCGATGAAGTCGCGCATCACCGTTTCGAGCTGGCGCTCGGGCATCTGGCCGTGCGCCACGGCGATGCGCGCCTCGGGCAGCAGTTCGGCCAGCGCCTGCGCGCGGTTCTCGATCGTCTCGACCTCGTTGTGCAGGAAATAGACCTGGCCGCCACGCTTGAGCTCGCGCAGCACGGCTTCGCGGATGGTGCTGTTGCCTTCGTTGCGCACGAAGGTCTTGATGGACAGTCGGCGCTGCGGCGCGGTGGCGATCACCGACAGATCGCGCAGGCCTTCGAGCGCCATGCCCAGCGTGCGCGGGATCGGGGTGGCGGTGAGTGTCAGCACGTCGACCTCGGCACGCAGCGCCTTCATGGCTTCTTTGTGGCGCACGCCGAAGCGGTGTTCCTCGTCGATCACCAGCAAGCCAAGACGCTTGAACTTCACGTCCGACGACAGCAGCTTGTGCGTGCCGACGACGATGTCCACCGTGCCGTCGGCGATGCCCTCGAGCGCGACCTTGACCTCCTTGGCGCTGCGAAAGCGGCTGAGCTCGGCGATCTTCACCGGCCATTTGCCGAAGCGGTCGGACAGGGTCTGGTAGTGCTGCTCGGCCAGCAGCGTGGTCGGTGCCAGGATCGCCACCTGCTTGCCGCCATGCACGGCGACGAAAGCCGCACGCAACGCCACCTCGGTCTTGCCGAAGCCGACGTCGCCGCAGATCAAGCGGTCCATCGGTTTCGGGCTGATCATGTCCTGAATCACCGCATGGATCGCCGCCCGCTGGTCCACCGTTTCCTCGAAGCCGAAGCTGGTGGCAAAGGCCTCGTAGTCGTGCGCGCTGAAGCGGTGCGCAAAGCCTTCGCGTGCGGCGCGGCGGGCGTACAGGTCGAGCAGCTCGGCGGCGGTGTCGCGCACCTGTTCGGCGGCCTTGCGGCGCGCCTTCTCCCACTGGCCCGAGCCCAGGCGGTGCAGCGGCGCCTCGTCGGCGCTGACGCCGGTGTAGCGGCCGATCAGGTGCAGTTGCGCCACCGGCACGTACAGCGTGGCCTTGTCCGCGTACACCAGGTGCAGGAACTCGCTGGCCCCGTCACCCAAGTCAATGTTGATCAAGCCCTGGTAGCGTCCGATGCCGTGGTTCAGGTGCACCACCGGGTCACCGATCTTCAGCTCCGACAGGTCCTTGAACAGCGCGTCGACCTCGGTCACCAGCTCCTGCTTGCGCCGGCGCCGGGTCTGCGGCGAGCTGGCGAAGAGTTCGGTCTCGGTGATGAACTGGATCGACACCGTGCCGTCGCCGCCATCGCTGTCGTGCCAGTGGAAACCGGCCGCCAGCGGCGCCGCGGTGATGGCCACCTTCTCGTCGGTGCTGATGAACTCGGCCAGCGTGGCCACGCTGGGCAGGTCGATCTTGTGGTCGCGCAGCAGGTCGAGCACGCTCTCGCGCCGACCTTCGCTCTCGGCCACGATCAGCACCCGGTGCGGGGTGGCACGCAGATGGCGCTCCAGTGCGGCCAGCGGTTCGGTGGCGCCGCGGTCGACGCTGACATCGGGCAGCGGGCGCGCCCAGTCCACGGCGGCATCGCCGCGCAGTGCCATCGTGGCGTGCGCCTGCGTCAGCGAGAACAGCTCTTCGGGTCGCAGAAACAGCTGTTCGGGCGGCAGGATGGGGCGCTCGGGGTCGTGCTGCAGGAAGCGGTGGCGCTCGCGCGTGTCGACCCAGAAGCGCTGCAGTGCGGCGTCGATTTCACCGTGCAGCACCAGCTGCGTCTGCGGCCCCAGGTAGTCGAAGACGGTAGCAGTCTGGTCGAAGAACAGCGGCAGGTAGTACTCGATGCCGCCGCTGGCGATGCCCTGCGCCATGTCCTTGTAGATGCGCGATCGCGTCGGGTCACCGTCGAGCCTCTCGCGCCAGCGCGCCCGAAAGGCGGTGCGTGCCGCCTCGTCGAGCGGAAACTCGCGGCCGGGCAGCAGCCGTACCTCGGGCACCGGGTACAGGCTGCGCTGGCTGTCGGGGTCGAAGGTGCGGATCGAATCGATCTCGTCACCGAACAGGTCCACGCGATAGGGCACCGCCGAGCCCATCGGGAACAGGTCGATCAGGCCGCCCCGCACGGCGTATTCGCCTGGCGACACGACCTGGCTGACATGCTGGTAGCCGGCCAGCGTCAGCTGCGCCTTCAGGCCGGCTTCGTCCAGCCTGGCCTTTTGCCTGAAGTGGAAGGTGGTGCCGGCCATGAACGACGGCGGCGCCAGCCGCACCAGCGCGGTGGTGGCCGGCAGCAGCACCACGTCGACATCGGCATTGCGCATGCGCCACAGCGTGGCCAGACGCTCGGACACCAGGTCCTGGTGCGGCGAGAAGGTGTCGTAGGGCAGCGTCTCCCAGTCCGGAAACAACGCCACACGCAGCGACGGGTCGAAGAACGGCAGTTCGTCGGCCAGGCGCGTGCTGTCGGCCGGGGCGGCGGCCACGATGGCCAGCATGCTGCCGGCGGACCTGGCTGCCGCAGCCTGGCGCGCCAGCAGCAGGGCGTCGGCCGACCCGATGGGGCGCGGCAGCGTGAATCGCTTGCCGCTTGCGATGGATGGGATTTGCATGCGCTGAGGTTCTGTAACGACGACGCCCTGCCGCGAGGGTCGGGGCAGGGCGGAGAGCCGTGAATTCTAGAATCCGCCGCATGATCTCGCTGATCGAGCCCGCCACTGCCCCCGACGACGAGGCTCACGCGTTGCCCCTGGGTCGGCCGCCACGCTGCTTCGCACTGGTGCCTTGTGCCGGCGTGGGTGCACGCGCCGGCACGGCGCTGCCCAAGCAGTACACGGCCATGCGCGGCCGGCCGCTGGTGGCGCACACGCTGCAGGCGCTGCGTGACTGCAAAGCCATCCACGCCACCCTGGTGGTGATCGGCGCGCAGGATCGCGACTTCGAACAGCTGCTGCCGGCCACCGAACACGACCGCAACTGGCTGGTGCGCGCCGGCGGCGCCACTCGGGCGCTGACGGTGCTGGGCGGCCTGGCCGCGCTGCGCCAGCGCGGCGCACGCGATCAGGACTGGGTGCTGGTGCACGACGCGGCGCGCTGCCTGCTGCGCCCCGAGTGGGTCGAGCGGCTGATCGCAGCCTGCGTCGGCGATGCGGTCGGCGGCCTGTTGGCGCTGCCGGTGTCCGACACGCTCAAGCGGGAACACGACGGGCACGTGCTGCTGACGCTGTCTCGCCAGGGCCTGTGGGCCGCGCAGACGCCACAGATGTTTCGCCTGGCGCTGCTCGAGCAGGCGCTGGCGCGTGCTGGCGGCGATGTCACCGACGAGGCCAGTGCCATCGAGGCCCTGGGTCACCGGCCCCTGCTGGTCAGCGGCGAATGGGAGAACCTGAAGATCACCTGGCCGGCCGACTTTGCGCTGGCCGAACGTCTGCTGGGCACACGATGAATTTGATGAAACTGCGCATCGGAGAAGGCTGGGACACGCACCCGCTGGTGGTCGGCCGTCCGCTGGTGCTGGGCGGGGTGACGATCCCGCACAGCCACGGGCTGCTCGGTCACAGTGACGCTGACGCGCTGCTGCACGCGATCACCGACGCGCTGCTGGGTGCGGCTGCGCTGGGCGACATCGGGCGCCACTTTCCCGACACCGATGTCGCCTTTCGCGGCGCCGACTCGACCGTGCTGCTGGCCGAGGCCATGCGTCGCGTTCGCGCGGCCGGCTTCGAGCCGATCAACGTCGACGCCACCGTCATCGCGCAGGCGCCGAAGCTGGCGCCGCACATTCCGGCCATGTGCGAGCGCATCGCGCAGCTGCTGGGCCTGCCGCTGGACGCGGTCAACGTCAAGGCCAAGACGGCCGAAAAGATGGGCCCGGTGGGCGAGGGCCGGGCGATCGAGGCGCGTGCGGTGTGCCTGCTGCAGCGCGCCGACGCGCGGTGACTCAAGCCGCCCGCTTCAGCCGTACATGGGCCATCAAACCGCCGCCGGGCGCGTTGCCCAGTTCCAGGCTGCCGCCCATGCGCAGCAAGGCCTTCTCGACGATCGCCAGGCCCAGCCCGGCCCCGGTGGCCGCGGTGCGCGCGGCGTCGCCGCGGAAGAATGGCGTGGTCAGCTGGTGCAGTTTTTCCGGCGCCACGCCGGGGCCGTGGTCACGCACGGTCAGGATCACCCAGGCGCCGGTGCGCACATGGGTGACCAGCACCTCGGCAATGCCGGTGTAAGTGCCACGGCCGTAGCGGCGCGCGTTCTCGAACAGGTTGAGGAAGACGCGCTCGAGCTCGGTCTCGTCGGCCATCACCCGCAGGTCGGCCGGCACGCGTGAGGTGATGCGGATCTGTGCCGGATCGCGGAACGACGCCGCCTCCTTCTCGATCGACTTGGCCACCGGGACCGGGCCGACCTGGGTTTCGCCCGGACGCGCATAGTCCATGAACTTGTCGATGATGGCGTCGAGCTGGTCGATGTCGAGCGCCATGTTGCGCTTGGCTTCTTCGTCCGACACGCTCATCTCGGTTTCCAGCCGCAATCGGGCCAGGGGCGTGCGCAGGTCGTGGCTGATGCCGGCCAGCATCACGGCGCGGTCTTCCTCCACGCGCGCCAGTTCGCGCGCCATGCGGTTGAAACCCATGTTGACCTCGCGGATCTCGCTGGTCAGCGTGTTCTCGTCCAGTCGCGAATCAAGGTCACCGCCGCGGATGCGGCTGGCCGCAAACGACAGCTGCTTGAGCGGCCGGTTGATGAGCCCGGCGACGCCGGCCGAGCCGATCAGCGTGGCCAGCAAGGCGATGCCGATCCAGACGAACCAGGTGCTGCCCGACAGCGGCGAGACCTGCGCCACCTCGGCCTGCAGCCAATAGTGGTCGCGCTCGATCGAAAAACCCACCCACATGCCGGGCTTGCCATTGACGCTGCGCGCGACCACGGCGTCGGGACCCAGGCTGGCGCGCAGTTCTGCGCTGACGCGGCGTGTGAAGCGGTCGACCTCGAACGGCTCCCAGCGGTCCCCCGGCTCGCGCGGTGCCACCCGCACCGCCTGCTGCGCGCCCATCGACTTCAGGATCGCCACGCGGTTGATGCCGTCGGCCTGGCGCAGCGCAGCGCGCGACAGGTTTACCAGGCTGGCCGTCTGCTGCGCCGCCGTCACCGCGCGCGGCTCGAACTCCAGCGCGCGCAAGGTCTGCACCCAGGCGAACACCCCGCCGGCCAGCAGCAGTGCCAGCAGGAAAAAGGTGCGCCAGAAAAGGCTTAGCGGCAGCAGTGGGCGCACCGGTCAGCGAGTCTCAGCACCTAGGCACGGGGTCAGCTCGCGCCATCGGGTACGAACACGTAGCCCACGCCCCACACCGTCTGGATGTAGCGCGGCTGCGCGGGGTCGGGTTCGAGCATCTTGCGCAGCCGCGAGATCTGCACGTCCAGACTGCGGTCGAAAGGTTCGAACTCGCGTCCGCGCGCCAGTTGCGCCAGCTTGTCGCGCGACAACGGCTGGCGCGGATGGCGCACCAGCGCCTTCAACATCGAGAACTCGCCGGTGGTCAACGCGATCTGCTGGCCTTCCTTGGTCAGCCGGCGCAGCGACAGGTCGAACTCGAAGGGGCCGAAGCTGACGCTCTGCGCGTCCTTGGACGGTGCGCCGGGTGCCTCGGGCGCCGGCCGGCGGCGCAGCACCGCGTGGATGCGGGCCAGCAGCTCGCGCGGATTGAAGGGCTTGGGCAGGTAGTCGTCGGCGCCGACCTCGAGGCCGACGATGCGGTCCACGTCCTCGACCTTGGCGGTCAGCATGATGATCGGCGTGGTGTCGTTGGCGGCGCGCAGGCGGCGGCAGATCGACAGCCCGTCTTCGCCCGGCAGCATGAGGTCGAGCACGATGAGATCGACCGTGTCACGTGTCATCACCCGGTTCAGCGCCTTGGCATCCTCGGCCAGCAGCACCTCGAAGCCCTCTTGCGACAGGTAGCGGCGCAGCAGATCGCGGATCCGGGCATCGTCATCGACGACCAGAATGCGGTCGGGCCTGGGGTTGGCGGGAACGTTCATCGGCGGGCTTCCAAAATTGTAACAGCGGCATTTTGCGGGTCGATTGCGTCAGAAGCGCCCTGGTTCATGCCCGCTTTGACCATCTGTTACAGAACTTGCGCCGCGCGACCGGGGTCGCAGGCATGCGGTACGCTCACAAGGCCAACATCGACAGGGACTCGCATGACCTTTCAAACCATCGCCCGTTCCATGGTCCCGCTGCTGATGCTGGCCGGGGGCCTGGCCCAGGCTCAGGTACCCGTGGTCAGCACGGTGCCGCCGCAGAACGTGGTCAATCTCAGCGCCAGCGCCACGGTCGAGGTGACCAAGGACCAGCTCAGCATCGTCTTCTCGACCACCCGCGAAGGCAGCGATGCGGCCGCCGTGCAGTCACAGCTGAAACAGGCGCTTGACGCCGCGCTGACCGAGGCGCGCAAGGCCGCCAGACCGGGCCTGGTGGAGGTGCAGACGGGCAACTTTTCGCTGTACCCGCGCTACGCACCCAAGGGCGGCAGCAACGGCTGGACCGGCACGGCCGAGTTGATCGTCGAAGGCAAGGACATGCCGGCGCTGTCGCAGCTGGCCGGCCGCATCCAGACCTTGAGCGTGGCGCGCACCAGCTTCGGGTTGTCGCGCGAGGCGCGCGAGAAGGTCGACGCCGATGTCACCGCGCAAGCCATTGCGCGCTTCAAGCTGAAGGCCGACCAGGTGGCCCGGCAGTTCGGCTTCGGCAGCTGGTCCTTGCGTGAGGTGCAGGTCCTCGGCAATGACATCGCCGGCTCGCAACCGGTGTTTCGTGCCCAGGCCATGCGCGCCACGTCGGCCGACGAGAGTCTGCCAGTCGAAGCCGGCAAGGCCAGCGTCAGCATCACCGTCAGCGGCAGCGTGCAGCTGTCGCCCCGATAGGCGCGGACGACGAGCCAACGCCTCGGATCCGGCTGAGCCGGTCCGCTGCTCAACCCCCTTGAGGGGGAGGCGCAGAAGGTGATGCGGAGTAGGGGCCGCTACTGCGCCACCCAGCCGCCGTCGACGTTCCAGGCCACGCCGCGGATGTTGTCGCCCGCGGGTGAGCACATGAACACCGCCAGCTCGGCCAGCTGTTCGGGTGTGGTGAACTGCATCGACGGCTGCTTGTCACCGAGCAGGCGGCGCTTGGCCTCGTCGTTGTCGATGCCGTCGGCGGCGGCACGCGCGTCGACCTGCTTTTGCACCAGCGGCGTCAGCACCCAGCCCGGACAGATGGCGTTGACGGTGATGCCGGTGGTGGCGTTCTCCAGCGCCGCCACCTTGGTCAGCCCGACGATGCCGTGCTTGGCTGCGACATAGGCGCTCTTGTTCGCCGACGCCACCAGGCCGTGCACCGAGGCCACGTTGATGATGCGGCCCCAGTTGCGCGCCTTCATGCCGGGCAAGGCCATGCGCATGGCATGAAAGGCCGAGCTCAGGTTGATCGCGATGATGGCGTCCCAGCGCTCGATCGGAAAATCCTCGATCGCCGCCACATGCTGGATGCCGGCGTTGTTGACCAGGATGTCGCAGCTGCCCAGCGCCTTCTCGCAGTGGCGCACCATGGTCTCGATCTGTTCGACCTTGGACATGTCGGCGCCGTCGTGGATGGCCTTGGGATCATGCCGGCGCACCTGCGCCAGCGCACCTTCGACATCACCAAAGCCGTTCAGCATCACGCGCGCCCCGTTCTTCGCCAGCGCCAGCGCCATGCCCAGCCCGATGCCGCTGGTGGAGCCCGTGACCAGGGCTGTCTTGCCTTGCAGCATGTGAATCACTCCTGCAGTGGTTAGGATCGAACGATTATCGACCGCCACCTTGCGCCACCATGACCGAGCCGCGCCTGCATTACGTTCAATGCCTCGACAGTCGCGGCCTGCACCGCATGGCCTACTGGGAATGGGGCGACCCCGCCAACCGCCGGGTGCTGGTCTGCGCACATGGCCTGGCGCGTCAGGGCCGCGACTTCGACACCTTGGCGGCCGACCTGGCGACGAGCTATCGGGTGGTCTGCCCCGACGTTGTCGGCCGTGGCCGGTCCGATTGGCTGGCCGATCCGATGGGTTACGCCATCCCGGCCTACGTGGCCGACATGGTCACCTTGCTGGCACGGCTGGACGCCGAGACCGTCGACTGGGTCGGCACCTCGATGGGGGGTCTGATCGGGCTGGGGGTTGCCGCGCTGGCGCATTCGCCCTTGCGCCGCCTGGTGCTCAACGACGTGGGGCCGGTGATCGAGCCGACGTCGCTGCAGCGCATCGGCACCTACTTGGGCGCGCCGGTTCGATTTTCGTCGCTCGAAGAGGCCGCCGATGCGATGTGGGCGATCTCTCAGGGCTTCGGGCCACACAGCCGTGAACAATGGCTGGCACTGACACGACCCATGCTCAGGCCCGATGGTGACGGTTTCAAGCCGCACTACGACCCGGCGATCGCCGTCCCCTTCAAGGCCATCACGCCCGAGATGGCCGAGGCCGGCCAGGCCCTGCTGTGGCAGGCCTATGACAGCCTTAAGCTTCCGACGCTGCTGCTGCGCGGCGCCGAGTCGGACCTGCTGTCTGCGGCTACTGCACAGGCGATGACGCAGCGTGGCCCGCGCGCCCGCTTGCACGAGTTCGCCGGTGTCGGTCACGCCCCGACCCTGGTGCAGCCCGGGCAGCGCCAGGTGGTGCGGGAGTTCCTGCTCGGCGCATGAAGACCACGGCCGCCGAGGCCCCGCAGGCTGCGGCCGCGATCGTCAGGCTCAGTGGCTCGGCCGCTGCGGTCGAGGAGGGCGCCGACGAGTTGCAGCGCGCGCGCGGTTTTGCGCAGCCGCTGCTGGCAGGCCAGCGGCTGGACACAGGCGAGGACGCGCTGGCGCATGCCGATGGGGTGGCCGCCATCCTGCGCAGCATCGGCGCGGCGCCGACCATGCAGGCGGCGGCCTATCTGGTTTATGCCGGCGACTATCTGGCCCGGCCCGAGGAGGTGGTCAACCGGGCGTTTGGGCCGTCGTACGCCAGCCTGGTGACGCTGACGCGCAAACTGGTGCAGATCCAGCGCGCCGTGCGCGATGCGCGGGTGGGCGACGAGCAGCGCGCGCTGCAGACCGAACGCGTGCGCAAGATGCTGCTGGCCTTCAGCCGCGACCTGCGCGTGGTGCTGCTGCGCCTGGCGTCACGGCTGCAGACCCTGCGCTACTTCGCGGCCAGCAAGCAGGACTGTCCGGCGGTGCTGGCGCTGGAGTCGCAGCAGGTGTTCGCGCCGCTGGCCAATCGACTGGGCATCTGGCAGATCAAGTGGGAGCTCGAAGACCTGGCGTTCCGCTTCCTCGACCCGCAGGCCTACCGGAAGGTGGCC
>Ga0138256_10000280_pt1 | contig 58967 bp, 59 predicted proteins | sample KNB2016incub_MG_FD_105486 | JGI IMG/M metagenome (GOLD analysis project Ga0138256, IMG submission 105486) | Active sludge microbial communities from wastewater in Klosterneuburg, Austria - KNB2014incub_MG | ecosystem: Engineered > WWTP > Activated sludge > Unclassified | place: Austria...
CCCATCTGCTGGAGTTGTTCCATCAACTCTTTCAACGCCTCGCGCACTTCGGGGAACGCCAGCGCGCGCATCATCCGTTGCGCCATCCAATTTTGATAGCGGAGGTCGTCCATTTGATTCAATCCGACCATCTGACCCAACGCCTCAAGCTCCGCACGGGACAACTGCTCACCGCTCATCAGCCGTTCCATCCGCTGACGAAGATTCTCCGTGAACTGCCGCAATGCGTCCGCGAGTTGTTGCGCCTCCTCAGGCGTCATATCGTCGGATGGATTGCCTCCCATCATCGGCGGCGTTCCTGTCCCAAAGAACAATGGAAATAACTTATTGAAGATTGGAATGTCTTTGAGGTCTTTGATGAGCGTCGCGCGTAACGACAATCGAAACTCCTCACGGTCTTGAATCCCCATAATGTCCACTGCCGAGAATGCCTCGGCTGATTCTGCAAGCGAAACACGAACCCCACTTGAACGCAACGCGGCAATTAATTGAAGGATGCGGGATTCCATTTCAAACCTCTTTTGAACCGCTAAGCCCGCGAAGTACGCCAAGAAAAACTTTTAAAAACCTTCGCGATCTTTGCGCTCTTCGCGGTTTAAAGTCTCTGTGCTTAATTCCCAGAAAATTTCCCGAACTCATCGGGTCTCGGCTTCGGCGGCGGAGGCGGATTGATGTATTGCCGCTTCGCCTTCTGCAAATCCGCTTCGTGTTTCAGTAAAACAGAAATCGTATCCTCCAGCACATCCTTACCCAAATTGGACGCGTTCAGCGCGACGAGCGCGTTCGCCCAATCCAATGTCTCGCTGATGGAGGGGGACTTGCGCATGTCGCCTTTGCGGAGGCGTTGTACGAATTCAACTGCTTGTTGCGCCAGCTTGGGATTCAGGTCAGGGACTTTGAGTCGCACGACTGCAAGTTCTTCCTGCAATGTCGGATAATCAATGAAGAGATACAAACATCGTCGCTTCAACGCTTCGGAGAGTTCGCGCGTGTTGTTCGATGTCAACACCACGAAGGGCTTGTGTTTTGCGGCGAGTGTTCCCAACTCAGGCACGGATACTTGAAAATCGCTCAGTATTTCCAACAGGAAGGCTTCGAACTCCGCGTCGGCGCGGTCAATTTCATCAATCAATAACACGGACGGCTGCTCGCTCAGAATCGCCTTCAACAACGGACGTTGCAGCAGAAAGCGATTCGAGAAGAAGACATCTTCTTCTTTTGCCAATTTGTCCGCGGCTTCTGAAAGCGAATCCGCTTTGCCTAACGTGTCGTTCAACTTGTCGCGCAAGAGTTGCGTGTACAGCAATTGCTTGGAATATTCCCATTCGTACAACGCCTTGGATTCATCGAGCCCCTCATAACACTGCAAGCGGATCAACTCGCGTCCTGTCGCGCCTGCGATGGCTTTTGCCAATTCGGTTTTTCCCACGCCTGCGGGACCTTCGGTCAGTAAAGGTTTTCCCAATTTCTGCGCGAGATACACGATTGTCGCGATCTCGTCGGATGCGATGTATCGTTGTTTGTTCAACTCTGATTTTACGGTTTTCGTTGAGTCAAATAGTGTTGTCATTCTGCTCCCAGATGATTTTCAACGGCTCGATCTTTTTCCAGCCTTCCCCTTTGCTTACATGTTTCACTTCAAGTTCTGTAAAATATTCATCCAGCACGGCGGCGCGTTCCTGTGCCAGCGGCGGGACGCAATAATCCTCTTCCTCCCATATCGCTACGCCGTCTGATTGCCAGCGAGCGTTGTCGAGTCCCATGTGCAACGATTGTCCGAACGGACGCATGACTTTTATCTCGCCCGAGTCGAGCCATTTGCGGAGATCGTTCATTTTCGTTGGAATCGGTTTGGCAGTGACTAAATAATATGCCATGCGAACCTTCCTTCCATGTTATGTCACCCTGAGCGATAGCGAAGGGTCTCTACGACAGCGTCAGAGATTCTTCGCTCCGCTCAGAATGACATGGCAACAGGTGGTTTCACACCTTCAATCCAAGTTTTCGATAGACTTCCAAATTCGCCGTCAATTCTTTTTCTGGCTTGAAGTTGCTCGCAACAAACTCTCTTGCATTTTTGCCAAGCGACGCGCGCTTCTCACGGTCATCCAACAACTCAAGGATTTTTTCTGCAAGCACGTTCGCATCATTGACGTTGACAAGCATACCATTCTTTCCGTCTTCAATAATATCTTTTGTACCGCCCGCGGGCGTGGCGATAACGGCTTTTTCACACGCCATCGCTTCGAGAACTGCATTGGGCATCCCATCATGCAAAGATGGATGCGCGAAAATATCAATCAATGAATAATACGCGGGCAAATCATTGGGTGAGACGTATCCCGTGACAATGATATTTGATTCGGGGATGGACGCCCGCATCTCTTCGAAGGTCTGGCTGTCTTCGCCGTGGCGAATTTCTCCTACCACCAGCAGGGTGGAAGGGCGTCTCGCGTTAGCCTGCGCGTAGGCAGAGAGAAGGGGCTTGAGTCCTTTTTTTTCGCGCAGTTCGCCGATGAAGCCGATTACTGGAAGCATGTCACTCTGAGGGTGTCCCTTTAGGGCGACCGAAGAGTCTGGCGCAACGTGACGGAGATTCTTCGCTTCGCTCAGAATGACATTCCTTTGAAGCCCCAACGATTCTGCCAACACTTCATTCTTCTTCATCGGTTTGAAATGCTCTGCATCCACGCCGTTGGGAATCAAAACGATCTCGCGATCATAAAATGCTTTGGCTTTGCGGATTGATTCTTTTGCATTGGCGGTGACTACGTTTGCATGTTGCAAGGCAAACATCGTGTGCGAGAATCGCGCAGGATCGAACGCGGCGCGATCTACGTCGTTGCCGCGGATGGAGACAACGCTGGGGATGTTCAAATATCTTCCCGCGAGCGTGGCGATGAATCCTGCCTGGGTGAGGAAGTATGCGTGAAGAACGTCGAAGGGTTCGCGCGCGTGTTCCTCGGTGATGAGGTCGAACCAGTCAACGAGCGTGTCGTCTGCGCGTTTGTGTGAGCCGAAGCGTGTGACGATTGCTCCGCTTGAAGGGAGAGTCCGCTGTTCGGAGGGGAGCAGGTTGCCCGTCGGAGAAAAGACGCGTACTTTATATCCAGCAGAAGATAACAGGCGCGCGAGTCGTTCGGAGGAGATTGCCAGTCCGCCGATGTCGGGTGTATACTTTTCAGTGAGGAGAGCGATTTTCATGGCAGACACATCCGCTTTGCAATGTGAGATGGTGATTGGTTATTTGGTGCCGCATCGTTGCGACAATCCGTCGTTGGGGAAGTGTATCAAATGCGGGCGCGGATTTTGCGATGAGCATACGAACAATACGCGCGAGGGGCGTGTGTGTCTCGCGTGCCAGCAGGGACTCGATATGCCCGTTGCATTGCCGATTGCCGCCGCAACATTCACTGCCGCCGACCTGCATACGTTCAATCAAGCCAGCGCCTGGGATGACGATGACCGCGCGGATATGTTTTCTGATTTGAGTTAAATCTTTTTTGAACCGCTAAGCGCGCGAAGGTCGCCAAGAAAACCTTTAAAAATCTTTGCGCCCTTGGCGAGCTTCGCGGTTAATTGTTTGAGGGTTAATAAGGTCCGATCGTTTCCCAAATTTTTTTATTCTCAACCACAAAATCATCGCATCGTTGACAGGGCTTGAGCGCGGGCGGGTGCATGTTCAAACGGATCTGACGATACGCCGCGCCTTCCCAGATTTCGGTGAACGATTGTTTGCGGACATCGCCGAGCGGTTTGATCTGCTCGCGCGTCATGCAGCACACATAAACTAACCCATTGAAGTCAATGAGACTGTGCGTCCACGGCGCGAAGCAGGGAAATTTATTGTAGTAGCCGAACGCATAACGACCAGCGCGCCCTAGCTTGATTTCGGTATCATCTTTGCCAAATGGGAACGCATCCTCGTCTGCGATGTTTATTCCCAACTCTTGCGCGCGTTGATCAATGACGGGCGCGATCTCGGAGTTGTACAACGCGATATCTTTCTTCCGCATTGATAGGTGCTCGCCGCAATGATCGTCAACAGGGATCAAGTTGATTCCGTCCGCGCCGAGTTCGTGTGCGAGATCGGGGAGCGTGGCAAGCGTTTGATAATTGGAGCGTCCCACCACCGTGTTGATGCGAACAGTCAATTTTCCCTTGTGAGAATATTTGTTGAATAATGAAACCGCGCGTGTCGTCTGTTTGAACGAGCCTTCGACGCCGCGAATCTTTTCGTGCATCTTGCGGAGAGGCGAATCAATCGAAACATTCACGCCGCGCAAACCCGCTTCGATCAGTCGCTTGGCTTTGACCTTGTCAATCAGTGTGCCGTTTGTCGTGAGCGTGACGCGCATCCCAAGTTGAGTCGCGTGTTCGACCAAATCAGGCAGTTGCGGACGGAGCATCGGCTCGCCACCTGAGAAATGAATCTTCTTGCATCCGAGTTCCGCGAGTTCGGAGATGATCTCGCGGAAGCGATTCATCGAGATGGGCGGCTCGCGTGTCTCACGCCAGTGTTTGCACATCTCACACTTGAGGTTGCATCCGTAGTTGATTTTGATCTTGACGTAAATGGGCTTGTACGCGCGGGCATGAAGGACCGCTTCGCGCAGTTCATCTTTTTCTTCGGCGATTTGGGGGAGGTTGTACATGGATGATGGGGTCGATTGTAACACTCGCAACCATGCGGGGACACTCTGTTGCGGATTAAGAATTTAACATAGCAATCCATCCGCTCCGTTTTGAACCACGGAGACACTGAGTCGCGGAGTTTTTCATTTCATTTTCTCCGTGTCCCCGTGTCTCAGTGTTTTAATTGTAACTGCTCAGGCATGTCGTTGCGAGGAGGGCTCTTGCTCGCCTGCCCCGATGTTTTTTCGGGGTCCCGCCGAAGCAATCTCCCGGTATGGGGAGACTGCTTCGGCAAAACCAAGAGCGCCTCGCAGCGACATGTTCCGAGGCTGAGTAGTTACGATTAATTTGGAAAAGAGCAAAAGAGCGCTGTTGCGAACCCGCGCGCGTTTCTTCCAAAGCCGACTCAGGTTTGGAAGAAACGCACGATTACGCGGAGCGAATAGGGTAAGAATAAGCCCCCCGATTTTCATCGAAGGGCTTGTGACTCAATGCCTCTTAATCTTCTTCCTTGCGAGTCGATTGAGCAGTTCGAGAAGTTCCTGCATTTTCTCATCCTCGGGCGCGTCGCCGGTGATGACCGTGTGATGCCATTTCCCTGCCTCCACTGTGATACTGTAAGTGAATGAATCGGGTATCAACTCGCCGCCCGTCAGTTTGGCGGGGAGTTCGGGGAAATCGAGGGCGTCGAGCAGTTCCCTCAGCGTTTGCGAGAGATCGTCGGGGAGGTCGCTCACGTCGAAGTCTGCCGCGAGGCGGATGCCTGCAAAGCCCCCGGTGCGTTCGAATTTGATTCGTTCCACGTCCATTTGAAACTCCTTGCTAATCACCGAAATAATTAGCCGCAGTGCGCGCAGAGATTCTGAGGCTTTCTCTGGTGATTCTATGATCTCTGCGGCTGGAGGCGCTCATCCGCTTTAAGACGGAGCCGCGCCGATAAAGCGCAGGGTTGCCTCGAGGCAGCCTTTCGGCTCTGGCGTCTCGCCGCCGATGGTGATGCCGACTCCCGCCCAGCCGTTTTTCACAGCCTGTTGCTCAAGGCTGCCGCTGCCGAACAACTCTCCCGCCGTCTGATGCGTGAGGTCCGCGCATTGCTGGAAGTTCGAATTCTCGCCAAGTTTATCGCGTAAGGTCGCGTACCAGACCATCCCCGCTTTTTCCCATGCGTAGCCGCCGATCTCCATCGCAGCGCGATAGAAGGCATGGTTTGGGATGCCGGAGTTGATGTGCACGCCGCCGTTATCGCTCGCCGTGTTGACGTAATCCTTCATGTGCGCGGGTTGCGGGTCTTTGCCGATCACGGGATCATCGTACGCGCTACCCGGCGCTTTCATTGTGCGGATGCCGACGCCGTTCACGTTGGGGGTGAACAAGCCCGCGCCGATGATCCAATCCGCTTCGGCGGCGGTCTGACGCGATTGATACTGCTTTACCAGTGAGCCGAACACATCCGACATGTGCTCGTTCAACGCGCCTGGCTGTTGCGAATAGACGAGTTTGGCTTCGAATTGCGTGACGCCGTGCGTAAGTTCGTGCCCAATGATATCGATGGCGATGGTGAAGCGGTTGAACAGACGATCCTCCGCTGGAAGGTTTTCGTCGCCGTCGCCGTAGACCATTTGTTTGCCGTCCCAGAAGGCGTTGTCGTAACCGGTGCGATAATGCACGCTCGAGTCGAGCCGCATGGCGTTGTTGTTGATCGAGTTGCGCCCATACACCTCTTTGTATAGATCGTAGGTGATGCCGCTCCCATCGTACGCTTCGTTCACCGCCGCATCTGCGCTGGCAGGGTCACCTTCGCGGCGCACGGCGGCGCCGGGCAGGGATGTGCCGCGCTTCACGTCGTACACGATGCGTTCCTTGCCGCCATCCGCGGCGCGCGGCATGGTGGGAGCGAACAAGTCTGCCAGGCTGGCGCGCATGGCGCGTTCTGCCCGCAGTTGATAGACAACGTTGATGTTGTCCATTGCCATTTGTTTCTGCGCGTCGGAGCCTTTGGTGGCGATCTGCTCCAACATGTGTTCTGGGAGGATACATTCAAGCGAATGACGATGGTTGTGCATGAGGTTTGTCCTTTCAGGAGTTGCCTTGCTTCAGTATACGGCGTTTCGCAACAGATTTCAACTCGCGCGATACTCGCATCCACTCACGGCTTACTGCTCTCTGCTTACCGGCGACTGAATCACACCACGCTCAATAATGCCTGCTTTTGCTCCACACTCTCGCCGGGCTTGACCTTGATGCGGCTGACCTTCCCATCGCGCGGCGACTTTAACTCGTTCTGCATTTTCATTGATTCGAGGATGAGGAGCACCTGTCCTTTTTTGATTTCCTGTCCCTCGTCCACCGGCACAGCGATAACCAGCCCGGGCATCGGCGCTTTCATGTTGAATTCGCCGCTTTCGGCAACGCCCCCGCCCGCGGCGGCGCGCAAGCGCTTCTCGCGTTCGTCTTCTACGAGGACGGGATACAACCGCCCGCGCAGAAGTACCTGCCAGCCATCATCTCCGCGCGCAATGTACGACTCGTGCGACATGCCGTCTGCGATCAGCGAGTAGACCGGCTGTCCGCTCACGGTGACGAAATCGATCTCGTACGTCCTGCCGTTCACGCTGACGTGTTTTTCGTCGATGATATCGACGAGGAAGTCTTTGCCTTCCACTGTGGCAACATATTTCATGATCTACCTGTGCATCCTTTCCCAACGGCTGACCCACTTCCAGTTGCTGGCGTCCCGTTCGTTGCGTTGCACGAATTGCGATGAGACTTCAGTCTCGTGGTGTTCGACCAGGGTGGCGAGGATCGCCGCGACTTCTGAAAAATCCTGGCGGTTTTCCTCCGCGTCTTCCATTGAGAAGCGTTCCTCCACAAAACGCGTATCGTACTGCCCGCCCATGAAGCGGTGCGAATCCATCATCGTCTGGTGGAAGGGGATGTTCGTCCGCACGCCGACGATGCGATATTCTTCGAGCGCGCGGCGCATCCGTAGGATGGCTTGGGCGCGCGTTTCGCCCCACACGATCAATTTGGCGATCATCGGGTCGTAGAATGGGGTAATCTCGAAGCCGGGATACACGCCGGTGTCCACGCGCACGCCGGGCCCGGTGGGGAGCAGGCTGTGCGTGATGCGCCCGGTGGATGGCATGAAGTTGTTGTATGGATCCTCGGCGTTGACGCGGCACTCGATGGCGTGTCCATTGAACTGCACCTCGTCCTGGGTGTAACTGAGAGGGCGTCCGCGGGCGATGCGCAGTTGTTCCTTTACGATGTCGATGCCGGTCACCATTTCGGTGACGGGATGTTCCACTTGCAGGCGGGTGTTCATTTCGAGGAAGAAAAAGTTCTTGTTTTTATCGAGCAGGAATTCGATCGTCCCCGCATTGACATAGTCCACCGATTTGGCGGCTGTCACAGCCAGCGCGCCCATTTTCGCGCGCAGATCATCGTCCAATGCGGAGGAGAGCGCTTCCTCCAGTAATTTCTGGTGGCGCCGCTGTAGGGAGCATTCGCGCTCCCCGAGGTGGATCACGTTGCCGTGCTTGTCGGCAAGGATTTGAATTTCGATATGACGCGCGTCGATGATCAGCTTTTCGAGGTAGACGTTGCCGTCTCCAAACGCCGATTCAGCCTCGCGTCGGGCAGAGGCGAGCAGGGTCGGCATCTCTTCGAGGCTGGTTACCTCGCGCATCCCTTTTCCGCCGCCGCCCGCTGTGGCTTTGATCAACAACGGGAAGCCGATCTCCGTCGCTTTGGCAAGTAGTTCATCGTCGGTCATGTTGCCAACGTCCTCGGTGCCCGGCACGACCGGCACGCCGGCTTTGATGACGGTGGCGCGCGCTTCGGCTTTGTCGCCCATTGCCGCAATGGCGGATGGTTTTGGTCCGATAAATGCGATACCCGCCTCTTCACACATGGCTGAGAATGATTCGCGCTCGGCAAGGAAGCCGTAGCCCGGATGGATCGCATCCACATTGGCTTTGCGGGCGATATCCATGATCTTGTCGACGCGTAAGTAAGAATCGCGCGATGGCGCGGGACCGAGCAGGTAGGCCTCATCCGCAAAGCGGACGTGCAAGCCGCGCCGGTCCGCTTCGGAAAATACCGCCACGGTGTCGATGCCCAACTCTCTGCACGCGCGGATGATCCGCACTGCGATCTCGCCTCGATTTGCTACTAATACTTTATTGAACATGTATGCTCCGCATGTGTCAGGTTCCAGGTTTCAAGTTCCATGTGTTTAATCTTGGAACGTGACACTTGGCGCATGACACTTAAAGTGGAATATTCCCGTGCTTCTTCGCCGGGTTAGAGTCGCGCTTGTTGCTCAACATTTCCAGCGCGTTGATCAGGCGCGGGCGCGTTTCTTTCGGCTCGATCACATCGTCGATGTAGCCGCGTTCCGCCGCCACATACGGGCTGGCGAACTTCTCGCGGTAATCCGCTACCAGTTCCGCTTTGCGCGCCACAGGGTCTTTTGCTTTTTCCAATTCTTTGCGGAAGATGATATTTACCGCGCCATCGGGACCCATCACGGCGATCTCGGCGGTGGGCCACGCAAGGTTGATGTCACTGCGGATATGTTTGGACGACATCACGCAATATGCGCCGCCATAGGCTTTGCGGGTGACGACCGTCAATTTGGGCACGGTCGCCTCGCAGTAGGCGTACAATAACTTTGCGCCGGAGCGGATGATGCCATGATGCTCCTGATTGGTGCCCGGCAAAAAGCCCGGCACATCCTCGAAGGTGATGATGGGGATGTTGAACGAGTCGCAAAAGCGGACGAAACGCGCGCCTTTTTCGCTCGCGTCGATATCCAACACGCCAGCCAGCACAGCGGGTTGATTCGCCACAATTCCCACCGAGTGCCCGCCCAACCGCGCAAACCCGACGACAATATTTTGCGCGTAATTCTCGTGGATCTCAAAAAACTGCCCGCCGTCCATGATCGGGCGGATCACATCCTTGATGTCATACGGCTTGTTTGCGTCGTCGGGGATGATGCTGTCGAGCGATTCGTCCATCCGCAGGGGATCGTCGGTGGCGAGAAAGGGCGGGTCTTCCATATTGTTCTGCGGCAGGTAGCCGAGCATCTTGCGGATCAAGAACAACGTATCGGCTTCGCTGTCTGCCGCCACATGGCACACGCCAGACTTTTCGGAATGCACGCTCGCGCCGCCAAGTTCCTCCTGCGTCACTTCCTCGTGGGTGACGGCTTTCACCACGTCGGGTCCAGTCACAAACATGTACGAGGTGTTGCGCGTCATGAAGATAAAATCGGTGAGGGCGGGGGAGTACACCGCGCCGCCGGCGCAGGGTCCCATAATGGCTGAAATTTGCGGAACGACGCCCGATGCCATGGTATTGCGTAAAAAGATATCAGCGTAGCCCGCCAGCGCCACCACGCCTTCTTGAATGCGCGCGCCGCCCGAATCGTTCAACCCGATCACGGGCGCGCCGGACTTCATTGCCATATCCATGATCTTGCAGATTTTCTCCGCGTGCACTTCGCCGAGGCTTCCCCCGAACACAGTGAAATCCTGCGAAAAAACATACACCAGCCGTCCTTCGATGGTGCCCCACCCGGTGATGACGGAATCGCTGATGAACTTTTGCTTGTCCAGCCCGAAGTCGTGCGTGCGATGTTGGACGAACGCGTCCATTTCGCGGAACGAGCCTTTGTCTACCAGAAGTTCGATGCGTTCGCGCGCGGTGAGCCGCCCTTTCGAGTGTTGCGCTTTAATGCGCTCCTCGCCGCCGCCCAAACGGGATTTCGCCTTGAGGTCATGCAGTTTTTGAAGATTGGTCTGCTTGTTCATGTTCCTCGCTCATTGAAAAATATCGGATCGTGCTTTTGTGCAACAGGATGATCATCACGATCAACAGGATGACCGCCGATGCGACTAGCGCAAATGGCAGGTTCGCCCGCTCGGACTGAAAAAAAACACGTTCGACCCACCATTGCATTTGCCACACACCTGCGGCGGATGCCACCCTCAGCCGCGCCGCCTCGCTTCGACGAATGATACTCCAGCACAGCGCGATCCCTGCGACTGCCCAGATGGCGCCGGTCAAGGCGAGATAGGGTGGGCTGAGACGCGAATCGAATTCGATCAGCGCGTCCCACCAGCGCAGGGCGGCGGCAACACGCGCCGCTCCCCATGCTGATGGGATTAACACCAGCCATAGGAGCAGGGTTACACCGAAGGGACGATTGGCAGGCATGAGTCTCTGGGGAAAAGCGAATCAGGCTGAATGGTGGAAAGACGCGGTCTTGTCATTTCGGACTCTCGTATTGTAGCAATTGTTTCCCGCCATAGGAAACGGCGGTGGGGCGCAAATATTCGTTGAATTGACCGTCATAAGGCGGGCGGTCGAGGATGCCGGGGTTTGCCAAGACATAGTCCAAGCCGATGCTGGCGAGATACTCGCCGGCTGTGCCATTTTGCAAATGCTCGAAGTATTCGGGGCTGTTGATCAGCCCGTCCATGTTGAGGATGGCGCGGTCGTGAATGAAATAACCGACGTTGCCGCCGCCGGTGAAGCCGATCAGACTACCGGGCGCGGTGTTCGCTTCGAGCAGGGTGGCGATCTCCATCATGGGCGCATCATCGGACCAGCGATTGTATTGCATGGTGAGTTTGATTCCCGCCCAGTAGGTTTGCCACATACCAACGCCGAGGTACAACACCGCGACCCACGCGAAAACCTGACGGTATTTGACCTTGCGCGTCAATGTAAACGCCAAACCGATCGCGGCGCAGAGTAGGAGAATGGACGACACCCTTTGCGTGACCCAATACCATTCTTTGTATGCCGAGTAGCCAGTGGCGTGATAGGAAATTGCCTGCATGAAAGACCCCGCCATTAATGGGATGAGGGCGAGTTGCGCGATTGCGATCCTGCTTTTGTTTTTATTCAGGAAGAGCGCCGCGCAACCGAAGAGCGACAGGGCGATCAAAGCATACAGGTAAAACGACTGAACTTCCCGCGTCACGTTCGAGAGCGGAGCGACCCATCCGCCGAGGGTGTTTGTGATCGGAGTCCAGGCCAGCCCGTCGCCCTGAAAATCGACGCCGAAGAACTCAAACGGACTGCGCGTTGCGCCGCCGTACACGCGGGCGGGGAACGATCCCCACCAGCGTTTGATCTGCCCGCTGACGGGAGAAAACGACCCGATGGCGAGTTTGTTCCACAACATATACATGGCAAGCGCGCCGAACGAGATGCCGAAAAAGGCAAGCCCATCGTGGAGCCAGGCTTTCCATTGTTGAGTCACTTCGGCGAATGGGGTTACTGTTGATGGTGTTTCGAGTTTTTTATTCCTCAGCGCCGCGTAGCCGAGGCGCGTCAGCCCGAAGAATAGAAGCGTAAAAATGAAATCGGTCGCGATAACCACGCGTGGGAACCCGTTGATGTCACCAAGTTGGGAGAGGGTCAGCATCGCCACGCCGAGGAGGGCGGAACTTGCGACTGTGGATAATGCAACACGGGCGAGGGTCTTCCATGCATTCATCAGGATGTGTTTCTGGTACAACCCAAAGAAAAAAGCGCAGAGGAGTTTGCTTGCGAGTCCCAGCCCTGCCATGGCGAGCGCCGCGTTTGTATAAGCAAAGTATTCCGGCAAACCCAGCCGAAGGATGAACGCGAGTAGAACGGAAATGATTGCCGCCACGATATCCAGCGGAAGAAACCAGCGAAACCCGCTCCCGCGAAACACGACCCAAATCCCGGCAAAGGCAACGAGAAAGATCAGGTCGAGGCGGCTGAAGATGGTCAACGCGCCGAGGACGCCAAGCGATACAAGTTGTCTTTGTGTATTGTTCGGCTTGCGCCACGCGGTCTCGAATTGATAAAGCTTATAAATGAGTAAAACAACGAAGAACGCGGCAATGCCCGATTCGAGTCCTTGCATGTAGAGGTTGACGAGAATATCGAAGTTGAAGACCCAGTACAACGCGGCGAGCGCGCCGATGGCAGGCGCGAAGATCTTTCCGAGCAGGCGATACAACAGGATGGCGGTGGAGACTTGCAAGCCAGCCATCACGAGGAGCAAAATGCGGAGGGGGAGGACCAGGTCAAATCGCGCGAGAGCGAAGAGCGGGATGCAGACCAACATCCACAGCGGATGGTATCCGTTCGTTTTGTTGATCCCATCGAATGTGGGGCCGTGTCCCTCGCTGATATTTTGCGCGACTTTGAAATAATAATAGGCGTCGTCGCGCGTGAACCAGCGCAGTGAAAAATTTTGCGCGTCTGAAAGGGCGGCGTACATGCTGACAGACATCACGACGACGACGAGGAATATCTCGAACCAAGGCAGGCGCTTGAGCGCGTACAATTTACTTGAAACCAAGTTCGCTTCTCGAAATGACGTGCCGCTGAATCTCGCTCGTGCCTTCGTAAATCTCGGTGATCTTCGCGTCGCGGAAGTATCGCTCCACGGGCAACTCTTTGCTGTAGCCCATGCCGCCGTGAATTTGCACGGCTTGATGCGTCACATACATGGCGGTTTCGGATGCGAATAATTTTGCCATCGAGGCTTCGAGCGAATACCGACGGTTATCCCTTTTGGATTTCTCTTTCGCCATTGCCGCGTTGTAGATGAGCAGGCGAGACGCTTCGATACGCGTCTTCATGTCCGCGATCTTGAATCCCGTCCCCTGAAATTGCCCGATGACCTGACCAAACGCTTCGCGCGTCGACGCGTACTGTTTCGCCGCTTCGTATGCCGCTTCGGCAATCCCCAGCGCTTGCGTCGCGATCCCAATGCGCCCCGCGTCCAGAACGGTCATGGCAATCTTGAAGCCCTCGCCTTCCTTGCCTAATAAATTTTCAGCAGGGACGCGGCAATCTTCAAAGATCAACTCGCTGGTGGCAGAGGCGCGGATGCCGAGTTTCGGCTCTTTCTTTCCACGCGTCAACCCGGGCGTGTTGCCTTCCACTAAAAACGCGCTGACGCCTTTTTGTTTTTTTGCAGGATCGGTCATCATGAAAACGACAAAATAATCCGCCACCGGTCCGCTGGTGACCCACGACTTGCGCCCGTTCAGGATGAAGTGGCCGCCGTCGCGGGCGGCGCGTGATTTCATCGTCCCTGCGTCTGAGCCGCTCTGGGGTTCGGTGAGCGAATATCCGCCAATGGCTTTCCCCGACGCGATGGGCGTCACAAATTTTTTCTTCTGTTCTTCGGTGGCGAACTTCATGATGCCGTGACAATACAACGAGTTGTTGACCGACATAATGACGCCGTGCGACGCGTCGGCTTTGCATATTTCTTCGAGGGCGAGAACGTAGGCGAGCGTATCCATGCCTGCGCCGCCGTAGACTTCGGGAATTTCCAAGCCCATGAATCCCAGCGCTCCCATCTTTTTGATGGTCTCGTGTGGGAAATCGCCGCTCTCGTCGAACTCGGCCGCGACGGGAAGGATTTCTTTTTGGGCAAAATCGCGCGCCGCGCTTTGAATCATTTTATGCTCATCGCTGAGCGAGAACATGGCAAGGTCTGTCATGGAGCCTCCGTCTGGTGTGTTGCCCTGATTATACCCGCTGGGCTTATCTTGCTTGTTGTAGTGGGAGATAGGGAGTGGCGAAACCTGCGTGTAAAAATTCTCTTGCCATAGAGATCACTGAGACCATAGAGAGAAAATCTCTAACCACCTGACACTTTCCTTTTTGGACGCTGATGAACGCTGAAAACGCTGGTAAAAAACCTTTTTTCGCCTGGTTGTTGAAGAATCAGTGTTCATCTGCGTTTTTCTGCGTCCCGTTTTTAAAACTGTCAGGCAGGTAGGAAAATCTCAAAATCTTTGTGCGCTCTGTGGCTTCACACAGGACAATCGCCACTCCCGACAATGGAGCGATATTGTCGAATCGCGCTTATTGTATTTATCGGGGGCTGTACAAAAACCGATACGCGTTATAGATCTCGTAGATCAAGCGGATGTAGTCTCTCGTCTCTTCAAACCGCGTCACCTCGAGAAACAGATCGGGGTCGTCTCCGGCGAGTTCCTTCCAGGCAAGGGCGTTGCCGGGTCCGCCGTTGTAGGCGGCGAGCGCGGCGTAATAATTGCCGCCGAGCAAATCCAGGTTGTCTTCAAGATAATACGTCCCATACCGGATGGAGACATTCGGGCGGTACAAATCCTGCTCTTTGTAGTTGGAGGGCCAGCCAAGTTCGCTCGCGATCTGCGCGCCGGTTGGGGCGACGATCTGCATCAACCCATGAGCGCCGGCGTTGGATTTTACAAACCCCTCGAATAGGCTCTCCTGCCGAATCACGCTGTAGACGAGGACCGGGTCGAACCCAAAATTTTGCGATTCGGTCATCACAAGGTCGCGGTAATAAAACCCATAGCGGATGCGGTTGAAATACGGCGGCGCGGTCAACGAAGCGGATTGACTCTCCAGCCCGGCGAGCGAGAGCGCTTCACGCGCCGCAAAAATGGCGGAACGATACAACCCGATCGCCTGCAGATAATTGGCAAGGCGGAAGCTCTCCACGGCGTTGTTGCTCACAGACTCGCGCAACGCCTCGAATTCTAACCGCGCTTCGTCGTACATGCCGAGTTCCCACAATTCTGTACCGCGCACAAAACGCGGATCGCCCGCCAGCGCACCGGGTCCGTTAAAGTCTGTTTCGGCGGGCAGGTTGAACGTGATGCGCATCCACGCTTCGGCATTTTTTCTTTCCTCTGCGAGGTCTGCTTCGATGATCGTAACCGGTTTGCCGAATGGAGCCTCTCCCAGGATCAAATCATGCGCGCGGATGCTGTAGTAGCCGGTCGAGTTGATCCCCTGTGCCTGTTGCCATGTCTCCCGCGCCGCCGCATCATCTCCAAGTTGTTGTTGGGTTTTGCCGATCCAGAGTAATGCGCGGGCGCGATCTTCGGGAAGGATGGCAAGTAGTAGTCCGCGTTGAAATACGATCAACGCGCCGGAGAAATCCCCAAGTCGATACCGGGTGATGCTGGCAAGGTGTAGCGCGTCTGCTACCTGCTCACTGGCGGGGTACTCGCTGGCAACACGTTCCCAAATTTGGACCGCTTCATGTAGCCGATTATTGCGCTCGGTCACCCGCGCCGCGGTCATGAGATAAGATGGCGACTGATTTGAATTGGGAACTGCGGCAACAAAGTCGAGCAGGGTTTTTACGCCAGCCTGATAATTTCCCTGCACTGCCCATTCCAAAAAGGATTTGTCCTCCCATGCTTCCGTCCAGCGGGGGTGGGATGGGTAGGATTTGATGAACGCTTCCAGCGCGTCGATGGCTTCTTGATTGCGTTGCATTTCGCGCAGGGTGAGGGCGCGGTAGTACGAGGCGGTTCCATCGTGCGTTGGGTTGGCTTCGATGTACCGGTCGAACGCGACCAGCGCCACATCGTTTGCCCCGGCGAAGTAGTCCACCAAGCCGCGATCGAGGTCGTCCACAGGAACGTTGGCGTCTACGAGTTTTACCAGCGACAGGTACGAGTAAATCGATAGCGGATAATTCTCCACGGCGTGCAGATAGCGCGCGTATGCCGCGTCGCTTTGACCGAGGGCGAGGTGCGCGTTGCCAGCCAGATGATCGATTTGGGCTTTGAGGAAATCGCTCGTTGTCGAATTGGAGATCTGGTCGTACAGCGCGAGGGCGCCGGCGTAATCGCCGAAGTCTGCGCGGGCTTGAGCGATCTTCACCTGGAGAGTCAAGCCGTCACTGAGGCGCGAAGCGTTTAGCGCGGAGGTATACGCGTTGATGGCGCCGGTATAATTCTTGATCTCGACGAGCGCGTCGCCGCGATATTCCTGCGCGTAGGAGTCGAGTACGCCGGGGATGCGCGTCGAATACATATCGTACGCGTCGGCAGATTCTTGAAAGCGGCTGAGGTTGAAGTAGGCTTGTCCCATCAGGAAATAGGCGCGCGCGGAATAGGTGGAATCGGGATATTCGGTTGTTAGGGTTGTGAGCTTTTCAATGGCGGGCGCGTAGCGTCCGTCGGCGAGTTCGACGCGACCCAGCCCCCAAAGCGCGGCGGCTTTGATGTCCTTGTCGGCGGTGTCGTTGTAGGCGCTGAGATAATGTTGTCGCGCCGAATCGAAATCCCCGTAGAATAGGGCTTTGTCGCCGGCATCGATGCGCACAACGGGAACGGGCGTGGGGAAGGGGGTTGGCGTGGCGGTTGGGCTGGGGGTGAGGGTCGGTCCGCCGGGCGTGATGGTGGGGGTTTGTGTCGCTACGGTAATGGGGGTGGATGAAATTTGACACGCCAGTGTGGCAACGATGGTGACGACAAAAATAATTCTAAATCTGGATTTCATGAAAGTTTATTGTTGATAGGCGCGGCGATGGTTTCCACGCTCATTCCCAATTGGAGCCTGCCGGCGTTGAGTGGGATGACGTTCTGCCCGAAGATCGCGCCCAGCGCATGCTTGCGATACTTGCCCAATGTTTTGAGCGGTTCTTTTTTTCGTTCCAGCGTTTCTTTGTCAATCGTGGTGACTTCGCACCGCGCGCACGGTTTGACGATGGCAAACTTAACGTCGCCGATCTGAATTTGGTTCCACGTATCCTCGGCGAACGCGTCGCATCCTTTGACCACGATGTTCGGGCGAAAGCGGTTCATGGGGAGCGGCGCTTCGAGGCGCGAGTTTAAATCTGCCAGCGATTCTTCCGAGATCAACAGAATCGGATAGCCGTCTGCAAATCCTGTGTGATCGTCTTCGTTCACCGCGTATTGCGGATTGACCAGTCGCTTGTACCCATCGGCGATATGGACCAACCTTACGGATCGATCGAGAAAGTCAGATAACCATTCCACCGCTTCTTCGCCCTGGTCGATGGCTTGCACGCCTTTGCTATGCCATACGTTGACGCGCCATGAATGTCCCGATGCGCGGATTCCGATCTGAAGCGAATCCATGTTCGGCGCGGAGAGGGTTAGAACGCCGTCCTTCTGGACGGGCGATATGAGAGCCAGTTTGGGAATTTCTCTTTGCGTGAGAAATTCGCCTTCAGGCGTGACGATCATCATGCGGCGGTCGCGTTCCAAGCCCATGCGTTCGACGTTCCATGCCCGCACTTCGTGTCCGCGACAGGCTTTGACGGGGTAGTAGATGAGGGAGGATAGTGTGATCATATTAATTGCTCGTACACCAGTTTGGAAATGTTTGCCATGCAATCGTGCGCTTCGTCTGCTTGATCTTCTGCGAATCCGCGCGTCATGATCGAGATGGCGTAGGGTTTGCGGTTTACAGGGAAGACGATGCCCGTATCGTGATAAAAATCGTCACTCCAGCCTGTTTTGTGGGCGACTTGTGTTCCTTTTGGCAGTAAGCCCGGAATGCTTTCGTTGAATTCCTGCCCGAGCATGATCTCGATCATTTCCTCTGAGGCTTGTTTGGATGCCGCTTTTCCTTCGGCGATCAGCCGCATCGTTTGAGTGAGTCCGCGCGCGGCGCCGCGGTTGTTCATCCCGCGTTTGAGCGCGAGCAGGTCGTACATGCCGCGGACGAAGGCGACATCTTGAATTCCAAGTTCCGCAAGGAATTCGTTGATTGCCCGCGCCCCGATTTTTTGAAACAGGATGTTCGTTGCGAGATTACTGCTCCGCACGATCATTAGGCGCGTCAACTCGCGAATGGATTCGGTCTCGCCGATCCTCTCGTACAACGATGTTTCGGAGTCGTCTTTTGCTTCGAGGGAATAGGGGCTTCCGTCCGCGATGCTGGGGAAGGAGTTGAAAATGGTCAGGGAGTCGTCGAGTGAAAATTGTCCCGTGTGCGCCTGCCTGAACACTTCCATCATCAGGTGAACTTTGACCGTGCTAGCGGGGTGATACGACTCATCCGCGCGGAGGTTGATTTCCCTGCCTGTTTCTAAATCATGGACAGACAATGAAATATCCTTGCCGCTGAATTGCGCGATGTATTTTTCAATAGGAAACATAAGCCGCAATTGTACTTCATTGCGCCCGTATGTCATTCTGAGCGAAGCGAAGAATCTCCTCGCACCGCTCATGGCGGCATGTCAGAAATGCACACTTTGCTCCCCCGGGTCACACTTTTGAACCGCGAAGCTCGCAAAGAGCGCAAAAAAGATTTTTCTTTGCGACCTTCGCGCTCTTCGCGGTTAATGCTCTTTAGCCGCCTTCGAACTTGAAGGAAACCTTCAATTTGGCGCGATACGCCGTGATCTTGTTATCGTCAATCACCATATCCAATGTGATGACCTCGGCGACGCGCAAGTCGCGCAGGGACTTCGCCGCGCGCTCCACGGCGACCGACGCCGCTTTCTCCCACGATTCCGTGCTTGTGCCGACCAACTCGATGATCTTGTATACGCTGTCTGACATGGGGTGCTCCTTTTGTGAATTTTGATCAATCGTAAATCGTCAATCCAAAATCGTCAATCAAATTACCATCTTTCCCAATGGATGATTTCTTCGAATGCTCTGCGCCCGCCTTGTTTTGGCGCAGACGTGAGTTTCGCCTCCTCCGCAGGGTAGCCAAACGACAGGGCGATACGCAAATGCCACTCGGGCGGGAAGCCTAAGATTTGGCGAGCCAGCTCGGCGTCGTAAATCGAAGCGGGAACGGAGCCGACCCCCAACTCCCATGCGGCGAGTTGCATGTAGGCGGCGGCTTGACCGGCATCGAACATCGTCTGAAATTTTGCGGTCGGTTCGGCGGTGAGGATCGCCACGCCCATTGCCGCGCCCGCGAGATGTTTTGCCCACTCGCCGCATTCGGATAATGCCTTCAACGTCGCTTTATTGCGGATGACGATAAAGCGCCAGCCCTGCTCGTTCTTCGACGATTGCGACCTGCGTCCCGCGTTGAGGATCGCGTGTATCACATCCTCCGGCAAGGGAGTCTCTTGGAATTTTCGCACGGCTCGCTTCATACGGATCGCTTCTGAGACGTTCATGGGGACCTCCATCTGCTTTTCGGATTATACCTTCCTGATGCCCTGATATAATTTGCCGTCGACAGGAGAAATAATGCAATTGTCATCACAGCGCGCGATCGGGCTTATCATTGGGTTGTCTCTTGGTTTGGGCTATGCGGTCGCTTCGAATTTCGTCAATGGATGGGTGATGCCGGGCATTCCCTTGTCTGCCCCGTGGCCCGGTCGAATTGGAGTGGCGCTTCTTACCACAGCCGTATTCGGGTTGTTGGGTCTGCTTGCCGCATGGACGGAAGAATCGATTCCCGGCATTCTTCTGACCGGCGTGGCAGGCTCGTTCCTCACCTCTATCTGGATCTTTATGACCGCCTCCTCAAACCTGGGCGGCGTGTTCGCCATGCTCGCGCTGGTTTTTCTACCGCGCATGTTTTTTTACGTTCCATTTGGCTGGCTGGTACGCTGGATCATGGACCGCCTCATCCCGCATCCGCATCGGGCTATCCCGCCGGCGCGTCGCTGGGCTTCGGCGTTGATGGGTTTCGCGGCTGTTTCCCTGCTCGGTCTTTTTTCCCTCTATGGCAAAGAGACACGCCTGTCACTGACCCGCATGGAGGCGATCATGCAGGAAGGCGCGAAGGCAACCTCGCGTGAAGAATTGCCGGCGCCCCTGCAAAAGGTGGAAGGGTTCATCCCGAACGCCAAAGGCGCGTATGCGTTCGAGGTCGGCTCGAACCCCGACGCTCTCCCCGTGCAACGCCCGATCGTTCAATACGGCGAGGAAGAGTCGTTCATCATTGTCAAATTCAAAAACGGGTTTCGGTTTGGTTGCGTATTTTCGCCTCCATACATCGCGCCCGCCTGTATCGATTTTTAACGAACATCGAGGAAGAGTCGCAACGTGCCCACGCAAAGTTTTCGCCCATACGCAATATCTTCCCTCGTTCTCATCCTGGCAGGGTGGGGCGGCTTGTTTGCCGTGGTGAATTATTCCGCGCCGTTCGTTGGGTTCCGTTTTATTTTCTTTGCGCTCATCATTCTCGCGCTTACAGGCACTGTCCTGCCCATCGTGTACTTTTTTCACAGGCGCTTTCCCGCCGAGCCGCCCGCCGAATCAAATGTGATCGTGCGACAGGCGGCATGGTTTGGCGCGTACGGCGCAACACTGGCATGGCTTCAACTCGGCCGCCTCGTCACGGTGTACGTGATCCTTGGGCTTGCCGGCGGATTATTCGCCATCGAATACTTCCTTCGCCTGCGCGAACGCGCCCGCTGGAGTCCCCCCGTCATTGACGATGACAACCCTTCGTGACCTTCCCTCTGTTGACCAACTCCTTCATCATGCGGATGACCTCCTCAACAGATTTGGCCGCCCCTTGACTCTGGACGCGCTTCGTTTGACTTTGGATGAAGCCCGCGCGCGCATCAAACGCGACGGGGAAACTGCCTCGCCCTCCCCAGCCTCTATCCTCGCCTCAGCCGAATCCCACCTCGCCGCATGGACGACTCCCTCGCTCGCGCCAGTCATCAACGCGACGGGAGTCGTCCTCCACACCAATCTCGGGCGCGCGCCGTTATCCGAATCAACCATCCAAGCGATGAACGCCGTCGCCGCGAATTACTCCAACCTCGAATTCGATTTGGGGACAGGCAAACGCGGCTCGCGGCTTATCCATGCCGAATCTGTTTTGCAAAAACTGCTTGGCGTCGAGTCTGCATTGGTTGTGAATAACAATGCCTCGGCAGTGTTGCTTGTGTTGTCTGCGTTGGCAAACAAAAAGCGCGTCGTTATCCCTCGTTCGCAACTTGTAGAGATCGGCGGTGGCTTCCGCGTACCGGATGTGATGAAGCAATCTGGCGCGAAGTTAGTCGAAATTGGCACAACGAACAAAGTCCGCATCTCCGATTACATGGACGCGCTTGACGAACCGACCGCGTTGGTCATGCGCGCGCATCGCAGTAATTTCAAGATCGTCGGCTTCACCGAAGAACCCGAACTTGCAAAGATTGTAGACGTTGCTCATAAAGCAAATGTGATCGTGGTTGACGATCTCGGTTCAGGCGCGTTGATTGACACCGTGAAGTACGGTCTCACCCATGAGCCGACCGTGCAAGAATCTCTCGCGGCGGGCGTAGACGTTGTCTGCTTTTCAGGCGACAAATTGCTCGGCGGTCCGCAGGCGGGAATCATCGTCGGCAAGAAAGAATTGATTGACCGAATCAAAAAGCATCCGCTGGCGCGCGCGGTGAGGGCAGATAAAACGTGTTTGGCTGGAATCACCGCGACGCTGATGCACTACCTCAAAGACGAGGCGGAGCGCGAAATCCCCGTCGTGCGGATGATGTCGCTTACGGCGGAGCAGGTGAGGGTCCGGGCAGAAGCGTGGCGAAATGTGGTGGGGCAGGGTGAGGTGGTGAAATCCGAATCCACAGTGGGCGGCGGGAGTCTGCCGGAAGAATCCATGCTCACGTTTGTTTTGTCGTTGCAAGTGAAAAGCCCCGATAAATTTTTAGCAAAGTTGCGCGAAGCGAATCCGCCCGTTATCGCGCGGACGGAAAATGATAAGGTGTTACTCGATCCGCGCACGGTGTTGGACGATGAATCGTTGTTGCGCGTTTTGAAGGATGTGCTGCATGATTACCGTTGAAGTTCCCATCAAAGATGCAAAAAATCCCCCCAAAATAAATTTTCCCGATCGTTGCGTCAATTGCGGAAAGCCGAAATATACGGTCATGCCGTTGAAATTGAACATGGGCGTTGAAAAACGCGGGCAGGGCGCGCTGATGGATTTCCCCGTGCCGCTGTGCGCCGAGTGCGAGAAAAAAGAACGCCGCGTGACGAATGTGACTCTTTTGCCGTTCCTGATCGCGGGATTCATCCTCGGCGCGATTGCGTTCATCCCCGCGTGGTTGGTCGCTCCCGAAGGGACATCGCAACAAACGTTGGGATTCCCTTTGGTATTTGGCGGGCTTGTTGGCATGATTGTCGGCGTCATCGGCGGAACAGTTGTTGAATTTGTTTTGAAATTTTTGTTTGCCCCGGCGTATGGTCAATTGCTGTTGAAGCGTCCGCTCACGATCCTCAGCCTCTTCAACGACTCGGAAGATGTCATCGGTCTTACGGCGAAGTTTGCGGACAAGAAGAAATCGTTGAAAGTGACGTTTGAGAATGATGAGATTGGAAAAGAATTTCAGAAACTAAATAAATCCGTTGATTACCTTACACTTTCAAAATCAGGACGCTGATTCACGCTGAAAACGCAGATTTTTTCTTTTTGAATCAGCGAAATCAGTGTTTATCTGCGTCCCAAAACCATTGTGTAAGGTAATCAGATAAATCCGTTGGTCGAGTAGGCGGCGGAAGGGAATGAGTCTGTGCAAGGCGTCTTGCCTCCGCTGCCGTACCGAGACCAAAGGTTAGCAAGAGATCTTTTGTAACAAAAATTGTTTTACGTCGTGGTGGTCTCGGTACGGGCTTTGCCCTACTCGACCACCGATATACATAAAATGGAGAACGAATGAAATCAGACATAGACACCCTCATGCAAGCCCGCAACCTCGACGCCTTCATCATCTTCGGGCATGGCGAGCACAACCCGCCGATGTACTATTTCACCGGCGGCGGGCACATCATGCACGCTACGCTGATCAAAAGGCGCGGCGATGCGCCTGTTCTGTTCCACGGCGATATGGAGCGCGATGAAGCCGCCAAAAGCGGATTGAAATGCATTCCGTTCAGCAAGTATGACTATGACGCTTTGTTCGAGAAGGCTGGGAAAGACACCTTGTTGGCGACCGCCATGCGCTGTGAGTTAATGCTTCGCGAATTGGGCGTATCCGCTGGGCGCGTCGGCGTATACGGGACGTATGATCTGGGCTGGTCGTTTGGGGTCTTGGCCTACCTGCAAAAATTACTACCGAACATTGAAATTGTGGGCGAAGCGCCCGGCGCCTCCCTCATCGTCCGCGCCATGGAAACCAAGGATGAAGTTGAAGTGGAGCGCATCCGCGCGATGGGGAAGTTGACCACTGAAGTTGTGGCGCAGACGCGCGACTACCTCACATCCTGCGAGGTTCGAGCCGATGAGGTATTGTTGAAAGAGGACGGATCGCCGCTTACGGTTGGCGATGTGCACGCGAAGATTCGCTTGTGGGTGGCGGAAAAAGGCGGCGAATTGCCATCCGGGTTTATCTTCGCCATCGGGCGCGACGCGGGCGTGCCGCACTCCGGCGGGACCCCGGAGGATTTGATGCGCCTGGGGCAGACGATCGTTTTCGATATCTACCCGGCAGAAAGAGGCGGCGGATACTATTATGATTTCACGCGCACGTGGAGTCTCGGCTATGCCACTCTCGAAGCGCAGGAACTCTACGATCAGGTACTCGAGATATTCAATAAGCTGATGGACAACTTCGACCTGTACTCCCCGTTCAAGGACTATCACCGAATGGCGTGTGAATATTACCAATCGAAGGGACATAAAACCCCGCTCAACACAAAATCCCCGATCGAAGGATATGTTCACAGCCTTGGGCACGGCGTGGGGCTGAATATCCATGAGCGTCCTTTCAGCGGGTTGACCTCTGGCGACGACGAACGACTTGCGCCCGGCGTGGTAATTACTTCCGAGCCGGGGCTGTACTACCCCGAGAAAGGAATGGGCGTCCGCATCGAGGATACGCTTTGGGTCCGCCCCGATGGGCAGATCGAGAAGTTGGCAGAGTATCCATATGACTTTGTTTTACCGATGAAGATGTGGAGGCAGCGATAACCCAAATGAATATGAAAAGAGTTTGGCTGTTTGTTATGCCTGTCTTGTTTCTGGCATCTTGCACCGCGTCGAGAACCCCGACTCCGGACTCGAACCTTGTTTCTGATATTCTGGAAAGCAAGGCGGCGCAGATCAGGTTGACGTTGGAAGACATGCCCGATCACTTCGTAAACCTGGACTCGGAAAGTAACAGGATGATCGGGGAGGAAAACCTGCTGGATATCCAAAGCGCGTTTTCATTTCATTCCGATGCGGGTAATTTGGAAAAGATCATTGGGATGACCACGGTGTATCCTTACTTGCAAAGAGACCCTTCGGATGGCATGGATCGCATTCGCCAGCAGATTGAACTGATTACCCGCTCGATGGTCAAAGGTTTTGTATTCGCCCGCGATGTAGACGTCGAGGACCTGGTATTTAATAAACCGATAGGCGATGTCTATTCCGGGAAAACCTTTGCCTGGTCCAATGAAGATGTGGGTTATCCGAATCTCCATACGCGGACTGAAATCCTTGTATTTGAGCGCGATAAGATCACCGTGATGTTATTTCTTCAGTATGTCGAAGAACTCCCGGTGTCGATTTCAATCGCGACAGAGGCTGAAAAGCTGGATGCCCAAATTCAAAATTTGGATGAGTGACGATCTGCCTGACGTATGCCGCATCTAAAATCAATATCTGTGCGCGAGTTCAATTCGCAGGATAAAGACTCGTTTCCATTTGATCTGGAAATCGTCAAATCTCTGCGTGAGATTCAGTTTGATTCGCCTGTCACCTTCTTTGTTGGCGAAAATGGGTCGGGCAAATCAACAATCCTTGAAACGATTGCCTGCGCCGCAGAATCAATTACAGTGGGGAGCGAAAGCGTGCGAACGGATAAATCGCTCGCGCCCCTTCGCAAACTCGCCCAATACTTTCGCCTCGCTTGGACGAAGCGCGCGCGCAAAGGCTTCTTCTTGCGCGCGGAGGATTTCTTTGGATACGCCAAATCCATGCGGCAGACGAAGGAAGAGTTTCAAGAAGAATTACAAAACGTCAAAGTGGAATACAAGGGACGATCCAAATATGCCGAAGCATTGGCGAGCATGCCGTATCAAGGTCAACTGGCGGATATGCAACGCAGATATGGTGATGGGCTCGATTCGCGTTCGCACGGTGAATCATTTCTCACTCTTTTTCAATCCCGCTTCGTACCCGATGGTTTATACCTGCTCGACGAACCCGAAGCCGCGCTCTCACCCATGCGCCAGTTAACGTTCATCGCCGCTCTCAAACAAATGGTGTTGGAAAATTCGCAATTCATCATCGCAACTCATTCGCCGATCCTGCTCGCGTTCCCCGATGCTCAAATTCTGCAATTTGCCAACGGCGCGATTCGCGAAGTAAAATATAAAGAACTCGAGCATGTTCAACTCACAAAAGATTTTTTGAACAACCCCGATTCGTTTTTGCGGCATTTATAAAACCGACGATAGACGACCGACCATAGACCGTCGAAGTAACTTGTAACTCGTATCCAGTCATTATCGTCCATCGTCAAAGGTCTATCGTCCACCATCTCTATCACTACCAACCATGTCTTCCCTCCCTCCCGCCCGCATCCTCGCCATCGAATCATCCTGTGATGAAACTGCCTGCGCCGTCCTCGAAAACGGACGCGCGCTTCTCGCCTCCACCGTCGCCTCGCAAATGGACATCCACGCGCGTTACGGCGGCGTGTTTCCCGAAGTCGCGTCTCGTCAGCACGTGTTGAGCATCATCCCCGTTGTTCAGCAAGCGCTTGCTAAATCGAATCTCTCGCTCAACGATATGGATGCCATCGCCGTCACGCGCGGACCTGGGTTGGCTGGCTCGCTCGTCGTTGGCATGAACATGGCGAAGGGACTTGCCCTCGCGCTCGGTCTTCCGCTGATCGGCGTCAATCATCTTGAGGGGCATGTTTACTCTGCGTGGATTCATCCCGCTGGCGAATCGATTCCTCCCGAACCGCAATTCCCGCTGATGGCGCTACTCGTCTCTGGCGGACACACCGAACTGAATCTAATGACCGATCATTTGACGTACAAACGCCTCGGTTCCACTCTCGACGATGCGGCTGGCGAGGCTTTCGACAAAGTGGGTCGCCTCTTGGGGCTTCCCTTCCCCGGCGGACCCGCCATTCAGAAAACCGCGGAAAACGGCGACCCAACGCGTTTCAAATTTACACACCCGAAATTGGACAACCCCTACGCCTTCTCTTTTAGCGGACTCAAAACTGCTGTCCTGTATCAAGTCAACGCGTTGAAGAAAAAAGGTGATGAACTTCCTATCGCAGACTTAGCCGCGTCGTTTCAGGCAACGGCGGTTGATATTTTGTTCAACAAAACCATGCAAGCCGCGCGTGATTTCAAGGCAAAAGAAATTTTAGTTGCTGGCGGAGTCTCTGCCAACAAAGCCCTGCGAACCGCGTTTCAAACTCAAACTGAATTCAAAGTAAACATCCCCGCGTTTTCGTTATGCACAGACAACGCCGCCATGATCGCCGCCGCTGGATATTATCGGTACGCGCTCGGTCATGTTTCGAAGATGGATATGGATGTCCAGCCGACGTGGGCGCTTTCCTAGGTAAACACGGAAACAAGGAAACAAGTAGACACGTAAAAACGTAAACAGGTACACACGGGATCGTAACCCTGTGTACCTGTTTCCTTGTTTACTTGTGTACGCGCCTTTCCCCTTAAAGCCAAACCGCCCTTGGCTTGCCCGAGCCGCGGACGGTTTGTTAAGGAGAATGCAATCATTATTATATTCTCCGAGTTTAACGCAACCTGAACATGAACTAAATTGGGGATGAGAGTTTTAATTTGATTTCTTCGAGAGAAATCGGACCTTCGCGTAAGATTTTTATTTCATTGTTTGTACAATCCACAACCGTGGACGGGACTCCGCCCGGAGTTTTGCCTCCGTCAATGATCAATTCGATTCGACCGCTGAGTTGCGCGAACACTTCCTCCGCAGTGGACGGACTCGGTTGCCCAGAAATATTTGCCGATGTCACTGCCATCGGTCCCGCCGCGCGGAGGAGGGCGCGCGCAACCTCGTGATCTGGAACGCGAACGCCGACGGTGGAGGTGGCAGAGACGGCTGAGGGGAGAGTCGGTTGTTTGGGGATGAGGCAGGTCAAAGGTCCGGGGAAGAAGCGGGCGGCGATTCCGCGCGCAACGTCTGGAATATCCATTCCAACTTTGTCCATGTCATCCGCATCCGCGATCAAAACGGGAATCGCTTTTTCGATGGGACGATCCTTCGCGACATAAATTGACTCGACTGCTTTGCCATCGAACACAGGCGCGCCGACGCCATAAACAGTGTCGGTGGGGAAGGCGATCAAGCCACCTTTGTTTAACACGACGAGCGCGCGTTGAATCGCGTCAGGTGAATCGGCGCGGACAATGGCGGTGTTCATGTTTGAATCTCGAGCAGACGGTCTCGACCAGTGAGGTCTTGATGCAATGTGATGTTTGTATTTTGAAAATATTGACGAGCGAGTTGCATTGTTTGCTCGCCAAGAGTGGACTCGATCTCCAGCAAAATCAACGCGTTCGGCGCGAGCCAATCAGGAATCATGCTTAACAATTTGCGAAATAGATCAAGCCCATCATCACCGCCATCCAAAGCGAGGGTTGGTTCGCGTCCGTAAATGGGAAGTTGTTTGAGTGTGTTCGTTGGAATGTATGGCAGGTTTGAGCAGATCAAGTCGAAGGTCGAAGGTCGCAGGTCTGACTTTCGACTTTCGACCTTCGACTCGGGAAGAAGATCACATTCAACAAATTCAATCCTCTCGCTCACGCCATTCTTTTCCGCGTTTCGTCTTGCAACATCCAATGCCTTCGATGAAATATCCGTTGCGAGGATGTTTACACTCGGAACATTGACCGCAATCGAAACCGCTATCGCGCCTGAGCCCGCGCCGATGTCTGCAACATTCATTTTGGTTGGATTCTTTTGCAACCACGCGATGGCTTTTTCGACAAGCAATTCTGTTTCGGGACGTGGGATCAACACATCAGGCGTGACTTCAAACTCCAAGCCGAAAAATTCCCAGCGGCCAAGCACGTATGGGAAAGATTCTCCTTTTTCCAGCCGCGCGAGAGATGCGTCGAGTTGATTCTGTTGTTCGTCCGTGAGAGTCAATTCAGGGTGAGCCAATATCCACGAGCGCGGACGTTCTACGATGCGCGCCAAGAGCACGGATGCGTCGAGCGCGGGCGTGTCGCTGAGATGCGCGAGGCGAGTCAAAATGTCGGAAAGAAGCGAGGGAGTCATGTTGTAGCGCGTGGTCTTTCCTCTTTCAAGTCGAAACGAAAGACGAAAGAGGAAAGAAAGTCATTTACCCTTGATCGCCAACAACGACAAATACTCGAACACAATATTCGATGCGAGAATTGCCGTTATGTCGCCGTGATCATACGGCGGCGAAACTTCCACAAGGTCAAAGCCGATCAGATTCAAACCGTGAAGTCCGCGCGCGAGTTGGAGGAGTTGATAACTCGTCAGCCCACCGACTTCGGGAGTCCCTGTGCCGGGGGCGAAGGCTGGGTCGGCTGAATCAATATCCACCGTCAGATAGACCGGGCCCTTCATCCGCTGGTGAACTTCTTTGAGAATTTCAGGGATGCCTTTTTCCATCACTTCATGAATCGTGACCGTGCGCGCGCCGAGTTTTTCCGCGTCGGCGTAATCGTTCTCGCCGCTGAGGGGCCCGCGAATCCCGATCTGCATGTATTCGCCCGCGCGGATCAATCCCTCTTGAAGCGCGTAACGAAACGGCGTGCCGTGACTGTATTTCACTTCTTCGAATTCAGATTCCCATGTGTCAATGTGCGCGTCAATGTGGACGAGCGAAACGGGTCCATATTTTTTTGCGTGCGCGCGCAAGAGGGGGAGCGCGATCGAATGATCGCCGCCGAGCGTGATGAGCGTTGCGCCTGTGTTGATGATTTCGCTGGCGGCGTTCGTGATGGCTGTCATCGTGTGTTCGATGGACGTGGGGACGACCGACACGTCGCCATAATCCACCACGTTGAGTTTTTTCAATGGAGAAACATTGAGCGTCGAATTGTGTCCCCAAATCATCAACGACGCCTCGCGTATTTTGCGCGGACCAAACCGCGTCCCCGTGCGATACGAAGTCCCGCTGTCAAACGGAACGCCCATCACTGCGACATCCACACCTTTCAATTCGCGCGTCACTGGCAAGCGCATGAATGATGGGATGCCCATGAAGGGTTGCAAGCCTGCGCCGAATGCGGGGTTATCGTTTATCACGTCTTTCTTCTTTCATCTTTCCTTCGCGAACTTTGCGCGCTTTGCGGTTAATAACCTACTCATCCTCATCCACACCCGAAGCCGCGAGCCGATCCGCCTCATCGCGCGTGGACAATTCCTCGATGAACTGGTCAATCGCGCCATCCATCACGGCGGGCAGGTTGTAATTGGAAAACCCGATGCGATGATCCGTTACGCGGTTTTGCGGATAATTGTACGTGCGGATCTTTTCCGAGCGGTCGCCGCTGCCCACTTGTGAACGACGATCCGACTCAATTTCGGCGCGGCGTTTTTCTTCCGCTAATTCGTACAAGCGCGCGCGCAAAATACTCAACGCGCGCAATTTATTTTGTAACTGTGAACGTTCATCCTGACAGGTCACGACCATGCCTGTCGGCTTGTGAGTTAACCGCACCGCCGTCGAGTTTTTTTGCACGTTCTGTCCGCCCGCGCCAGACGAACGATACACTTCAACCTCGAGGTCGCTTTCGGGAATGTCAATTTCAACCTCGTCCACTTCCGCCATCACCGCCACCGTCGCAGTGGAGGTATGGATGCGCCCCTGCGCTTCGGTCGCAGGCACGCGTTGCACGCGATGCACACCCGACTCGTATTTCAACTTCGAATACGCGCCTTTGCCTTTGATCTCGAAGATCACTTCTTTCAATCCGCCCACGCCGATCGCGTTTTCAGACATGATCTCGTTCTTCCATCGTTTGCCGTCCGCATAGCGCGTATACATGCGGAACAAGTCTGCCGCGAAGATGGCGGCTTCGTCGCCTCCCGCGCCCGCGCGGATTTCAACGATCACGTTCTTGTCGTCGCGCGGGTCTTTCGGAACGAGCATCGCCTTGATCTCTTTTTCGAGAAGCTCGATCCTTGGAGTCAATTCTGAAATATCAGATTCCGCCAACGCGACCAACTCCGCGTCTTTTTCGGACTCGAGGATTGCCTTCGCCTCCTCGAAGCTTTTCACCGCCTGGCGATATTCACGCGCCTTTTCAACAATCGGTTCGAGGTCTACGCGTTCCTTGTTCAATTCCCCGGCGCGTTGATAGTTAGAGCCTATCTCGAGTAGTTCGTTTCCAATTTGAGCGTATCGATCTTCGATACCTTTGAGTTTATCGAGCATATCATCCTTGGTTGGAGCAAGCCGTGCCCGCTCCGCAATTAAAATGGTGCGCGGCAAAACTCGCCGCGGCGAAAGATTTTTTATAATGTAACTTACGCAGTTGGCGGGCAGTTGTACTGCCGTCGTCGTAGCGCAACTACGACGAAACAGGCTCATCCTGTATAAGCAAGACCACCGCGCTACTTCGGCGCGATGAATGCGGAAAGCAACATGGAAAGGATCAAAATGATCGTAAGGATTGCAAAGACGATCTGCAACATCCTGCGCGATTTTTCCTGTCGGTTATTACGTTTCTTTTCAGCCATCATTCACTCGCAAATCCAGATTTTTATAAAAAGCGCGCGCCATTGCCTTCTCTAATTCCTCGAGAGTCACGGGCTTCAGCGCAAAGGCGTCGGCTCCTAGCGCGAACGCCTGGTCCACGATCGTGTCATCCGCTTCGGAGGAAAGCATCACGATGGGGAGTTTCGCCGTATCGGGGCGCCGCCGCAAAAACTCGAGCATGTCCAACCCGGAAACCTCCGGCATGTTCACATCAAGGATGATCAGGTCGGGTTTATTTCCCGAGACGATCAACTGCGCCGCGCCGCGCGCGTTGTTGAACACAGTCACCTTGCAGTCGAGCACCTCGAGCATCAGCCCGATCGCGCGACTCATCTCTTCATCATCGTCGACAACCCAGATTTCTCTCATTCCAAATGCGCCTTTATCGATTCTGCCGCGCTTTCCGGCACGATGTCACTGAGCTCCTCCAGCGAAGCGGCTCTAATCTTATCCACAGAACCGAAATGTTTCAAGAGGGCATTCCGCCGGGCAGGTCCGATCTCGGGCACCGCGTCCAGGATCGAAGCCATGCCGAGTTTCTGCCGCTTCTTGCGGTGCGCGGTGATTCCGTAGCGGTGCGCTTCGTCTCGAATGCGTTGAACCAGATACAAGGCTTGAGAATGACGCGGCAACATCAGCGAGTCGGATTTATACGGGAAGAAAATCTCCTCGTGTTGTTTCGCCAAACCTACGATCGGGATTGCCCCCATCAACTCATACTTCTCGAGGACTTCGACTGCGCGCCCAAGTTGACCTTTGCCGCCGTCGATGATGACAAGGTCCGGCAGGAGGGAGAACGACGCGTCTTTCTTCGCCCCAACCTGTCCCGCCGTTTCCCGGGCTGATCGCCACCTGCGGAAGCGCCTCGTGAGTATTTCCTCCATCGACGCGAAATCATCCGGCGCGCCGACCACCGATTCAATATTGAACTTGCGATACAACTTTTTGTCTGGCACGCCCCGGGTAAACACAACCATCGCCCCGACAATCGCCGTCCCTTGTGTGTTGGAAATGTCGTAGCACTCAATGCGGTTCGGAGGTTCTTTCAGATTTAATGCCTGTTGTAGTTCGGCAAGGGCTTGTTCCTGTTTGTGAGCGTCTGCCTGCCATTGCGCGCGCAGGGCGGTGAGCGTATCGGTGGCGTTTTCAGCCGCCATCTTCACCAACTCGCTCGACTGACCTTCCTTTGGAACAATGAATTCAACTTTCGCGCCGCCACGCTTCGACCTCAACCATTCCCCAATGATCTTTGCCTCTTCGATCTCCTGCGGCAACATCACTTGCTGCGGGATGTTGGCGGCTTCGGTATAAAACTGGGTGACGAATTGCTCCATGATCTGCGCGTCGGCGGAATCCTCCGTCCCCTCGAGGATGAAATATTCGCGCCCGATCAGCTTGCCGCCGCGGATGAAAAAAACTTGCACGCACGCTTCGCCGTCGCTGCGCGCCATGGCGAGAACGTCTGAATCTTTATAATCCGTCGCAAAAACGATCTTCTGCCGTTCGATGATGGATTGCATGGCTTTGAGCTGGTCGCGGATGGTCGCGGCTTTTTCAAAACGCATTTCCTCAGACGCCTTTTGCATATCACTTTGCAAGCGTGTGACAATGCCCTCGCTATGCCCGCTGAGGAAATCCATCAGGTCGGAGATCATTTGGCGGTACGATACCTGGGATGCGGCTCCAATACACGGGGCGAGGCACAGCTTGATGTCGTAGTAAAGACACGCTCGCTTATCCTGCCCGGTGATTTCGCGATCGCACGTCAGGTATGGGAAAATTTTCCGCAGGGTATCCAGGGTTTGGTAGACAGCCCACGCCGAAGTATACGGACCGAAATACCGCGAACCGTCCTCGGCCATTTGCCTCGTCACGGTCACCTTGGGGTATGGTTCCGCCCAGTGGACTTTGATGTATGGGTAGCGTTTGTCGTCCTTGAGACGGATGTTATAACGGGGGCGATGTTTCTTGATGAGGTTCATCTCGAGGATGAGCGCCTCAAGTTCGGAGCCGACTACGATCCACTCGATGTCGGCGATATCGCGCGTCAGCCGTCGCGTTTTTGCATCGTGACCAGCGTCGGCGTGAAAATACGACCGCGCGCGATTTTTTAGATTGATCGCCTTGCCAACGTAGATGATTACCCCATCCGCGTTTTTCATTAGGTAACAGCCGGGCTTTGCAGGCAGGGTACTGAGAATACCCTGTAATTTTTCTGAAATCTCCATCGATGTATTTTACTTCATCCACTGCCAGTTCATTGCGTGGAGGCTGGAGGCGCCCTAGCTTTAGCGGTTGTTGTCTGAGTTTTACAAATAAGCAGCGAAGGGAGCGCTCAAAGGTTGTAGATAGCCCAACAGACTAAACCACGGAGACACCGAGTCACGGAGTTTTTTTTATTGCTTTTCTCCGTGTTTCCGTGACTCCGTGGTGAGGGTTTTCCGCCTGTGGTGAAACCCATCTACATACTTTTAGTGCGCCCGCAGCGAAGTGTCGTCATGGCGCCATGCGACACACAAAGGGCGCAAAGATTATTATTTTTCTTCGCATTCTTAGCGCGCTTCACGGTGAAAATGATCGAATCGCGCAAGAAATCCGTAGCGTGGGAGTTTTGGTGGTTGTAAGCGACCCGATTTTATGCAATAATCGGTTAAATCTTATTTCACGGAGGAACTCATGAACGATCAATCGAATATGCCCATATCCCCTGCGCCTGCCGATGGAGGGAACCTACGCATCATGGCAATCGCATCGCTGGTTCTTGGCGTGATCAACCTCTGCGCCTGGTTTCTGCCGATCTGCGGCGTGCCCTTAGGGATCGCCGGAGTTGTGCTTGGATATCTGGGAATGAAAGATACCGCTCAGAGAAACCTGGCAATCGCGGGCATGGTTTTATCAGCCATTGGTATCCTCCTGGCTTGTATCAATGCCATTGCCGGCGTAGCGTTAAGGATGCCTGAAATTCAACAAATTTTACAAGGGCTATAAGCGTCGACACAATCAAAAAAGGTCTCCCGCATGTGGGAGACCTTTTCATTTCCCGCTGAGTGGAACACGGTTGGGGCCAATAAAGATCGGCATTTCCACGAGGTTCCAGCCGTATTCATATGCCAGGGTCACCCCGCATTCGCCTTCCACGGGCTCAACCAACCCGTTTTGATTGGCGTCGAAACCCTGTAACAAATAATTTCCCAAATTAGATATTTCGTTGACGATGGGTTCCATCTCCGGTCCAAACGGCATTTCAGTTAACTGGAGGGCAAGCGGCAACAGTTGATCGGTCCAGCCTTCCATGTTCCGAATGCAGGTCTGAATATTTTCGCTATACAGCCTCATGTTCGGCGTTGAATCTTCCGCATCTCCGACATTCTTTGCGCCCAGCGCGGCAAGTTGCAGGTAACCGAGTTGGTTTCCGTTCGGCAAACTGCCAAACCCATCGCCATCGTTGCTGTCTATTTTGCCGTCCTCATCGTAGTCCTTATATTGTTCGTTCAACGCGCCCACGATGAGGTTGATCACATCCTCGGTCCGCTTGCGCAGGGTGGTTTCATCGCCGGTTTGATACGCCTGCGCCAAACCGACGAAACCGGGGTTGATCGGATCGCCATTGATCGCGCCGGTGATATAGCTTCCGCTGTAATAATACAGCCCCTGCATGGGGGCATATCGATTAGGGGTGTCTATATTGGATGCCAATAAATTGCGCGCCGCGGTCAGCGAGCCTCGCGGAAAAATTGACGAGTATGCGACGTTCGCTGATGGGGCTAAGACAACTCCGTTGCTTTGTTCAACCGTGATAAAAATTTCATCGTAATTTTCAAACAGATTTTGTCGACCGGGCGCGGTAAATTCGAGTTGGCCGATGTTCGATGTATTGATGCGGATAGTGCCGATATTGCGGACCGATCCGGCGCTGCTGTTTCTTAGCCATGCCTCGTAACGAGTTCCACTAGCGGGTAGTTCTGCGTCATTCAAAACAAGCGTTACCCGGTCTAAAACGCCGTTGAAGTCGGTGAAGCGCATCCTGCCGATAGGGATATCCGGGTCCACCGGCACCGGGGTGGGGGTAACGGATACGGCGGGTGGGGTAATGAATTGGAACAAGGCAAAAGCCAGTCCAGCCGCGATGGCGATCTCCAAGCCAATCCGAAGCCAGCGTGTGAGAGGACGTTCCGGCGGAGCCTGCTTTTTTTTGTTTGCTTCCGCCGCAAGTTGGCGCGCCATCTGCGCGATGTGGATCGTTCCCGGAGATACCGTCTGCCCGTTGAACACAGCCAGAAATTCCTGGGCAAGTTCCCCGGCGCTTTCGTACCGCATGGATGGGTCTTTTGCCAACGCGCGATCGAGAATGGCTTGCAGGTCGGATGAGATCCCCTCGATGACCGGCGGCGGCTCGTTGATATGTTTCATCAACATGCCGAAGGTGGTGTCCGATTGGAACGGTACCGCGCCAGCCAGCATTTCGTACAGCATAATGCCGAGGGAGTAAATATCCGTGCGCTTGTCCACCTTATCGCCACGCGATTGTTCCGGGCTCATGTACGCGGGCGTGCCCGAAACGGAACCGGTTGTGGTGTGCGAGGTCGAGTCGAGGAGGCGCACCAGCCCGAAATCGGTGAGAACCGGTTCCACATCGATCGGCAGGGTATCGTTGATCTCGACCGAGTTTTCTTGCGAGCGGAGCAATACATTGGCAGGCTTGATATCGCGATGGATGATCCCCTTCGCGTGGGCGTAATCGAGCGCGCTGGCCACCGCTTTCAGGAGTTTGGCGACGATGCCGATGGGGATGCGTTTTTTCTGCTCATGCAGGGCTTTCATATATGCGGCGAGCGTTGGCCCCGGCACATACTCCATGACAATGCACGGAGTCTCATCCTCCACCTTATAATCCAGCAATTGGACGATGTTGGGGTGCTTTAATTCCCCAACCACCTCGGCTTCTCGCTGGAAGCGGCTGAGTTGCTCTGAATCTCTTTCCAACAAGCCTCGCATCACCTTGATGGCTACAACCCCATACGACTTGTGAGTGCCTTTGTATACTTCCGCCATACCCCCGCGGGCTACGAGATTTTCGATGTGGACATTACCGAGCGTTTTGCCAGCCCAATCTGCCATGCGCAAAATTATAACCTAGAATAAGTTCGCCTCCTGTATAATGGCACGACTTTATTATTCTGGTGACTCAACCCATGCCTGAAACCCTTCCCGAAGAACAAATAAGCAAACTCTTGCGCGAGCGCGGGCTGACGCTTGCCCTCGCAGAATCCTGCACCGGCGGGTTGGTCAGCGACCGGGTCACGAACATCCCCGGCTCATCGGAGTATTTTCGAGGAGGGGTGGTGGTATATGCTTACGAAGCGAAAGTCTCCATCCTGCATGTCTCGTGGGATACGCTCAACAAGTTCGGCGCGGTCAGCGAACAGGCTGTTTTGGAAATGGCGCGCGGCGCGCGGACGGCTCTCCATGCGGATATCGCCGCTTCGATCTCAGGGATAGCGGGTCCAAGCGGTGGAACGGAATCCAAACCTGTGGGCACGGTGTGGTTGGCGCTCGCCACCCCACAAGGCGAATGGACTCGCTCTCAACATTTTTCAGGAAACCGGAAACAAATAAAAGCCGCGTCGGCTGACGCGGCTTTGCAATTCGTGTTGGATTATTTGCAAGGGGCATTGTAAGGCAAGATTAATCTTGCCTTACGTCTGCGCAAACGTATCGATCAACAACTTGAAATTCCCGCCCACGGGGTACAGGATCGGGCACGTGCATCCGCGCTTCTTGTATTCCTCCACTTTCGCTTTCGCCTCCGCTGGAGTGCCGGATGCAGTGATGCGATGCACAAGTTCATCCGGCACAAGATGCTTGGCTTGATGAATCTGTTCCTTGGTGGCGGGCCACCCTAAAATGGACTGGATATTGGCGATCACATCCTGCGAAACCTGCGACGCCTTTGCGATGTGCGGTTGCTGGGCGAGGTACTGGCAGAGCAATTCCTTGGTGTAATCGATGGCTTTATCGTGGTCTTCATCCACCGAACAAACGACAAGTTGCGGACGGTCAAACTCCTCCATCTTGCGCCCGGATTTCTTCAAACCTTTTTCCAATTGTTCCATCGCCTTATCGTTATACTCCGGCGGGACGCAATAATTCAACACGGCTCCGTCGGCGATCTCGCCGGTCAACTCCATCATTACATCGCCCGTCGCGCCGATCATGATCGGGATATTGCGCGGCTCGCGGCGGCCATGCACCACGTCCAATTCGATGCCGTCCACGTGATGAAATTCTCCATGAAAAGTAACCCGCTCCATGTTGAGCAGGCGGCGGAGCACTTCCACCGTTTCACGCATGGCAAGGAGCGGTTTTCGTCTCTCGATGCCCACGTTCTTCGCTAGCGGATCCCACCACGCGCCGATGCCGCAGATAATTCGATTCGGCGCAAGATCGTCGAGGGTGAGTAACGTCGCGGCGAGCAGGCCAATGTTACGCGTCCAATTGTTGATGACCCCCGACCCAACCCTGAGTTTATTCGTCACAGCGGCATAGGCCGCCATGGGAACAATGGCATCCCGCACAAGACGGGATTCCGCCTGCCAGACTGCTTCAAACCCTTTCTCCTCCGCATAACGGACGTACTCCAACCCGTCGCGCAAGTCGTGCGAATCCTGCAAATACAAAGCGACACGTTCAGCCATGGCATTCTCCTCAAAATTAGAAAGTGATCGAACTTTCGAGACTTTTAACCAACTCAAAATCCTCCGGCTCGTCGAGATCAAGCCCAAGTGACGGCAGTTCCACCACCTCGAGTCGCGCCCCAGCCTGTTTGACTCGCTCGCAATGCCGCTGGAAGGAATTTTCACCGAAATCATACTCGATGAGTCCCGCCGGGGCAATCACGAGAGCGTTGGTCCCCTTGCCGTGACGGTCTGGCGCGATCACCACCACCGGCGGCTTGACCGCGCGATCGAGCAAGACTTGGATATCCTCGCGGGTAACTAAAGGAAGGTCCGCCGGCAAGATGAGCACGCCTTGGGTGGCATACACCTGCGCCACGACCGTCGCTCGTTTCAAGGCGGTGTTCAGGTGCGGTGTGCCGTCTTCTTGCACGGTGCGGGCGCCGTGTTCGCGGGCAATTGCCAGCGCATTCGGGTCGCGGCTCACTACCAGCACCTCGTTCACGCCGGGCACCCCAGACAACGTCTCGAGCGAGTGTTGCAACAAAGCCCGGTTTAATTGTGTTCGTTCATCTTCATTCAGTGTGCCCGCCAAACGTGATTTGCCGCGCCGCAATGGCTTTACAGGGACGATAGCCCAGAGGGTCATGAGTCACTTCCAACGAACTGGAATATGGCTTGCGCCAATTGCCTTCTATCTTCATGACTTTTCATCAGCGTATTCGTTACAAGAGTCCGCATATTCAAACCCCTTACGCTTTCAGTTAGTTGCGAATCGACGGTATCCATGACAAAATGTGTTATCACTCCTTGATAATGATTTGCCACCGCCAACGCGGATGGCTCGATTCCTAATTCACGATACATCTTCGCCGCTGGTCCTTTCACAGTTTCTCCTCCAATGATGGGAGAGACGGCTACCACGCGTTTCCCCTCTCCCAGCGGGAGAGGGGAAGGGGTGAGGGAGAAAACCTTCAAGATTGGATCCACGCTCACCCACGGGTTCGACGGGCAAATAACAATTGCATCCGCGGATTCAATCGCCTCTCTCGCCCCCGAGGCTGGTTCAGCTTCGTCAGCCCCTTCAAACCTGAAACTTTTCACTCTCGGCTCACACCTGCGATGGACGAAATACTCCTGAAAAGCGAGTTCGCCCTCGTCCGTGTCAACGATTGTCCGCACAGGCGAATCGGACATCGGTAAAACTGTATGTTGAATTCCCCACGCCTTGCAAAAGTCTCGTGTAATTTTGCTAAGCGAATCGCCCGCTTTCATTCGCCGCGTCCGTTCGAGGTGGGTACCCAAATCGCGGTCGCCAAGTTTGAACCAATCCAGCCCGCCGAGTTTCGACGCATTTTCAATTGCATTCCAAGATTCATCCACGCGCCCCCAGCCCGTTTCAGGATTCGCCAACCCTGCCAGCGTGTAGCAGACCGTATCCAAGTCGGGACAAATATACAAGCCGTAATGCTCAAAGTCATCGCCTGTGTTGACGATGATAGTGAGTTCCTCAGGTTTGAGTATCTGGGCGAGTCCATGCGCCAACTTCGCGCCGCCGACTCCGCCCGCGAGGGCGACAATTTTCATGCCGAGCCTCGGCACACGCGACATAAATGTCGCGGTACGCGTACCGCGACATTTATGTCGCTTTTCACCACGACCCAAGTTCGGGATTGATGTATGTAAACTTCCACTCTGTCCATTCCTTTACCAAACCTGCTTTCACTGGATTGTTCAAAATGTACTTGATGATTCGTTCCATTTCTTGCTCGTCCCTGACAAAGTGGTCATAACTTTCATGATGCCAAAAACTACCGTTGCGATTTAGGCTTAGATTGCAGGATCGTGCGGTGTTTCCTTTCAATAAGCGCAGAGTTTCAGTGACGGGATATTTTGCGCTCATGCCCTTGTGTTTTCCCTGATCCGCTACGAGCGAATCGAAAAGTAAATGCGCATGATTTGGCATTATACAACCGGCATAAAGATCATAACGTTTCTTGTCCATGTCCAGGATTTTGTCCATGACATTTCTGGCGATGTCTTCCCGTTGGAGCCAGCGCGGACCATGCTCGCAACGATCAAGATATTTGTCATAGCGTCCAAACTGTCTCTTCTCGATTTCATTAACGATCTGACGCGGATAAATTCTGTCTCGAATTCAATTCGCGCTCGCGCTGCGCTTTGAGTTCGGCGAGTATTTCAAGCGGGAGAGAATCAGCCAGGCGGATTGTTACGAACAATGGGCAGCCATCTGGGTGAATGTGCGGCAGGTTGCGCTTGTAGCGGATATCTGGCATAAAAAATCCTTATGGCGACATAAATGTCGCGTTACGATTTCGCGCTCAAAGATATCGGATGATTGTGTCGAGTGGCTTTCTTTCTCTTGCTTCGGGAATTACCTCTGGGAAGCCAAGAAAAAATATCCCTTGCGACTCCCACTTGTCCGGTAGATCCAAAGTCTTCTGAATCGTTTCTACCGCGAATAGGGGCCAGCAAGCCCAAACTCCTCCAAGCCCCTCGGCGTGCGCGGCGAGGAGGAGTTGCATCCCCGCCGCGGCGACGGATTGAACGGTCATGCGAAATTCTGCTTTGGCGCGAAGTTTGTCGGGATAGGAGTCCATCTCACTCATGTCGAGGCAGAGGAGAATGGCAACAGGCGCGGACGTAATGCGGTCTTTCGATCGCTTGAGTTGCGCTTGAATTTTTTCGGGAGGAATGCCGTCTGCTGTGAGATCGCGTTCAAAGTCATTCGCCATCGCGTCGGCGAGTTTTGCTCTGACGGATGAATCCCTCACGACGACGAATCTCCACGGTTGGCGATTGTGCGCGGAGGGGGCGTACGTCGCGGTGGCGAGAATCGTCCGAATGACTGAATCAGGCACAGGGTCCGATGTGAAGCGGCGGATCGAGCGGCGCGTCCGCAGAAAATTGTGAAGTTCAGTTGTGGTCGTGGACATGAGTCGGCTTGATCTTGTAGATGATCCGTTTTTGTCCTTCAGTCTTGTTCCATGGCTTGTTGTTGTAGCGAAGCGATAACTCCGCGATGTGTTCATCCGCGCCTTCTTTGGTGGAGCCGACCACCTCGCCGCGAATGCCGATGTAGCGATAGCGATCGTTGGGGTCCTGAATAGTCATCGCCACATGCGAGCGCGCCTTCATGTTTTTATCTTTGAGCCGCCCCTCGGCGGTGTTGATGAGAATGAGATCGCCGTCCACGCTGAACCAAACGGGCGTCACTTGCGGCGAACCGTCGGGCATGAGCGTGGCGAGATAAAGAAACGCTTTTGAGTCGTTGCTGATGAGGTCTGAATATTTGGTTTGGATTGTCATGGCGTGTCCTTGTTTATTGTGATGCGATGAGTCTATCAAGCGTGAATAAGAATCTTGTTAGCGTTATTTTGTTCTTTCAGCAGTTGAACTGTTGAAAGAACGGCTCGTCGATAACGTCCAGCAGTTCAACTGCTGGACGATCAATACTTCATCGAAACAAATCTTGTTCTTTGGGTCGAATCAATTCCTTCATTGACGCCTCGCGCAACGGATATGGAAATCCGCGCACATGCACAACGGGCGTTCCCTCCGCGGCTTGCCCCATCATCAGCGACGCGGCGGCGGCGAGTTCATCCGCCACGCCCACCGTTGTCACTTGTAATTTGAATCCAAATAGATCGGGCCTGCCGCGCAAATCTTCAAGCCCTGGGATGCCCGCGATTCCGATTGCGACGCCAACTGTGCCATTGCGCCACGCGCGTCCATGCGAGTCAATGATGAGGATGCCGATTCGCTTCGCTGTTTTGGATTCAATGTCAGCGCGCATCTTTTCCGCGCTTCGATCTGGCTCGGCGGGGAGGAGGAGTACCCAGTCTTCAGACCTCACTCCCAACGCATCTCCTCGCTTCGTCTCCGCTAGCGCTCCGCTCAGCGCGAGAGGGGGATTCACATTCGAATGATCAATCCCCGCGTTGGCGCAAACGAAGCCGAGTTTGTGTTCCACGATGATCGCACCGACGCGCGTCCGCAAGACTTCGTTGCTTTCCTGAAGGATCAGTTCAACGACGCGCGGATCTTTCTCTGTTTGCTTGGCAAGCTCGATGGCGCGTTGCGACGGTGTGACCGTTGCAAGATTTATCGTCCGCCCTTCGGACTTGGAAACTATTTTTTGCGCGAGAACAAAGATATCGTTGTCCTCAAGTGTAATTTTATTTTCCCGCAGAGAATTAAGAACAATATCCGCCAGGTTGTCGCCGTGGCGGATGAGGGGGATGCCGAGGAGGGAGGTGAGGGTGAGAGACATGGTAAAGCGGGTAAATGGTAATTGGTAATTACCATTTACTAATTACTGCTTGTTCGATGCCCCCGTGATTTTTATCCCCGCGTGCGTGGAGCCGTATTGCTTGTTGATGTAGATCAGCACGCTGGTGAGTCCTTCCAGCACAACGGAGTTTTCGATGGGACCGGCGTCCCAGCCCGTTAGACCTGCGGCTTCGACGAGTTTGATGACTTCGGCGCGCGCGTCCTTGCTCGTGCCAGTGACCAACACTTCAGATTCGACATAGTCATCTTTCAACAAATGCTCATGCGAAATGCTATGGAACGCGGCAACCACTTCCACGCCTTCGCCGACGATCTCTTTCGCTTCTTGCGCGGCTGAGCCAGCGGATGGCATCTGCACTTTGGTCACTTTCGGCGGGACGAGAGGGACGGTTACGTCAATGAGGGTTTTTCCCTTCAACACATCCTTCACGCTTTCGAGCGTTTCGCGGTGCGCCGCGAAGGGAACGGTCAGCACGACAATATCCGCAAGTTGAGCGGCTTCGTGATTCGATGTGCCGACAATTGATGTGGAGCCTTCCGCCAATTCCATGATTTCGGAGGCGGCGGTCACGGCGCGTTCCTCGGAGCGCGAGCCGATCAACACTTTATATCCAGCCTTCGCCCAGCGATAGGCGAGACCCTTGCCTTCTTTGCCTGTCCCGCCGAGGACGGCGATGGTCAATAAGAGCGGTTCTTTGATTCCGTCAGTTGTCATTTCACTGTTCCTTTGGCTGCGAGGTGACAGTCACTTGCGAAGTGACTGTCACCTTTATATAATCTTCGCAACTTCCTTTTGATATCGTTCCCAAACCTTCGGCGCGATCTCGCGCGCTTTGGCTGAGATTTCGTTTTCGTCGAGCGTGAGCAGTTCGCGGTCTTTCATCAAAATTTTCCCAGCGACAATCGTCGTAGTCACCATACTTTGCTGAAAACCGAAAATGATATGCCACGGCAAGTTGCCTGCGGTCAGCGGCGTGTTCGGATGGTAATCCACAAAAATAATATCTGCAAATGCGCCTGCGCTCAATTGCCCAATGGTTGCAGATTTGAAAAATACGAGTGCTAATGCGGCATTATTATAGATCGCCATTTGTTGCACATCGTATCCGCCCATGCGGCGCGGATCGCGGTGATGGACTTTGTGCAGGAGATACGCGGCTTTCCATTCCTCCCACATGGCATTTGAGAAACCATCGTTGCCCAAGCAGACTTTGATTCCAGCGCGCAGCATGGATTCGATCTGCGCCACGCCGACTCCGTTGTTCATGTTCGAGCGCGGTTGGTGCGTGAGCCACGTCCCTGTATCGGCGAGGATTTCCATTTCACGCGCGTCGAAGTGGACTCCGTGCGCGGTGATGGTGTTGGGTCCAAGGATGTTATGTTTTTGCAGGCGGTCAATCACGCGCATGTTCGATTTGTTCAGGCTGTCGTACTCGTCCGATTCGTGTTCGGCGGTGTGGACGTGAAAGCCGAATCCGTTGGGGATGGCTTGGCGGCACAAATCTAAAGAGGCGTCAGAAAGCGTCAGGCTGGCGTGCAGGCCGAAGGTCGCGGCGAGAAGCGGGCTTTTCGTCTTCTTGATGAAGCGGACGTTTTCGCGCAGTCCCGCTTTCATTTTTTCTTCGCCGTCGCGGTCGGTCACTTCATAACACAACACCGCGCGCAGTCCCGATTGTTCGACTGCATCGCCAAGGATATCGAGCGAGCCGTCAATCGCGTTGGGCGAGGCGTGATGGTCAATGAGGGTCGTCGTGCCGTGCCTGATCGCGTCCACGAGGCAGGGGAGCGCGGAATATTGGATGCTTTCCGCGTCGAGCGAACGATCAAGGGGCCACCACAACTTTTGCAGAATCTCAGGGAAATCTTTCGGCGCGGGCCCGGGGATCGCCATGCCGCGTGAAAATGCGCCGTAAAAATGCGTGTGCGCGCAGATGTTGCCCGGCATCACGTATTGCCCGCGCGCGTCGAGTTTTTCTTCGTGCGGATATTTTTTCAGCAGGTCGGCGCTCTTGCCGATCTCTTTGATGCGATCATTCTCGATGAGAATCGCATGGTCGTCGAGAATACGATTTTCTTTTTCCCACGTGACGAGTTTTGCATTTATGATCAGCATATCACCCGAGTCCAAATTGATTGGGATGCGGAAGACGCATGCCGTTTGCGTCGATTTCCTGAACGGCAAGAAAGGCGGCTTCGCGAACTTCGATGTCTTCTCCGTACATGCCGCTGTATAACGCGCCGATGATGCCTTCGTTTGCAATGGGTTTGAGATATGGAAGGGCGGCAAGCCGTTCTTCGGTGCTTCCAAACTTGAAAGCGTTCAGTAACACATCGGTGGCGGGTCCGCTTTTTGAAATGCCCATTCCTTGTTTGCCGGCAAATTCGATCAGCCATGGGGTGTCGGCTGGGTTGACTAATTTCTGAGGAATGCGCGGATCAGTTTTGTTGGCTTGCTCGAGGTATTGCGAAGCAAGGTTTCGCACCACCCACTGGTCGTCTTCCACTTGCATCGTTTGCAATAGTTCCGTCGCCCAGGGTTGCTCGATTCGCGCCAGCCCGTGAACGACCGCGCGCCGCACCATGATGTCTGACAATGTGGCGCCTTCGCGTAGGACGGCGTGACCTTCCGGCGCATCGTTCGCCAACGCTTCTGCCGCGGCTTTGCGAAGTTCTTCATCGCCCTGTACTAAGGCGCGCGCCACAGCCTCCAGTGATTTTTCTGTGCCGATGGCAACCAGCGCCAGGCAGGCGGCGCGGCGAACAGGACCGAATGGGGCTTGCAATGCGCTTTCGAGCGCGTCGATTGCTTTTGTGTCGTGAATGCCTCCGCAACCCAGCGCGGCTAGGGGAATTACATCGAACGAGCGGGAGGTAAGTAGTTGCCTAAAGAGCGTCCCGGCGCCGGGGTCGCCGCTGGCGACGAATGCCGCCATTGCCTGCCCGCGCAAGCCGAGCGGCTGTCCTTCATCTTTCAGGATGTTCAACAACGCGGCAAATACTTTGCCGCGCCATGCCGCCTCGCGAGGCGCATCGCGCAGCCAGTGAGCCATGGTAAACAATTGCACATGAAGCGGCAGGCTGGAATCCTGCAACATCGAATCTCCCAGCGCTGAAGCGTCTCCGCGCGCCGCAAAGTAATGCATGGTGACTGTTCTTCCATTCCATATCGGCTGGGTGAGCAAGGTTTGATATGCCTCGTTATCGCCGATCGCCTGCCCGGCGAGATAACCATTCAACACCGAATGCAGGAAGCGCATTTTGTTGCCGGTATGTGAAACCAGTAAGCCGCTGTCTACCATTTTGCTGAGCAAGCCGTGCGTTGGCACATCGCCTGCTTTGGATTTCTTGACGCGAATTTTTTGCGATTCGGTGAGGGTGGCTTTTTCGTCCTTGTCGGTTTTTGTCACGACTTCGGCGCGTTCGATTGTCTTATCATCGACCACATCGTATTGCTTCACCCAAGCGCGCGCGGAACGCGGATCGAACACCGGTTGAGCGGTGAGAGCCACTTGCATGGCGAGCAGTTCGAGCGCGGCAATCGGGGTTCCGGTGGGCGACACTCGGCGTATGTGCGTGGCGATTGCGTCGAGGACGCCCGGTCCTAAACTGTCACCGGCGTAGGCGCCCCACACTTTGAGAGTCAGCTCGAAGGGGGTCAGACCGTGGTTGTCAGTTGTCACCCAGGCGTTGAGCAGGAGCGAATCGACTGGCTCGGGTACCGCTTGCGCGCGCGATTCCAGCGCGATGGTTTGCGACCAGCGCTCGCCCCATTGCTGGATGAATTTCGTTTCGGCTTTTTCATCCCAGGCGATCAGCGCGAGCGGGTTGAAGCCCAGCCCGATGAGTCCGTTTAATTGGTGGGCACAGCCTGTCGTCGCGATTCGGGCTTTCGGATGCGCGTGAATGAGCGCCTTGAACCATGCCGTCACATTTTTTTGATTCTCGGTATCAAGCTCGTCGAAGCCATCGATCAACAGCAAGGCGCGCCCGCTTTGAAATGTTTGTTGTATGAACCCCGGCAAGCGGCTCACATCGAAGATCGGCGCTAATTCTGTCACTGCATTGGTCAGCACGGAAAGCGGGTCTTTGGTTGAATCGAGGGGAAACGCTAGGTCGGCGACGTGATACAGATAAGGAACCGCTTCTTCTTCGGACTTCGGATCGATTCGGACTTTGAGGTTTGCCGCCAGGGAGGCGAGGCGCGCCAGTGCGACAGTCTTCCCCGCGCCCGCCGCGCCAACGATCACAATGTTTGACCCGCCCGAGACACTCTCGGTCAAGTTGAGGGTTGGCGCGCCGTATACGCCGGCAAGTTGGGTCCAATCGGGCATGTAGGGCAGGGTTTGTGAGATGATATCTTCCTGTAAGGGGACGACGCCCGGTTCCACGCGCGCCGGCGGAGCCATGAGGCGCGGCTCTTGAAGGATTTCGTCGAGGGCGAACATAGACGAGGCGAGATGCATCCCTTGCGCGCGTCGCAGGGTAATGCGGCGGTGGTTATCTTCCAGCCCGCTTGTGCGGCGGACTTTGGCAGATTCGCGGCTTTCTTTGAGACTTTCTCGAATTTGGTGGAAGAGAGGTCTGGCGCGACCAGCCAGATTGAAAAGTATGATGCCAACAACAAAGCCGATAACAAAAGAAAGGGGGTCGATGTGCGGAATAGGCATGGATGTTAATTTGCGAACAGGATACGCCCACAAGTGGGGCAGGTGAATAATTGCGACGTGGAGCGGGCGCTTTGTTGTTGTGATGCCGTAAGCGTTGTGCCGCACGCCGCGCAGGCCGAATCGCTCACGGTGGCGATGGCGACCCCGCGTTTTTGTTTGCGGAGCGAATCGTATGTGAGCACAGATGGTTGTGGGATTCCGCTGATGACTGCCTTGCGTTCCGAATCGAGTCGCTCGATCTCTTTTTGGAGCGCGTTGCCTTCTTTTGTCAGGTCGTTGTATTGGATCGATTTGTCCGCCTGAACGCGTTCCAGTTGAGATTTGGCGGTCTGCGTAGCTTGTTCGGCGTTTTCGAGGGCGCCCATCGCTTCGAGTTCGATATTTTCGAGAGTGACCAGATGCTTTTTGAGTGACGCGACATCCAGTTGCAGGTCTTGCAATTCCTTGGGGTTGCTCACCTTCCCGCCGTACAGGCTGGATTCTGCCTGCTCGATCTTGATGCGTTGTTTTTCGACATCTGCTCCTGTCGATTTGAAGGCGCGTTCGGCGGTTTTGAATTCGTTTTCAGAGACGGAGAATGCTTCCATGGCGGCGCGCAGTTCACCGTCGTTTTGAAGCGTTTCTTGAATCGCTTTCAGCCGCCCATGGATCTGATCCATCTGGCTATCCACTTGTTGCAGGCGATATAGTCCAAGCGCGGCGCTCATGGATTGGATTATATACGAAGTCGCTTACTGGGTGGGCAGGTTATAAAAGTTGTAAACTGTTTGTGATAGTTGAGCGAAGAGTCCGGAGACCGGCTCCCAAACGGTTTGCTCCGGGTGGTAGGCGTAAATTACGAGAACGTAGTTGCCGCCGGGGGTGTAAACGATGCCGGCGTCGCTGATGTTTTTGATCACGCCTGTGCTGGGTTCGGTGATCCATCCGTGTTTGTGCGCAACCTGGGTTCCTTCGGGAACGCCGGCTTCGATTAATACGCCAATTTTATCCAGCACGAGGAAGTTGATCATCTGCTGGCAGATCTGGCTGTTCATCTTATCGGGGAAAGCCGCAACGAGCGCGCCGCCGTTTTCTGTGGCGCATTGGTAAATGTCGGTTAGCAACATGCCCGCGTCGGATGGTGTGGTTTGGTTGAAAGAATCGGGGTCGGTGGACACATCGGCGCGTTGGTTTGCGGGCGTGCTGATCTTTTCAAGGAGCGGGCATGGAAACTGCGCATTGCAAAAGAACCCGGCGAGGAACGTGTTTTCCAAACCAATTTTGCGCATGTCGTCGGTGACGATGAGCGGACCGCGGAACTCGTCCAGGCTTTCCATTAATCGGTCGGCGGGAGGATTCTCGGATTTTCGAATCATGTCGAGGATGAGTTCGGAGGAGGAAGGTTCCAGCGCCGCGTTTCCGTTTTTGATGAAGTACGAAACCATGATCGGGATCTTGACCGTGCTCGACGCCGTGAAGGGCACATCGGGATTCGTGGAGATGACTTGCCCTTTGTCCATGGCAAAGTGGATTTCCTGCCCGTTTTGCAGGTCGAAGAGATAGAGTCCGATCACGCCGTCGAACTCCGCGACATTGATGTTTTGTTGAAGCAGGATTTCGAGGTTTTGAAAAGTAGGTCTAGCCGCTACGCTTTTTTGGAAGGAGAGCGATGCCTTTCTGTTGGAGGGCGAACGTAGGGTATCTTCGATCAGACGCACGGCGCGGTTGATGTCGAGAATGGTGCCGGGTTCGCCGGGCAGAAATGTCGTGGTGCCGGGAACAGGTTGAGGCGGAGTCGGCGGCTGGTCGTATCGAGCGGAGATTTCATTTTGCAAATAATCGGTCAATTGGGCTTCATCGATGGTAGCGCTGAGGGGGATATCGACCGGGGCGGGTTCGCGTTGCCAGAGGTAGTTCCAGAATCCACCCCAGAAAGAACCGCCTGTGCGCCCCAGATCGGCGGCGGCGATCATCGAATCCATGTCGAGTTTAAAGCCAACCACAGACGGCGCAATCTGGATGATCGAATTGTTGTAGGAAATCTCGATGGGCGATGAATATACTTGCAGCACGCGCTCCGATGCGATTTGCGGCGTCACGCCGCCGACAGGCACACCGGCGATGGTCATCCCGGCGGGATAGTTATTTCGCTGGCGACTGTATCCGATCAGACCGATGACCACCAGCACCAGCGCGACGGATAATAACCCAATGGAAACACCGCGCAGGACTGGTATCGAACTTCTATTTCTCACACTGCCTCCGATGAACGAAAAAAAGTATAACACACCCAAAATTGTCTTTATGCTAGAATAGCGGCGCATCCCGCGCGTTTTGTATGAGGTCTCGCGGGTTTAAACTTCTTGCAGGATGGGACGATGTTGCGAACTTTCTTGATTTATCTTTCCAAAGCCGCTTGGGCGCAAAAAACGATCACCAGTTGGGGCTTTGCGCGGAGAGCCGCCTCGCGTTTTGTGGCAGGCGAAACCGTCAGCGACGCGATCCGCGTTGTGCGCGAATTGAACGCGAAGGGAATCAACTCCACGCTCGATCAGTTGGGCGAACATACCTCCACTGCGGAGGAAGCGAACGCCTCCGCAGACGCGATTGTGAAAGTTTTACAGGAAATAGATAAAGCGGGGGTTAAAGCGAACGTCTCCATTAAGTTGACTCAGATCGGCATGGGGTTGGATGAAGAGACTTGCCGCCAGAACCTCGTGAAGATTCTTGAACAAGCAAAGAAAAGCGCTAACTTCATCCGCGTTGATATGGAAGACACGCCGTACACCGACATCACGCTTGCCATGGTTCAATCCATGCTGGAGCGCGGCTTTACTCCCAATCAAGTTGGACTCGTTCAACAAGCATATTTGTTTCGCGCGGAATCCGACCTGCGCGGACTGCTCAACAGCGGCGCGCGCGTCCGTCTCGTCAAAGGCGCGTACAACGAGCCGCCCGATAAAGCCTTCCCGAAAAAAGCCGACACCGACGCAAACTATGATCTGCTCGCTAAAATCATGATTGACGCGACGGTTGCGAAAGAAAATAATTCCGTCAGCGCGGATGGACGGACTCCGCCATTCATCGCCATCGCTTCACACGACGACAAACGCATTGCCTTCGCAAAAAAACATGCCGAGAAAATGAATTTGCCGAAAAACGCCATCGAGTTTCAAATGTTGCACGGCATCCGCCGCGATTTGCAGGAACAATTAGTGAAAGATGGTTGCCTTGTTCGCGTGTATGTTCCCTTTGGCGCGCAATGGTATCCGTATTTTATGCGCCGCCTCGCCGAACGCCCCGCGAATATTTGGTTCTTCGTGTCGAATTATTTTCGTGGGTGAACAGGTAAACAAGTAAACAGGTAAACACGGAAACAAGTAGACAAGTAAACAGGTAAACAAGTAAACAGGTAAACAGGTAAACAAGTAAACACGTAGACATGGAGAAACTTGCATTAGTCACTGGCGGCGCGCATCGTTTGGGGAAATCTTTTGCGCTGACTCTTGCCCGCCTCGGATACGACATCGTCCTTCATTATCATTCGGCTGTGGAAGAAGCGCGTCAGACGCAGGGGGAGCTTGAGTCGCTCAACTGCCGCGTTATCCTAGCCCCAGCCGACCTCACTCAACCTGCCGAGATCCAATCTCTAGTCTCTAATCTCCAATCTCTTGACGTGTTAGTCAACTCCGCCGCCTTCATGCCCAGCGGAAATGTCGAATCGCTTCCTCTTGAAACATGGGACACGACTCTCGACCTGAACCTCCGCGCGCCGTTTTTGCTCGCGCAAGAGTGCGCCAAGAAAATGACAGATGGCGGCCTCATCGTCAACATCACGGACGTTGGCGCGCAAAAAGCATGGAGCAGGTATCCGTCGTACACCGTCAGCAAAGCCGCGCTCGAATCGTTGACGAAAATTCTCGCCCGCGCGCTCGCGCCGAAGATTCGCGTCAACGCTATCGCGCCGGGCTTGGTCTTGCAATCGGACATCGTCCCTGCCGAAGAGTGGGAGAGGTTGATTAATCGCGTCCCGCTCAAACGTCCCGCGCGAAGCGAAGAGGTTGCATCCGCTCTCGAATTTTTAATCAAGAACGAGTATATTACCGGTCAAACGATTGTTGTGGATGGGGGTTATTCTTTGATATAAGCCGACGATAGACCATTGACCGCGGACGATCCATCGTCCATCGTCCATCGTCCATCGTCTATGGTCAACCTGATTGGAGGATCGCATGTCCGAAATAAACGAACTCACAGACAAACTAAAATCCGAAGGTGAAAAATTTTATTCACTCTTCGCAGGCTTGAGCGACGAGCAATGGCAGGCGGAGGTCTACACCGAAGGCGAGACGTGGAGCATCCGCAATGTGCTTTCACACTTCGTCACCTCCGAGCGCGGACTGGTGAAACTGTTCGAACGAATCCGTACAACGGGCGAAGGCGCGTCGGAAGATTTCTCGATTGATCGTTATAACGCCACGCAACAAGAACGGACAAAAGATTTGCCGCCGCGCGATTTGCTGGAACAATACAAGGAAGTGCGATCAAACTCCGTCGCGTGGGTTGCGGGCTTGAAAGAAGAAGAACTGGAAATCGAGGGGCGGCATCCGTTCTTGGGCGTCGCCAAAATTCGTGACATGGTAAAACTGTTGTACGTCCATAATCAGAATCATTATCGTGATATGAAGAAGGTGATGAAGTAAGCGCGCGCGCACGTAGACAAGTAAACACGTAGACAGGTAGACACGTAGACAGGTAGACGCGTAAACAGGTAGACACATAGGCAAAGAGATATGTAGCACGCAATACGCAGTATCTCGTACTACGTACTGCGTATTTTGATCAGGCGCCATGGAAAGCAAATAATCATGAACCTCCCACCTTTCAAACTCGAACGCTATTTTGCCAAATACGAATTCAATACTGAATTCCTGATGTGTTCTTCCGACTGCGAAGCCATGCCCATCGCGGACTTGCTGGCTATGGAATCTGGCTCTGCTGAGAAGTTTCAACAGACATGGCTCGGCTATACCGAATCGCTTGGGCATCCCGCGTTACGAAAAGAGATCGCCAAAATTTACGAATCGATTCAACCCGAAGAAATTTTGGTCCACTCTGGCGCGGAGGAAGCGATCTTCCTCTTCATGCTCGCCGCGTTGAAAGAGAACGACCATGTCATCGTCCATGCGCCGCATTATCAATCGCTGAGCGAAGTGGCAAGAGGGATGGGGTGCATGGTCAGCCCCTGGCGGGCGCGTGAGGAAAACAACTGGTCGCTGGACTTGGACGAACTGCGTCACTTGATGCGTTCTACAACGAAGGCGATCATCCTCAACACGCCGCATAACCCGACGGGGTATCTCATGTCGAAGTCCGATTTTGTGGCGGTGAACAAGTTTGCGCGGGAAAATAATCTGCTGTTGTTCTGCGACGAGGTCTACCGCGAATCGGAATATGACCCGTCGCTTCGTCTCCCCGCTGGCGCGGACTTGGGCGACCATGCCGTCTCGCTCGGCGTCACATCCAAAACCTACGGCTTGGCGGGTTTGCGGATCGGATGGATCGCGACGAAAAATAAAACAATTTACGAGAAAATGGCTGGACTGAAAGATTACACGACCATCTGCAACTCCGCGCCGAGTGAATTTCTCGCCGAAGTCGCATTGCGGAATCGTCATAAACTGATCGCGCGCAATGTGGGCATCATCAAGAGTAATCTCGAAATCGTTGACGATCTTTTTGACAGACATTCAGACTTGTTTGAATGGGTCCGTCCCGCCGCTGGCTCGATGGGATTTCCAAAGCTGTTGAAAGGCAACACCGAAGATTTTTGCGACGATCTCGTAAAGAAATCGGGCGTCCTGCTTTTACCGGGTTCCATGTACGACGACTCCCGCAACCACTTCCGCATCGGGCTGGGGAGGAAGAATCTCCCTCAAGCAGTTGAGCGGCTGGATGAATTCTTGAACAAAAATTAACCGCCAAGCCCGCGAAGATTCTTGTTGTTTTATTATTACAGCGCAATGTTGCCGACGATGAAAACCATCCACGAATGAAAAGCCACGAATAAGCGAATTGTTGGACCAATATTCGTGCATTCGTGAGAATTCGTGGACGGTTTACTCGGCTTATGCATCCGTTTACGAACTTTGCGCTTTAATATCATTCATCCTTTATCCTTCACTATTCAGTCTTGTATCTCCAGTCTCCAGTCTCTAATCTCCAATCTCCAATCGCTAACTCTCCAATTCTCATGTCCCTCCTCCGTCCCCTCCACCTCCTCCTCGCCGCGCTGACCTACGCCTTCGGCGCGAGCATCGCGGACTATCTTGGTAAACCCTTTCTCGTGGCTCCGTTTTGGCTGGGCTTGCTTATGGTTCTTATCGCGCAAACAATCATGAGCCTTTTGCCGGAAGTCTTTCGTTTGGATGCAGAACCTCTCCTTGAAAACGAAACTCGCTCCAAGCGACAAATTCTCCGCAACAATCTTCTCTACACATCGTTGGCATGTATCGTCATTTTTGCCTTGACCATATACATCCTATTCGCCAACAACACTCTCCCGCCTTTCACTTTCTACTTTCTACTCCTCTCCCTCGCCATTGTCTTCACCTACTCCATCCATCCCTTCCGCCTCGTCAATCGCGGCGCGGGAGAATTCCTTCTTGCCGTTCACCTCGCCTATGTGATCCCGTCCATTGCGTTCACGCTTCAAGCGGATGAAACGCACCGCTTCCTCGCCCTGACCGTTCCGCTGACCTGCCTCGCATTCGCGTATTTCATCGTGAGGAACTTTCAATCCTTCGCGCAAGACCAAAAATACAATCGCGTCACATTTCTCACGCGGCTGGGTTGGGAACGCGCCATGCCGTTGCATCATCTGTTTGTTCTGTTCGCATATTTATTCTTCGCCATGTCGCCCCTTTTCGGGCTGTCGCTTTTGTTGATCGGGCCTGTGTTCCTCACACTACCTTTTGCGCTCTTTCAAATTTACCTCCTGCGCAACATCAGCCTCGGAGTCAAACCAAACTGGACTCTCCTCCACGCCACCGCGCTCGCAGTCTTCGGACTCACCGCCTACTTTTTGACCCTCACCTTCTGGCTCCGCTAACTTTTGACTTGCGACCTTCAACTTTTGACCGAGAAAAATGCCCCAATTCCTGACTCTCCTCCCTCCCGACGAAGCCCGCGCCCTCCTACTCTCGCATCTCCCCGCAGGGACAGTTGATTCTGAACCTGTCAGCGTTACCGCCTCCTTGAATCGGACTCTCGCAGATGACATCCACGCGCCGCACCCATTGCCTCAGTTTGAGCGCTCAACCGTGGACGGCTTCGCCGTTCGCGCAAGAGACACATTCGGCGCATCCGATTCACAGCCCGCGTATCTGACTCTCATCGGCGAAGCGCCAATGGGCGACGCGCCAGCGTTTGAAATTGGCGCGGGTCAGTGCGCATTGATCCACACCGGCGGCATGTTGCCGAACGGCGCGGACGCGGTGGTGATGTTGGAATATACGCAACAAATTGTAGGGGCGGGGTCTCCCCGCCCAAATGAAATAATTTATAAAACGGGGCGAAAGGATCTTGCCACTACGAAAACCGAAATCGAAATCTTCCGCGCGATGGCGGAGGGGGAGAACATCATCCGTGTGGGGGAGGATGTGGCTGAGGGTCAGGCGATCCTGCCGCAAGGTCGGGTGATGCGTCCCGCCGAGATTGGCGGATTGCTCGCGCTGGGCATCACCTCCGCGCGCGTGAGCAGATTCGTCAAAGTGGGGATCATATCCACAGGTGATGAAATTATCTCACCGGAAGAATCTCCCAAGCCTGGTCAAGTGCGTGATGTCAACTCGTATACGTTGTCCGCGCTGGTCGAGAAAAGCGGGGGCGTGGCAAAACGTTATGGGATTATCCGCGACCAGTTCGAGGCGTTGAAAGACGCGGCGGCGGAGGCGTTATCCGAATGTGACGTGATCGTCGTCACCGCCGGTTCATCCGCCTCCACGCGCGACATGACCGCCGACGTGATCCGCTCGTTGGGCGAGCCCGGTGTTCTCGCGCATGGAATCAACACCCGCCCCGGCAAACCAACAATTTTGGGCGTGTGCAATGGTAAGGCTGTCATCGGATTGCCCGGCAACCCCGTCAGCGCGTTGGTGAATGGATATTTATTCGTCGCGCCGGTGATTGAAAAGTTGTTGGGAACACTGCCAAGACCGAAACCAACCGTGCTTGCGCGGCTCACAGTAAATTTGCCGTCGCAGGCAGGTCGTGAAGATTGGTGGCCCGTGAACATCACCATCAATCATCAATCGTCAATCGTCAAGTACGAGGCTGACCCCATTTTCGGAAAATCAAATTTGATCTTTACCCTAGCAAACGCGGACGGTTTGTTGCGAATCCCGCCCGATGCAGCTGGGCTGGGCGCGGGCGAGGTGGTCGAGGTGATGTTGTTATGATCTTCCCGAAATAGAAAAAGCCACGCCGCTGGCGTGGCTTTTTCCCTCCGTCACTGGGTTCCTCAGCGACGGATCAACCCGACGATGAAGATCAGCGCCGCCGCCGACAACGGCGAGAACAGGCTTTGCAGATTGAAACCTGACACCTTGTTTTTGCCCAAAATGGGCTACATCTCATCGGGCTGTCGGGTTGCTCGTCAGGTTCGCGGGGCTGAAGCCGCCTGATTTCGACAAGCTCAATCCAAGGCTCAGCGCATGGAAGCCATTTCGACAGGCTCAATGCGACGCCTACGGGCTGGCGCAACCAGTCCGCTTCAACGGGCTTTCACGAACTGAGGTGGTTGTCGAGTTTATCGAGACACAGGGCTTTAGCCCGATGGGACAGCGAAGCCTCAAGTTTTTCTCGCGCAACGTTTAATGACCTGTAGCCTATTTTGCGCAAAATTTAGGTGTCACGCCTTGCGCGCCGAGCCAGCCGCCGAGGAACGCGCCGATGATGCCAACGATGATGTTGGCGATCCAGCCTGCCAATGCGCCGAAGAAGAGCCATGCAAGAATATTCATGTGAGCCCCGTTTGATTGGATTATTGCACAAGCGACATTGACGCGTTGCTGCTATCCTCGTCGAATCAGCCCCATCGCCCCGATCATCACAACCGCGCCGCCGACTGCCACTAAAAATCCGATCACGCTAAACCCCACAGGGACAGCCATCCCCAGCGTGTTCATGATCCCCGCGCCGATGAACGCGCCGAGAATGCCTACGACAATATTCGCCACAGGTCCCATCTTGCGATTCTTGCCCGTAAGAATACTGGCGACCCACCCCGCCAGCGCCCCGAATATTAACCATGCGATGAATGTGATCATTTGTGCCTCCAGAAATTAGATTTTGGAACTTTTAACCGCGAAGCGCGCTAAGTCCGCCAGGAAAACCTTTTAAAACCTTCGCGTTCTCTGCGGTTAATGCTCTTTTGTATCATCCGAGTTGATTACCTTACACTTTCAAAATCAGGACGCTGATTCACGCTGAAAACGCGGATTTTTCCCTTTTGCATCAGCGAAATCAGCGTTTATCCGCGCCTCAAAACCATTGTAAGATAATCGGTCATCCGAGTTAGACATAAAGGTCATTAAAGTAATTTATCAGGAAGTGATTGCATAATTCATCGGGCAAATTATCCAACACCTCGTTGATGAACGCCATCTCAGATGGAAGTTCTGCGCCAGACAAACCCGCGCTGGCGGCGAGTTGACTGAACGCCGCCTCAGGGTCTGGGCTTTGCAACGCGCCCGCGATCATGCTCTGGATCGCGTCAGAATCAATGGGCGGTTTCGATCGTACGATCTCGACGCACTCTTTCAGGTCTTTCAGAAGCAGATCGGCGTTGTCAGCATTCCCCTGGCTGACCGAGATATGCAAGTTGCGCGGCGTGAGGGGCGTGGAGAACTGCCCCTGCAAATACCAGCCGCGCTTGCTCATCTCATCCGCCAGTTGATAGACGTTCATCGAATCGGACGCGAAGGAAAACATGCTCATAGCGGGTTTGCCCAATACGTACAAGCCGTCCATGGCGTTGATCCCGTCGATCAATTTTTTCGTGGCATCTTGCGCTTTTTGAATGATCTTTTTATAACCCGCTTCGCCCAGGAAGTTCAAGACCGCCCAAGCCCCCGCCATCGGTCCGCCAGATTTGGAGCTTAACACGGTTGGATTAATTAATGTATAACCAGTCGTGTCCGTACACGCAAAAATTTGATATTTGCGAATGGACTTGTCGCGATACATGATCACCGAACAACCCTTGGCGGCATACCCGTATTTGTGCAAATCCGTTGAAATGGATGTGACGCCCTCCACTATAAAATCAAAATCGGGGACGTCATAGCCCATTTTCCGCATGAACGATAGATGCAATCCGCCTACGCATCCATCCACGTGAAATAACAAATTATGTCTTTTCGCAATCGTACCGATCTCTTTGATCGGGTCAATCAACCCTTGCGAATAACTTGGGGCAGAGGCGACCAATAAAATGGTGTTTTCATTGATGGCGCTTTCCACGTCGCTGGCGCGGACGGTAAACGTTTCCGGGTCAAGGTCAACCACCACTGGCTTGACGCATAAATAATGCGCGGCTTTATGGAATGCGGCATGGGCATTCTTTGGCAGGATCATTTCAGGATGTGTGACGCGCGGTTTTTCAACTCGCGCTTTGTCTCGCGCAGATTTGACCGCCAGCATAATGGATTCCGTTCCGCCGCTCGTCAGATGACCGACCGTATTGGGATCGCCGCGCAACAAATTGATAACCATTCGCGCGACATCGGTTTCCAATTTCAGGATGGACGGAAAGACAGAGGGGTCGAGTCCGTTTTCGCTCAAGAAAGATAAGTACGCCTCTTTCGTGACCTCGGCTGGATCTTCCCCCGCGTCATAAACGTAACACCAGACCTTTCCGCTCTTCCAATCCATGTCTCGCGCTTTGAACGCTTGCAGTGTGGACAATATCTCTTGCTTTGATAAACCTGTTTGTGGGATGTGCAACGCAGACTCCTTGAAGCAGATGAATTCTTTCGACGAATTATACTTTGGCGTATCGCTACCTGTTTACCTGTTTACGAGTCTACCTGTCTCCTTGTCTACGTGTCTCCTTGTCTACGTGTCTCCTTGTCTACCTGTCTACCTGTCTCCTTGTCTACGTGTCTCCTTTCCCACGGCAACTTCCCCAAATCCACATTCCCGCCGCTGAGAATTACGCCCACCTTCAAGCCCGATAAATCAATTTTCTTTTCCCACAACACGCCAACTGCTACTGCCGCCGATGGCTCGATGACGATCTTGGCGCGTTCCCAAATAAATTTCATCGCCTCCACAATTCCCTGCTCGCTCACGGTGACGATTCTCTCGACGCGCGATTGAATGATCGAAAACGTGCGCTCGCTCAACGATGTGAGCAAACCATCCGCAATTGTTTTTGGATTATCCGACGGCAACACTTTCCCCGCTTGCAGTGAGCGAAACGCGTCGTCTGCCATTTCGGGTTCGCCGCCGATCACGCGGATTCCCTTTTTGGTTTCCGTCGCCGCAATGGATGTGCCGCTCAATAATCCGCCGCCGCCGACAGGCGCGATGACGGCGTCAAGGTCGGGGATTGAATCAAGCAACTCGAGCGCGGCAGTTCCCTGTCCCGCGATGACGCGCTCGTCGTCATACGGGTGGATGAATGCCGCGCCCGTGGATTCCATCACCCGGCGGAGAGTCGCTTCACGCGCCTGTAAAGTTGATTCGCAGTAGGAAATTTTTCCTCCATACCCAGCCACCGCGTCCTTCTTCACCTGCGGCGCATTCTCAGGCATGACGATGTGCGCCGCGATGCCGCGCATCCGCGCCGCCAGCGCCAACGCCTGCGCGTGATTCCCCGACGAGTGCGTGCAAACTCCGCGCGCGGCTTCTTCATCAGTGAGTGAGAAGACCGCATTACACGCGCCGCGAAATTTGAACGCGCCGACCTTTTGAAAATTCTCGCACTTGAGAAACACCTGCACACCGACTCGCTCGTTGAGGCTTTCATTCGTCAACACGGGAGTTCGATGCGCGTATGGTTTGATCCGTTGCGCGGCTTCATGGATGTCTTGAAGAGTGGGCATCATCTCATCTCCGAATCGTCGCGTCTCGCTCAGGACCAACCCCAATCCACTTCACAGGGACTCCCGCCGCGTTTTCGATCATCTTCACGTAACTCTTTGCGTTGGCTGGCAACTCTTCAAATGACTTTGCCTTGCTGATATCTTCATCCCAGCCTTTGAACGTTTGATA
>Ga0138256_10000282_pt1 | contig 58632 bp, 51 predicted proteins | sample KNB2016incub_MG_FD_105486 | JGI IMG/M metagenome (GOLD analysis project Ga0138256, IMG submission 105486) | Active sludge microbial communities from wastewater in Klosterneuburg, Austria - KNB2014incub_MG | ecosystem: Engineered > WWTP > Activated sludge > Unclassified | place: Austria...
CAGTCGCGGTACTCGACGTCCAGATCCTGGAGCGAGCTGCAGCCGAGGCAGGGGAACGCCAGCACCAGTGCGAGGCAGCTCCGACCCATCGCCGCGAAGCTAGCACGCGGTCGGGCCGGGGGCTTGGTTCAGCGCAGCTTGTGCCGCCGCAGAAGCTCGTTCAGGTGCGAGCGCGCCATCTCGGCGTGGCGCGCGGCCTGCGCCACGTTGCCGTCGCTCTGGGCCAGCAGCCGTTCGAGGTAGACGGCCTCGAACTCGCCGAGCAGCGCGGCGCGCGCCTGGGCATAGGGCAGGGCGGTGTAGCGCGAGAAGCCTTCGGGCGAGGTCGCCGGGTGAGCGTCGTCGCGGAGCGCCACGGGCTCACCCATCGCCAGGGTGGCCTGGACGAAGTTCCGAAGCTCGCGCACGTTGCCCGGCCAGCGGTGGCGCACGAGCTCGGCCAGCGTGTCGGCGGGGACCAGCGAGCCCACGCCGCCGGTGTGCCCCTCGGCCTCCAGGAAGTGCTCGATCAGCAGCGGAATGTCCTCCGGGCGCTCGCGCAGCGGGGGGATCTCGAGCGTCACCACCGCCAGTCGGTAGTAGAGATCGAGGCGGAAGCTGCCGGCGTTCACCTCGGCGCGCAGGTCACGATTGGTTGCTGCGACGACGCGCACGTCCACCGCGATCTCGTCATGCCCGCCCACGCGCGTGAACCTGCGCCGCTCGAGCGCCCCGAGCAGGGTGGTCTGCAGCTCGGCCGGCAGCTCGCCAATCTCGTCCAAGAACAGCGTGCCGCCGTGGGCATGTTCGAACGCTCCGCGCCGGGTGCGGGTGGCTCCGGTGAACGCGCCCTGCTCGTGCCCGAACAGCTCGCTCGCCACCAGGCTGGGCGTCAGCGAGCCGCAGTCGATGGTGACGAACGGACCGGCGGCGCGTGGGCTTTCGCTGTGGATGGCGCGCGCCACCAGCTCTTTCCCGGTGCCCGACTCGCCGACCAAGAGCACCGCCACCTGGCTCTGGGCCACGCGTGAGACGTCCTGCATCAGGCGGCGCACGGCGCGGGTACGCCCGCGGAGCTCACCGAGACGATCGGCTTCGTGCAGCTCCACCGTCGTGGGCTCGCCGGCCGTCAGCGCAATCAGCGTCTTTCCGAGCCGCAGTGTGGTCCCGGGGGGCACCAGGCCCGCATCCAGCCGCGCCTCGCCCAGGAACGTTCCGTTGGTCGAGCCGAAGTCCGAGACGCGGATCCCGCCCTTCTCGGCCTTGACTCGCAGGTGATAGCCCGACACGGTCGGATCCGAGAGCACCAGATCGTTGTCCTTGGCGGACCCGATGCTGCCGCGTTCGCCGTTCCACGTCGCTCCGCGGTCGGCGCCGTCGACCACGCGGGCCACGACCGTGTGCACCGGCATGGCTGCCGGCATCTTCACCGCGGCGGTCTTGCGGTCGCTCATGCCCGCAATCTACCCCCGGCCCCGGGGGCTTTCCATGGCGTGATACGCTGGCCGCGCTCATGCCACCGGAGCCGGGTGCCATCGTCGGAGACCGATATCGACTGGAGGAAGTGCTCGCGTCGGGCGGAATGGGCAGCGTGTGGCGCGCGCGGCACGTCGAGCTCGACACGCTGGTCGCGGTCAAGCTCATGTCGGCCGAGCTGCTCAGCTCCGAGCACGGTGAGAAGCGCTTCCGTCGCGAAGCACAGGCCGCCGCTCGCCTGAAGAGCCCCCACATCGTCAAGGTGTTCGACTTCGGAACCTTCGAGGGGCAACCCTACTTGGCGATGGAGCTGCTCGACGGCGAGGACTTGTCCGCGCGGCTTGCAGCCCAGGGGTCACTCTCGTTGGCTCAGACGCTTCAGGTGGTCGAGGCCGTCGCCAAGGCCCTCGAGGTGGCCCACGCCGCGGAGATCGTCCACCGCGATCTGAAACCGGCCAACATCTTCCTCGAGCGTGTCGGCGGGGACGAGGTGGTCAAGGTGCTCGACTTCGGCATCGCCAAAGAGCTGGGCGCGAGCGCGCAGGCGACGACGACTGGTGGGGCGATCGTCGGCTCGCCCGCGTACATGAGCCCCGAACAGGTGTGGGGTGAGGCGATCGGCGTTCGCAGCGACCTGTGGGCCTTGGGTGTGGTCACCTACGAGATGCTCACCGGGGTGAGCCCATTTGCTCACGAGATGCTGGCCCAGGTCTTCGATCGCATCATCAAGGCGAAGGTGCCGAGCCCGTCGAGCTTGAACGCCGCACTGCCGTCGGGGCTGGATGCATTCTTCGAACGCGCGCTGTCACGCGACGCGGCGGGCCGGTTCGGGACCCCCCGCGAGCTGGTAGCGGCGCTCCGCGCAGCGCTGGCCCCGCGGGCGGAAGAGACGGCCGAGACCCTGGCGGCGCCGGCGCCGGCGCGCGCCCCTGGCGTGGCGCCCGGGCGCCCCGCGCGCATCGTCACCGTGGCGCTGGTGCTCGGCGTGGTGATCATCGGGTTTTCCGTCGCCCGGCGGGTGAGCCGCGAGCACGACGCCGGTGCCCCGAGCCCCCTTTCGGCGTCGGCCCCTGCTCTCCCGGTGCCCAGCGCTTCACCGGCGCCTCCCGCGCCTCCGCTGCCCAGCGCCTCGGTATCGGCCGAGGCCGCGCCGCCCAGCGTCAGCGGACCGCGTCCGAAGCTTGCTCCGGTGCGCTCGGCGCCACCGGCGACGTCGGCACGCGGCAAGGTGATGGATCCCAAGTGGGGCGTGCCGGTCGAGCCGCCGCCGAACTGATGGTCTTGGCCCGGGCGGCGGCGCTCAGTGACCGAGCGGTCGCCAAACCGACGCCGAGCGTGCGGTCTTGGGTGGGCGCTCGGCAGGCGCAGGCGTGACCTTCACTGCCCGGGCGAACGAGGCCACCTTGGCGGGCTCGGTGTTGCCGTTGACGTTGACGAAGGTGACGCGCCCGGGGCCCGCCTCGAGGTCGCCGCGGAAGTCGTAGATCGCCCCCACGATCATCAGCTCGCCGACCTCCACCTCGTGGGCGTAGGTCGCGAACGCTCCTCGGACTTGAGCATTCACGTTGGCGATCACGGCCTCCTTCCACACCGCGTCGCTGTCCACCGAGCCCTTGGGGCGCTCGAAGGTGAGCGAGTCGAGCTCTTTCTTCAGTGCCTCGCCCTCTTTCTTGTAGTCCTTCATCGCAGCCTTGACGGCCCCGCAGCCCGTGTGGCCCAAGATCAGCAAGACGGGCGTCTTCAAGTGGTGCACGCCATAGTCGACCGACCCGGCCGAGCTCGTGAGCTGGTTGCCGATGTTCCGGATCGTGAACAGGTCGTTCTCGGGCGTGGCGTCGATGGCCACGGACTGCACCCGCGAGTCCGAGCAAGCCACGATGGTCGCGCGCGGCTTCTGCGTGTCGGCGAACGCGCGGAAGTGGGTCGAGCCCGCCGACCGCGCGAACGCCTCGTTGTCGTCCATCAGGTTCTTGAGGAAGCTGCGGCCCTTCGCGAAGGCGTTTTCTTGGTCTGCTTCCCAGGCAAAAGGCACCAGAAACCGAGTCTTGGGACCGGCGGAAGCGTGCGATTCGTGGGTCCCTGGCTTGGTCGATGTCCCTGGCTTGGCCGAGGCGTGAGGCGAGGCATGGCCGTGGGTTGCCGATGCGCTAGCGGAAGGCGCCGGCTCGGCGTGGGTGGTGGGGGCCCGAGGCTTGCAGCCGAACGGCAGCGCTGCCGCCGAGGCCAGCAGAAATGGGAGAAGCCGGGACATCACGGCCCTGAACGGCAGCCCGGGACCCAGCTTGAGGCGGGCGTGGCTGGGCGTCGATCACTCACTCGCAGCGCTTGGGTGCGGTGTCCGGCTCGTCCAGATAGAGCACCACCTTGGCGACCGAGACGTCGCCCCCGGCGGTCAGCCCGTCGATCACCAGGCCCTTGCAGAGCAGCTCGCGGCGGGCGCCGTCGAGCTTCACGCCGGATTTGCGCGCGAGCTCGGCGTCGCCCGTGCCCGGAACCACGTGCCGCACCGTGACGTCGAGCCCCTCTTTGGCGAGCTCGGCGTAGCTGACCGCGACGGACTTTCGGGTGACGCCGCCGTCGGTGGTCTCGAGCAGCGGCATGCACACGGGTGTCTTGCCCGTGACCGACACGCACACCTCGGCGGTTCGGTAGGTTGCGAGCAGCGACGCCCCCTCGGCGTTGGCGTCGACGCGACCGAGCCGAAGCGCGTAGACCTCGGCCGGGTCGAGCGGCGCGTCGCAGCCCTCGCCGCCGCAGCTGCGCCCCGAGGGGCAGCCCTCGTGGCAGGCGTCTGCGGGCGCAACCACCGGTGCCGACGCTTCGGGGGCGGCGCTGGCGGGTGCGGCGTCCGAAGCCGGCGGCGCGGCGTCGGCCGGCTTCCTCGCGGCCCGCTGCTCTGCCGAAGCCGTGGCCTTCACGCTGGGCGGCGCGGTGCGCGGCGACTCGCGGGTGAGCAGCGCCACGCCGGTGCCGATCCCCACGGCCAGAATCACCGTCAGCGCCGGCAGCGTCCAGCGCGTCGTGGCGGGCGCCGGCCTGACAGGCCCGAGCTCTACCGTCGACACCTGCGCCGTCGGGCCGGTGGGCGGGCGCTCGGCCAGCACCGTCGGATCGAACATCGCCTGTGGCGTGGCGACTGCGGTCGCGGGCGACCGACCGCCATCGCGCGACGGGCGAACCACGACGCTGTCGGGGAGGGTGCCGGTGATGGCCTCCAGCACCGCGGATGCGGTCGGCAAGCGCTCGGACGGCGTCAACGCGAGGCAGCGCGTCAAGATCGCGCGCCACTCGCCGTCTACCTCCCCCTGGGGAAAGCCCGCGCTCGGAGCGGTTCCCTTGCGGTACGAGCGCGTGTAGTCCACGGCGTTCGAGTTGGCCGGGAGCCCGGTGGGGTGCCGGTCGGCCAAGAGCAGCCAGCCCATCACTCCGAAGGCGAAGACGTCGACCCGCGGCGAGCTCTGCTCGCCCTCGAACGTCGCCGGATCGAGCAGCTCGGGTGCCAGGTAGGGGATGGTCCCGACCACCGTTCCTTCTTGCGTCAGCTGCTGGTCGGTGCCGGGCACCGCGGCGATGCCCAGGTCGACCACCTTCACCCCATCGGGCCGGGTGGGATCGGCGAAGAAGCTGTCGCGCACCAGGACGTTGTCGAGCTTCACATCCCGGTGGACCACACCGTTTTGGTGCAGGTAGCAGAGCGCGCGCGCCACGTGCTCGAGCACCAGGTGCTTCTCGTGCACGCCGAGCTTGCCCTCGCGCGAAAGCTGACGCAGCGACGTGCCCTGCACCAGCTCCATCGCGATGCCCAGAACGCCCAGCTTCAGATCTTCGAACAAGCTGACCGAGCGCACCAGCGACGGGTGATCGAGCTGGGCAAGGGCCCGGGCTTCGCGCCGGGTCCGCTCGAGATCGTGCGGTCGCCCCACGACCACGGGCACCAGCTTCAACGCACAGGGCTGGTCGGGCGCCAGCGGATCCCGCGCCTTCCAGACCGCGCCCTGGCCACCTTCGCCCAGCGGCTCGATCAGGACGTAGCGGTCGATCTGGAGACCGGCCCGGAGCTCCACGCGGCTAGCGCCTGCCCTTGAAGCCCATCATCTGTTGGACGACGGCTTCGCTCTGCTCCGCGACGGCTTCGCTCTCACGAGCTTCGTCGGCGCAGCTCTCACAGAGCTTCTTGGTCTTGCCACCGATCTTCATGCTGACGAGCTCGTCTGCCTCGTCGCCACAGCCCTTGCAGGTCGGCATCGGTCCTCCGTTGGTCAGAAAGTCGCCGTCCTCGCTACTCCAACGCTCGGGGCCGCTCAATGATTTCGGGGCAGGGCCCGGCAATTCCCCGCGGGCGCCCACCGCCGGCCCAAAACGGCACGAAGGTTGCTCGCAAGCGACCGCAAAACTACGCTTCGGGCCCTCATGGTCTCGCGCCAATGGGCCGCCGGTGACGTGCTCGCCGAAAAATACCGGCTGGTCCACGAGCTGGGGCGTGGCGGTATGGGCGCCGTGTGGCGGGCCGAGCACCTGGTCTTGCGCTCGGACGTCGCCGTGAAGCTGGTGCTCACGGCCGTCGCGACCTCCGAGCCGCTGCGTGCCCGCTTCTTGCGCGAGGCGCAGGCATCGGCGGCGCTGCGCAGCCCCCACGTGGTTCAGATCCTCGACTATGGCGTGCACCAGGACACGCCGTTCATGGTGATGGAGCTGCTCGAGGGCGAGAGCCTCCGACAGCGCCTGCAGCGGGTGGGCGTGCTGTCGGCGGAAGAGACGGCGCGGGTCGTGGTTCACGTGGCCCGGGCGCTGGCAAAGGCCCAAGAGGCGGGAATCGTCCACCGCGACCTGAAGCCCGACAACGTCTTCTTGGTACACAACGCCGACGAAGACGTCGCGAAGGTCTTGGACTTCGGCATCGCCAAGGCGATGACGGAGACCGGGGTCGGTGCCGAGACCCAGAGCGGCGCCGTGCTCGGCACCGCGTACTACATGAGCCCCGAGCAGGCTCGCGGGACGCGCTCGGTCGACCATCGCACCGACCTGTGGGCGCTGGGCGTGATCGCCTTCGAGTGCCTGACCGGTCGCCGGCCATTCGACGGTGCCGTGCTCGGCGACGTGCTGGTCAAGATCTGCACCGAGCCGCTCCCGATTCCGTCGACTCTGGCCGCCGTGCCGCCCGGCTTCGACGCCTGGTTCCAGCGGGCGCTGGCCCGCGATCCCGATCAGCGGTTCTCGTCGGCCTCCGAGATGGCAGAGGCGTTCCGCGCGCTGGTCGGGCCGGGGCGAGTCTCGCTGGCCCCGACCTCGGCGGCGGCCACTGCCGTGATCGGCCCGACCACGGCAGCTCCGCACTCGTTGCCGGCCCCGCCCAGCCGGGCGCCACCGGTGCCCAAGAAGTCGTCCCCCCTGGTGATCGCGCTGGTCGCTCTGCTGGGGGTCGGTGCGCTGGGTACGCTCGGGGCCGCGGCCTACCTCTGGCAGCAACGCGGAGCGGCCGCCGCGCCCAGCACGTCCACGCTCGACGCGCCGCTCGGCGCCAGTGGCGTCGAGTTGCTCGACACCGTCGACGGCGGCGATGCCGGGCCGCGCACCGTCAAGCGCGCCGGTGCTGCCAAGCCGGCCGGCGGCGACGCTGGGCCCGAGTGGATGACCGAGGTGAAGAAGGCGCAGAAAGCCCAGGAAGACGCCGAGAAGGCCAAGGCCGCCGCCGACGCGCTGAAGCAGAAGTGGGGCGTGAACCAGTGAGCGCGTCGAGCGACCTGTCCCGCGACGTGACGCGCGCCCTGATCGGCGATGCCCCGCTGCTGTCGGATCACCGCCCGGACGTGAGCTATCGGGTCGAGCGCACCATCGGGCGCGGGGGGTTCGCCTACGCCGTGCTCGCCCAGCGGGTTGCCCCCGAGGGCTCCATTCCCGTGGTGCTCAAGATCATGCGTCCCGAGACGGTGGTGCTGAACGCCGACATGGTCACCCGCTTGTTCAAGAAGGAGGTGGTCGCGCTCGGTCGCCTGAACGAGCGCGTGCCGCCGACCCCGTTCGTGGTCCGGTTGCTCGATACCGGTGTTGCCACGGTCAGCGATCAGGGCCGAAGCGTCGAGCTGCCTTGGTTGGCCATCGAATACGTCCAGGGCGGCGTCGAGGGGGAGACGCTCTCGAAGCGCGTGCGGTACTCGATCAAGAACACTCGCTTCGCCCTCGATCCCGAGCGCGTGGCTCACTTGCTTCGCCAGCTGGTGGCGGCCCTGTCCGAGATCCACGCCTCCGAGATCATCCATCGCGATCTCAAGCCCAGCAACGTGCTGTGCTGCGGCTTCGGCAGCTCCGAGATCGCCAAGGTGTCCGACTTCGGCATCGCGCGCCCCACCGGGATGGCGTCGACTTTCGGCGACATCACCCTGGGCTCGCCCGGGTACATCGCGCCCGAACAGGTCCACCTCCGCGCCGAGGTGGGGCCCGCGACCGACGTGTTCAGCTTGGCCAGCATCGTGTTCTTCATGCTGACCGGCGAGAAGTACTTCGACGTCAAGTCGGCACTGGATGGCGTGATGGCGGCAATGCAGCCCGAGCGGCGGGGGCTGGCGAGCGTGCCCACGCTGTCGCCCGAGCTGCGGGACCGCGCGGACGCCTGCCAGGCCATCGACGCGGTGCTGGCGCGGGCCACGTCGGCCGACCCGCGTCATCGCATCCAGAGCGCCGCAGAGCTCGGTGCGCTGCTCTTGCCCTGGCTCGCGGCGGGCCCAGGCAGTGGCAAGCCCAGTCAGCGGCTGGTGACCAGCGTGGTCTCGGCGCGCACAGAGCGGGCCGCCGCGCGTGAGCCAGCGTCTTGGTCGTGGACGGCTCGGCACAACCCCGGCGGGAGCCGCGTGATCGTCGACGTGGCGTGGGAGAGCGACGGCCACTGTCTGGCAGCCACGGCCCAGAGCCTGGCCTTCTGGGACGGTGGGGCGTGGACCGACATCACACCGCCGCCGCTCTGGCCGATCCACATGGTGCGCCGGCTCGGCGCGGGTCGATTCCTGCTCTCCAGCGAGGGCGGACGGCTGCTCGCGCTGGTGGCCGACGAGACGAGCGAGGTCTTGGCCTGTCCCGAGCCGGGGCGCGCCATCAGCGCGTTCTCCGGCGACCTGGACGATCTGGCGGTGATGGTCGGGGTGCGCGCCGACGCGCCGCCCGCGCTCTTCGCCTATTGCGGGCGGCACTGGCTGCGCCCGCTGCCGGTCGAGGCGGCGGCGAGCGTTCCTGGCCTCGCGCGCCTCGATCGCGAGCGCTGGCTCGTGACCGGCCGGACGCGGACCGGCTCGGCGTTCGCGGCCACCTACCACCCGCTCGAGTGGCGCCTCGAGCAGGTGGCCAGCCCCAATGCGCCGGCGCTGGTGTGCTGCGCCAGCCAGCCCGAGCGCGGGATCGCCATCGCCGCCGGCGGGCGCTACGTCGTGCGTGTCGGGCCGAACACCAAGTCGGAGCTCGAGATCGGCACCGGGACCCACTGGTCTGCGTGTGCCGTCGACGTGCTGGGCGGCGAGTGGGTCGCCGGTGCGGGGCGCATCTGGTTCTCACCGGGCGAGGGCGCGCCGTGGCGCGAGGTCTGGAGCGACCCGGCGTGGACCGCGCCGTTCGTCAGCATCCACGCCGATGCCGACCACGTGGTCTTGGTCACCGCCGACGGCGGCGTGCTCGAAGGCCGCGTCCACGCGGGTTTCGGCGGCGCCGCGTAGCAGGTAGCTCCAGACAGCGAGTCGAGGCTACGCTACCGCCCGATGTCCGACCGCACCGTCCCCATCGAGCAGACCGGTCGCCTGGTACGCACCCTGCGGGTCGAGGTCCTCTCGGGGTCCGAGGCTGGCCGAAACATCGTTTCCGGATCGGACACGGTGAGCATCGGTGGCGCGGACGGCAACGACCTGATCCTCGGGGACAAGACCGTGAGCCGGTTCCATCTCGAGCTGCGGCGCCGCGCCGGCCGGATCGTGGCGGTGGACCTGGGCTCGACCAACGGCACCCGGATCGGCAGTGTCGTGCTCCAGGGCGGTCAGGCGGTGGTCGATCCCGGCACGGTGCTGTCCCTGGGGGCGATCGAGGTCCGCGTGGGCGACGGCGAGATCGTGGACGTCGGCGAGACGCCCGCCCGACTGGGTGAGCTCTTCGGCGACAGCGCGGTCATGCGCCGGGTGATGGGTCAGGCCAGCCGCGTGGCGTCGAGCGACGTGTCGGTGTTGTTGTTCGGAGAGTCGGGAACCGGAAAAGAGCTGCTGGCGCGGGCGATTCACGACACCAGCCCCCGCGCCGCCGAGCCCTTCGTCACCGTGGACTGCGGCGCCATCACCCCGACGCTGTTCTCGAGCGAGCTGTTCGGCCACGAACGCGGGGCGTTCACCGGGGCCGAGCGCCAGCACATCGGAGCTTTCGAGCGCGCCAACGGGGGAACGGTGTTCCTCGACGAGATCGGCGAGCTTCCGCCCGAGCTGCAGTCGGCCCTGCTCGGCGCGCTCGAGCGCCGTCGCGTCCGCCGCGTGGGCGGCAAAGACGACATCGCGATCGACGTTCGGCTCGTCTCGGCGACGCACCGCGACCTGCGCGCCCAGGTCAACTCTTCGGTGTTCCGGCTCGATCTGTTCTACCGGGTGGCGGTGGTGACACTCACCGTGCCGCCGCTGCGCGAGCGCCCCGAAGACATCCCCGCGCTGGTCGAGCACTTCTTGCGCGAGGCGGGTCACACCGGCCCGGTGCGCGACGTGTTTCCACCCGAAGCGATGAAGCGGCTGGGCGCCCACGCCTGGCCCGGGAACGTGCGCGAGCTGCGCAACTTCGTGCTCGGCACGCTGGCGCTGGGCGAGCCCGCCGCGCTGGAGACGGTGGCCCTCGACGACGCCGCGGGCGCCCGGGACCCCTTCGCCGGGCTGCTGGATCTCGCGTATCGCGATGCCAAGCGGGCGGTGATGGACGACTTCGAGCGTCGCTACGTCGAGCACCTGCTCGCCAAGAGCGGTGGCAACGTGCGGCAGGCGTCGCGCGACGGCCAGATGGATCGCTCTTACCTGATGGAGTTGATCAAGCGCCACCGGCTGAAGTGAGCGCGTGTTGCGCGCCATGCCGACCCAGGTTGCGCGCGCTCACCACATCGAGAAGCGCGCCACCACCTGCGCGCGTGGTCCCCGTAGCTCGTCCACTGCTGCGAAGGGGAAGTGGTATCCGCCCTCGGCATTGAGCACCAGGTTGTGGTGCCAGTAGAGGTGCAGCCCAGCAAACGGCTGAGCGAAGCCGGTGTTCTTCAGCTCTTCGTGGATGGTTCCGCCGACCGTTGCCCCGAAGAACGGGATCAGGAAGCGGCGGCTGGCGTTCTTCTCCAGGGACAGCGAGAACCCGAGGTCGTAGATGGCCAGTGACGACGCGCTCTCGGGCGACTCCAGGATCGACGCCTGCAAGAACAGCGCGCCCTGGCTCGGGCCGAAGCGATCGTTGTTGTGGGACCAGTGTATGGGTGCGATCTGGGCGCCGCCGCCGAAGAAGGGCGCAGCGGCGCCGCTGGGCGCGAAGAACACCGCCTGGACGCCGGGCATCAAGAAGATGTCGCGCTCGACGCAGACCTCGCGCGCGGGGGCCTGGTGATCGCAGGGCGCGGCGGCTGCGGCTGCGGGGAACAGGGCGAGCGACAGGGCGATCGGGGCGACGAGCTTCATGCCTCGACCTCGATGGCAACTCCCGTTCCAGCTCCGGCTTCACCTGCTTTCGCAGGCTTGCAGCGGCGTTGCGAACCGCGCTTCGCGCGGGGCGTTCGCGCCGCGGTGGCCGGTTCTCGTGAGATGTTTTCAGCTCAGTCCTCGATGCGCGAGCCGCCGCGCAGCTCGTAGCGCTGCAAGAGCCGATACAGATACATTCGGTCCATCTTCGCTTTGCGGGCGGCCTTGCTCACGTTGCCCCCGGCCCAATCGAGCAACGTCTTGAGGTAGGCCCGCTCGAACTCGCCAATCACCGCGTCTTTGGCGGTCTTGAACGGGACCGTGATGTCCGAGTTCGCCGGCGGGCCGCCGATTCCGGGCACCGTGGCTGCCTCGACCGGCGCGAAGCCCTGGCCGCTGTGCCGCTCGCTCGCAGGCGGCGCGTGCTCGAGCACCACCGCACGCTCCACGTAGTTGCGCAGCTCGCGCACGTTGCCCGGCCAGTCGTAGCGGCTCATGTCGTCGATCACCTCGGACGTGAAGAGGTGCACCGACTCTTCGGCGTTGAGCGAGCGCAAGATCACCTGTACCAGCATCGGGATGTCGGATAGCCGCTTGCGCAAGGGCGGCATGCGCACGGTCACCACGCCCAGGCGGAAGTAGAGGTCTTCGCGAAAACGGCCGGCGTTGATCTCGCGCTCCAGCCGGCGGTTGGTCGCCGCGATCACGCGCACGTCGATCTTGCGACTCTCGTTCTCGCCGGCGCGACGCACCTCGCGGGCTTCGAGCGCGCGCAGCAGCTTGGGCTGCATTTCCAGCGGCATTTCTCCGACTTCGTCCAAGAAGATGGTGCCGCCGTTGGCCGCCTCGAAGGCGCCCGTGCGGTTCTTGTCGGCGCCGGTGAAGGCGCCGCGCACGTGGCCGAACAGCTCGCTTTCGATCAGGTTGGGTGAGATCGAGCTGCAGTCCACGATGATGAAGGGGCCGCCGGCGCGAGGGCCGCGGCGAGCAATCTCCATCGCGGCCAGCTCTTTCCCGGTGCCGCTCTCGCCCTCGATCAGCACCGTGGACTCGCTCTTCGCCACCCGGTCGAGCACCGCGAACAGCTGGCGCATGGCCATGGACTCGCCGAACAGATCCCCGAACGATGACCAGGTCGGGACCTCGGCAATGGCCTCGGGCCCGAGCTCTTGGACCCGCAGCACGGAATCACCGAGCTCGATGCGGCACCCCGGGCGAGGCAGATCGGCGTCGCGCACCCGCACGCCGCTCACCGTGGTGCCATTCATCGAGCCGCTGTCCGAGATGACCCAGCCCTGCTCGCCACGGGTGAGCTGGCAGTGGAAGCGCGACACCGCGCGGTCGTCGAGCACGACGTCGTTGCTGGGGTGCGAGCCGATGCGCAGCACGTCGCCTTCCAGCACCTGGCTGCGACCGACGTCGCGGCCCGCTTCGCGCTCCACGACCAGCTCGAGCCGCGGAATGGCGACCGCCGCCGCCAGTTGTTGAACCGTGGGCAGGTGCATGCCGGCGAGCGTCGGACGGTCGTCGATCTCGGTCACGGGACCGACAGACTAGGGCGGATCGGCTCGGGATGCAGCGCGGGTTCGTGCCCCCGAGAGTTGAGGGGCATCGGCAGCAGGTTGCTGCCGGCGCCCTGCGCTCCGGGGGCCTTAAACCCGAATTCGAAGCCTTTGAATTCAACGGTTTAGGTGAATTCAGGCGGCTGGAACGGAGCTTGAAGGAGGGGGAGCACGATGAAACGCCTGATGGCCGCATTGATCGCGACGCTGACCCTCACGACCGTCCCGGTGGGGGCGACCGAGGCGCCGGTGTTGCGCACGGCGGCGTCGGCGGTGGCCGAGCTGGTGCAGCGGGCCACTCTGCGCCCGGCCCCGGCCCCGGCCCCGGCGGCCGAGCCGGCCGGCACCCGCATCGAGAAGCCCGCGCGCATCGTGAGGGGTCGCAAGATCGTGTCCGTTCCCCGGCTGTGCCGGGACGCCGGCGGTCGCTACGACCTGGTGATCCACTTCCACGGCGCGCCCGAGACCATCGAGCCCGTGTTCCAGCGCGCTGCCATCGACGCGGTGTTCGTGGTGGTCAACCTGGGCATCGGATCGGGCCCTTACGAAGACATGTTCATGCAAGATGGATCGCTGGCGAGCCTGCTCGACGAGATCGACCAGGTCGTGAGCAAGGCCTGCCCGCACCCGAGCGGTGCACGCGGCAAGGTGGCACTCTCGGCCTGGAGCGCGGGTTACGGCGCTGCGTACCGGGTGCTGGCGAACAAGAAGGATCGCGAGCTGGTCGACGCGATCTTGCTCTCGGACGGTCTGCACGCCGGCTTTCTCGACAAGTATCGGCAGAAGATGAACGACGGTCAGATGGCGCCCTTCGACGCCTTCGCGGAGCGCGCCGTGCGCGGCGACAAGCTGTTTGGAATCACGCACACCTCGATCGTGACTCCGAGCTATGCGAGCACCACCGAGACCGCCCGCTATCTGATCGACAGGCGTGGTCTGGTACCCAGCAAGATGGACGAGCCGGGGCCGCGCTCGACGATGAAGCTGGTCGCGCAGACCGACGCCGGCGCCTTCCACGTTCGGGGCTACGCCGGCCAGGACACCGACGCCCACTGCGATCATCTGTACGCCATGGGCGACACCCTGTACCCGATGCTGCGCGAGCGCTGGGCTCACTGATTGTGCCCGGGGCCGGGCTCGATTCGAGTATGATGCGGCCCGATGACCGAGTCGCTCGCATTCCCGGCGCCCGAGGCCGGCGACCCCGAAGACGTTGCGTGGAATCTTCAGACCGGCGGGACGATGTGGGCCCGTGGCGACCAGCACGAGGCGGTGCGATGGCTGCGCCGCGCGGCCGAGGCTGCGAGTGATGCGGGCACCGACCTGCGCGCCGTCGCGCTCGCCCGCGCCGCGGCCGATCTGACCGCAGCGCTCGCGCTGCCCCCGTCGATTCCTCCGCCTCCGGTGTCCGCTCCGCCCTCCACCGAGACGGCGCCGGTCCCCGTCTCGGTCCGACCGGCGCCTCCGCCCGTTTCGGCGCCGACCGCCGACGAAGCCACAACGCCTCGGCCAATGCCGGTCAGCCGCCCCAAGGCACCGCCGCTGTCGCCGCCCGACGAGGCCACGGTGCACGACTACAGCATTCCGGCCGACGTCGAGGCGCGCGAGCGGCAGCAGCCGCCGCCCTCGCGCCGCCCGCCGCCGCCGTCACGCTCGTCGCCGAGCGCGGCGCCGCCCCCTCCGCCGTCGCGCTCGTCGCCGAGTGGCGCGCCTCCGCCCAGCTCGGCGCTGCCGTCGTCGCCCCTCTCGTCGTCGCCGAATACCTCGCGAAGCTCGCCGATTTCGTCATCCGGGGCGGTCGTGTTCCGGCCCCGTCAAGCGCTGCGCGTCGCCGTCACCCCGCAAGGCGACGACAAGACGCTGATGATGGTGCGCGCCTTGGCCGACGACGAGCCGGTGCCGCCGGGGGCTCACGAGGCCCTGCTCACGGCGATGGAAGCGGGCGTGCACCTGACCAGCAAGAAGCGCTGAACGCCGGTACGATCACCGGGTCAGGCTCGCCCACCCATCGAGCGAGCGATGGCTCCTTCGCGCTCGACGATGAGGCTGCCCGCCCGGCTCTTCACGAACTCGGCCAGGTCACTCTCGCCAATCGACGGGCCAGAGTACGCGAGCCACTCTTCGAGCGCGGCTTTGAGCCGCAGCGCCGAGGGGTAGCGATGCGCCGGCTCCATCGCCATCGAGCGGCGCAAGATGCGCTCGAGAGCGGGCGGGTAGCTCTCCACGATTTCGCTGGGGAACTGGAAGTCGCCCTTCAGCAAGCGCTCGATGGTCGCCTCTCGGTTGCCCGTGGCAAAGGGGCGGGCGGCCGTCGAGATCTCGTAGAGGCACACGCCCAGGGTGAATACGTCCGAAAGCCGGCTCAGGCGCTTCCCGGCGGCGTGCTCCGGAGCCATGTACGCAGCCTTGCCGTCGATCTGGGGAAAGTCGTCCACCCGGCCGCTGGCCACCGAGCGCGCCACGCCGAAGTCGACCAACTTGGCGCGACCGGTCGTGGTCAGCATCAGGTTCTGTGGCGACACGTCGGCGTGCACGATGCGCACCAGGCTGCCGTCTTCGGCTCGGGTCTCGTGTGCGGCGTGCAAGGCATCGGCGCACTGGGCGATGATGCGCGCAGCGATTCGAGGTTCGACCGGTCGCGGCGTGTCCCCGCGGTTGGGCTTGAGCACGCGGGCCAGGCTCTCGCCCGTCACCCACTCCATGGCAATGTAGTGCACGCCCCGCACCTCGCCCGTGCCGAAGACCTCGCACACGTTGGGGTGCTTCACGGCAGCCGCGAACCGAGCTTCGTCGGCGAACAGCCGCTGGTAGGTGGCGTTCTCGGCCAGCTCGGGCCGGATGGTCTTGACCGCGACCACCCGGTTGGTCGGAACGTGGCGTGCCGCCCACACCCGGGCCATGCCGCCCTGCGCGACCGCCACCAGCAGTTGATAGGGGCCGAGCGCGGTGCCTTCTCGGAGCTCGTCGTAGGCGGAGGCGGCGCTCATGGCAGTCGCGGGACGCGAATGTTCGCCCCGGCGCGGCCCGTCGTCAAACGCCGCGCGGTCGGTCGACGCACGCGGCACGGGCCGCCGGCGCCGTGAGCGGAATTCAGTCGTGCCGGACGTACTCGAATTCGACGGGCTTGCCCTTGATGCCCTTCTTCGGCGCGGCAATCCAGTGAGCCATCTTGCCGGGCTCGGTCACCGCGCGACTCATGATGCTCCCGAGATAGGCGCGGTCGGCTTCGGTCGGCAGAAGCTCGGTGCGTTTCTCGTCCCACTGGGCCTGCGAGAGCGGGCGGCCGTCGGGGGCGAAGTGCAGACCGGCGTACAGGCCCACCTGGCGGTTGAAGCGCGAGCTGGGCAGGGTGAGCTCGAACGGAACGCCGGCTTCGGCGATGGTCTTGTTCCACTTGTCCACCCCGCGCTGACAGTCCTCGATGTACGAAGCGCGAAGCACCTCGTTCATCGCGGTGCGCATCGGCACCGCCTCGCTGACCAAGGCGCCGTCCTTCGGGACCATCATCTCGAAGGTGCCGTCGAGCGCCACGTGGTCTTCGTACCGATCCTCGTGGGCACGCCCCTTGAGGCCCGACGCGAAGTACTGCGCGGCGTTGCTCGAGATCTCGCCGCCGAACAGGTCGAGCGAGATCGAGAACCAGTAGTTGATGTAGCGCTGCACCGTGGGCAAATCGATCAGACCGATCGAGCGCGGGTCGACGTCTTTCTGGTCGCGCATGTGCTGCGCGGTACGCTCGACCACGCGTTGCACGCCGGTTTCGCCCACGAACATGTGATGCGCTTCCTCGGTCAGCATGAAGCGCGTGGTGCGCGAGAGCGGGTCGAACGCGCTCTCGGCCAGGGCCAAGAGCTGATACTTGCCGTCCCGATCGGTGAAGTACGTGAACATGAAGAACGACAGCCAATCCAGCATCGGGGCGTTGAATGCCCCGAGAATGCGCGGGTTGTCGGCGTTGCCGCTGCGCCGCTCGAGCAGGGCTTCGGCCTCCTCGCGGCCGTCACGCCCGAAGTGAGAGTGGAGCAGGTAGACCATGGCCCACAGGTGTCGCCCCTCTTCCACGTTGACCTGGAACAGGTTGCGGAGATCGTACAGGCTGGGGCACGTCAGTCCGAGCTGGCGCTGCTGCTCGACGCTCGCCGGCTCGGTGTCGCCCTGGGTGACGATCAACCGCCGGAGCGCGTTGCGGTGCTCGCCGGGCACCTCTTGCCAGGCCGGCTTGCCCATGTCGTCGCCGAAGCCAATGGTCCGATCGGGCACCGGGTCGGCCAGGAAGATGCCCCAGCGATAGTCAGGCATCTTCACGTAGTCGAAGTGGGCCCATCCGTCGCTGTCGGCGCTGATCGCGGTGCGCAGCCACACGTCGTGCTGTTGGAACCCGTCGGGGCCCATCTCGACCCACCACTGACGGAAGTTCGGCTGCCACTCTTCCAGCGCGCGCTGCAGGCGGCGGTCCGAGGCCAGGCTCACGTTGTTCGGGATCTTCTCGCTGGTCACGATGCTGGTCATGCTGGCCTCTCCATCAAGTGCGGCGGTAGTCGAACACGGCGCGCTCGGGCGAGCCGTACAGTGTCAGGGCGCCCTTCTGGCCCACGGCGTTCGGCCGCTGGAAGATCCAGTTCTGCCAGGCGCTGAGCCGGCCGAAGATCTTGGTCTCCATGGTTTCGGGCCCGGCGAAGCGCAGGCTGGCTTCCATGCCAGTGAGGGCGTCGGGCGAGAACGCCGCGCGCTCTTCGATCGCGATGCGAACCTCGTCGTCCCAATCGATGTCGTCCGGGGTGAAGGTGACGAGCCCCAGAACGGCGGCTTCCCGTGCCGAGATCGGCGCGGTCGCTTTCTTCAGCTCGGCCACCCGCTCGGGCGTTCCCAGAAAGCGCGTCTCGAGGCGGGTGAGCCCGTTCGACATGGGCAAGCCGGCGAAGTTCAGCGGCGAGAGCTGGAGGGTCGGGCCACCGTCGGCGTCCAGCATGTACGAGCGATCGGCGGACAGCGCCAGCTCGAGCAGCGAACCGGCGAAACACGATCCAGGGCGGATGATCGCGAACGAGCTCTTGGCCGACAGATCGAGGCGCTTGAGCACGCGTTTTTGCAGCAGCAGCACCTCTTTGGCGAACCAGTCGCTTTCGGCCAGCTCAGCCACCACTCGGTCGCTCTCGACCACCGCCGCGGCATCGCCCTCGGTCTCGAGCACCAGCAGCCCGACCGAAAGCTGATTGAAGCGCAGGTCGAGCAGCGCGTCGTCGAGCTCACGGAAGGCCCGCAGAGCCCACAGATCGGCCCCCGCCCGGCGGAAGTCCTCGGCGGTCCGGGGCATGGGCCCGGCTGGTGCTCGCAGCGTGACGGTGGCCACGCGCTTGTCCGGATCCACGCTGACGGTCACGTGGCGATACTTGGTGACGTTGCCGAGGCGCTCGGGCGCGAGCTTGGGCAGGATCACTCCGGGACCGGACTTCTCGCGTGCCCCTTCGCCCAGGCGCGCGGCCGCAGCAGACACCGCGGTGGCGAACTTGCTTCGGGGTGCGCACTCGTCGATCAGCCGCCACTCGACCGCGCGCTTGCCGCGGACGCCCTCGGCGATGGTGCTGAAGGCGTCGGCCAGGTCGCGCCGCACCTTGCGCTTGTCCACCAGGCGGGTGAGCCCGCCCGTGCCGGGCAGCACCGCCAAGAGCGGAACCTCGGGCAGGCTGACCGCGCTGTTCCCGTCGTCTTGCAGGATGATGTGCTCGCACGCCATGGCGAGCTCGTAGCCGCCGCCGCTGGCCGTGCCGTTCAGCGCGGCGATGGTCGGCACCCCGCTTTCGGCGGCCAGCTCTTCCAGGTACAGGCGGGTCTCGTTGGTGAACTTGCAGAAGTTGACCTTGAACGAGTGGGTCGAGCTGCCCAGCATGTAGATGTTCGCCCCCGAGCAGAACACGCGGTCTTTCAGGCTGGTGATCACCAGCGCGCGGACCTCGGGGTGCTCGAACCGAAGGCGCTGGATGGCGTCGGCCAGCTCGATGTCCACGCCGAGGTCGTAGCTGTTCAGCTTGAGGACGTAGTCCCCGGCGCCGGCGTCCTCGGGCACGTCCATCGCCAGGGTCGCGAGCGGGCCCTCGACCCGGAGCTGGAAACGGCGGTACTCGCTGGGGTGGGTCTCGAACGAGAGAGCGGCCATGGCTGCTCTGCTCTAGCCAAATGACATCCGTCATGCAAGCACTATTTTGCATTGCGCAGAGGTCGGGCATGCACTTTACTGCATGTCGCCCATGGCGAACGCCCGTAAAGACGTCCTCTCGGCCCTGGGGCGGTCGGTGCGCGCGCGTCGCCGCGAACGCGGGCTCACCCTGACCGCGCTCAGCGAGCGGGCCGAGGTGAGCCCGCGCTTCTTGGCGGCGCTCGAAGCCGGCGACGGCAACATCTCGGTGGCGCGGCTGTGCGACGTGGCGCACGCGCTCGACGCCACCGCCGCCGAGCTTCTGGCCGGTGTCGACGCTCCCGATGCGCAAGCGCGCCCGGTGGCGCTGCTCGGGCTCCGCGGGGCCGGCAAGAGCACCATCGGGCCGAAGCTGGCGGCCCGGCTCGGCGTGCCGTTCGTCGAGATCGACCAGCTCGTGGAACGCGCTGCCGGCATGTCGCTGGGCGAGGTCTTCGAGCTGCACGGCGAGGCGTACTTCCGCCGGCTAGAACGCGAAGTGCTGGCCCAAGTCCTGTCTCAGAGCCACCGCGCCGTCATCGCCACGGGTGGAAGCATCGTGCACGACGGCGAATCGTTCGAGCTCTTGCGCAAGACGGCGACCACCGTGTGGCTCAAGGCGCGGCCCGAAGATCACATGTCGCGGGTCGTTGCCCAGGGAGACGAGCGACCGATGGCCAATCGCAAAGACGCGATGGCCGAGCTGCGCACGTTGTTCGCGGCCCGCGCTGCGCTGTACGTCCAGGCGGCGCACGTGATCGACACCACCGCGCTCGGCGTCGAGGGCTCGGTCGACGCGCTGGCAGCCGCCCTCGGCGACTGACCCGGGGCGCTCACCACTTCACGGTCACGGTCGGGGGCTGAACCTCGGCGGTCGCGTCGGCGACGTCGACCGCCACCTTCACCGTCGCCGAGCCGTGCGCCTTGAGATCGGCGCCTTCGACCTGGGTCAAGTCCACCCGCGGCACCACCTGCTCGGCGCGCAGGGCCCGCACCACCTCTGGGGGGCCAATCACGCTCACATCGACCTGACGCGGCGTCACCACGGCGTTCGGCACGCCGATCACCTCGATCATGCGCTTGGGGAAGCGCGCCTCGGAAACGCGCCGAGCGATGGTGGCGGTGACCGTGGCGCTCCGGGGGCCGATGTAGCTCACGCGGTTCGGCGGCGCATCGATGGCGATCGGACGCTTGTAGCTGCCCTCGGTCAGGCCCGACACGTCGAAGGCGGCCAGGCGGACGTACTGCATCACCTCGACCAACCCGACGGGCCCGCGCACGGTCATCTCGCGCGGGTCGACCTCGAGCTCGCCCTTCAAGACGAACCCGTCGGCCGGCTTGCCGGTGATCGACGCCTGCAGCGGGATCTGGCGAGTCACCACGTCTTGCCACTCGAGATCGATGTTCGGCGGGTCGATGATGGTGATCTCGATGCCCGGGGGCAGAGTGAACATGCGTGACTCGAACGCGACCGTTTGCCGCTGGCCGTCCCTGAGGTCGATCTCGACCGGCGCCACGCCCGCCTGGATGAGCTGGTCGATGGCGCGGCTCGAGCCCTTCAGCGTGACGTGAATGCTCGCCGGGATGGGGGTCATCAGCTCACGCTTGGCGGTGTCGGTCGGCAGCCGCATCACCACACCGACCGGCACGGTGCGCTGCTGCTGATCTTGTTGCCCCTTCTGATAGACGAACAGCCCGATGGCGAAGGCCAACGACAGCGCCTTGAGCCCCAGGTTCTCGGTGAAGGCGATCCGGAACCAGGTCCAGAGCGCACCCAAGAGGTCTCGCGTCACGAGCTCTCTCCCTTCGTGCCGCTCTCTTCGTCGTCGCCCGGGTCGTCGTCGTCGGGGGTCGACAGCCGCGAATCACCGCGCGGCAGCCCCACCCGCGGCAGCGGCGTGAGCAGCGGCGTGGCCTTCGGCAGCTTCACCGAGGCCACGCCGGGCTCTTCCGCAACCTCGCGGCGCGGCCGCAGGGGTGCCGGCGGGGGCTCGCTGTCGCGCGGCCGCTCCGGCTCTTGCGGGCGGGGCCCCACCGAGATGCGCTCGACCTCGGGCAGGGGTTCCACCTCGCTGATCCGCACGCTGGGCGGCGGGCGCGTGCGCTCGCTGGCCGATGCGCTCGAGGTGGGGCCCTCGGCTTCGGGCCGCTTGGCCTTCTTCTTCTTGGTGCGCAGCTTGGGGCTGAAGATCGCCTCCAGCATGGTGCGGAGCTTCGGTCCGTCCAGGTTCGAGGCGATGTTGCCGTTGAAGCAGAAGCTGATGGTGCCTCGCTCTTCGCTGACGACCACCACGACCGCGTCGGTCTCTTCCGTGATCCCGAGCGCCGCCCGGTGCCGCGAGCCGAAGCTCTCGTCGAGCACCCGGCCTTCGGGCATCGGGAAGAACACGCCGGCCTTCGCGATGCGATAGTTGCGGATGACCACCGAGCCGTCGTGCAGCTTGTTCACGCCCTCGGGCACGAACAACGACACCAGTAGCTCGCGCGAGACCGCCGCGTCGAGCAGGTGACCCTTGTGGACGCCGACGAACTCGTCCAAGTTGGCGTCTTGCTCGAAGGTGATGATCGCGCCGATGCGGTGGCGCGCCAGCTCGGTCGCTGCCTCGACCACCTCGTCGATCACCTTGCTCTCTTGGGCTCGCACCCAGCCGCCGAACAGCGCGCGGCTTCCGACGCGCTGCAGGCCGCGGCGAATGTCGTTCTGGAACACGACCACGATCACCAAGATGATGCTGCTGATCAGCGCACCCAGCACCGACAGCACGGTGGCGAGCTGCAGGACGTTGGCCACCACGTAGAGCAGAAACACCACGCCCAGCCCCACGCCCACCTGCATGGCACGGGTCCCCCTGAGCACCATCAACGCGCGGTAGAAGACGTAGTAGACGATCACCACGTCGAGGGCGTCGCGGGCCAGCTGAACGCCGTTTCGCTCGGCGAAGTAGCGCCACACGCTATCCAGCATGGGCCACCTCTCGCGCGTCGCGAGCGACCCGAGTCACGTCCAGGGCCTGGCGCACGGCGCGGACGTCGTGCACGCGCAGCACACTTGCGCCGCGGTCGACCGAGTGCAGGCATGCGGCGATCGTTCCCCCGAGTCGCTCGGTCGTCGGAGCAGCGCCCACCGCCGTGATGAACGACTTGCGACTGGGGCCGACCACCACCGGCACACCCTCGTGGGTGAAGTCTGCCAGCCGCTCGAGCAACTCGAACGACTGACGCGCGTTCTTGGCGAACCCGATGCCCGGGTCGAGCCACACGTCGGGCGCGCGCATGCCCTGGGCCAAGGCTCGGTCGCGGGCGCGGCGCCACTCGGACAAGACGTCTGCCGCGACGTCGGTGTACGCGGACTCCGGATACTGCGAATACTGGGTCAGCGTGCTCATCGGCTCGCGCGAGTGCATCAAGATCAGCACGCCGCCGCCCTGCGCCGTGGCGCGCGCCAAGGCCGCGTCGGCGAGACACGACACGTCGTTGATCACGCGGGCGCCCATCGAAAGGGCCCGCTCGGCGACCTCGGCGCTCGTGGTATCGACCGAGACGACGGCTCCACGGCTCACCGCCCACGCGATCGCGGGCGCGATGCGTCGCACTTGCTCCGCGGCGGGCACCGGCACCGAGCCCGGCCGTGTCGACTCACCGCCGATGTCGATCCAGTCGGCGCCTTCCGCGAGCAGGGCGTCCACGTGCGCGCAGGCGTGCGCGGGGTCGAAGTGCCGACCGCCGTCGTGAAACGAGTCGGGCGTGACGTTCAGAACCCCCATGAGCCATGCGCCGCGCCGTGGCGGGAGCATCGACAGAAGGTTATCCGAGGGCCCCACAGATATCGGGTAGCAAGAGGCAGGCCTACGTGCAAGATATTGGTTTTGGTACGGAATCCGACGCGCCCTGGCCCCAGGGCGGGCAGCCCGGTTGCGGCCGGCTCGGGCCCTGGTGCCTGGCCAACACTTCGCGATTCGGCGCGGTTTGAACTAGCCTTTGTGACTCGGGCCTCCGGGTCCGTCGATCACGATGCTCCGCACGCGCGTCAGAGCCGGGCCGGTCGCGGGCCTCGTGATGAGCGTCCTTTTTTCGCTCGTCCTCACCGCCGTCCAGCTCGGGGACCACTACGTCAGGGCGTGGGTCCCCAAGATGGGCGAGGCCGTCAAGGTCTCGGTGCGCGTTCCCTACGGGCCCCGCGTGATCCGCGACCGCGCGACCGGGCGGTCCGAGCTTCACTACGAGCACCAGCGGATCGTCGTCCCGCGCGGCACCGTTCTCCGGCGCGAGAGCGACTCCGACTGGACGGCCTTCAGCTACGACGCCCGTCATCGCCCGCCCGAGACCCCGCGGCTCGTGGCGGTGTTCGCCATCTTCTTCACTCTCACCGTCGGCCTCACGGCTTACCTTCGGCGGTTTGGCCACCCGCGGCTCCGGCTCTTGCGCGTTCAGGGCGGGCTGCTCGCTGCCATGGGCCTGCTTGCCATCGTTTCGAAGGCGGTGTTGCTGTTCACGGCGCTGCCCGAGTTCTGGCTACCGGTCGCAGCGGTGCCGCTGTGGGTCGCCACCAGCTTCGATCGCAGGACGTCGTTCGTGGTCACGGTCGTGCTGGCCTTCGTGGTCGCATCGTTTCTCGACTTCGACCTGATCTTGCTGTGCATTCTCTTGGCCCGTGGCATGTCGGCGACGCTGCTCTATCTGGATCGCAAGCGCTCGCGGCAGATGATCCTGGCCGGCGCACTGGCGGGGCTGAGCGCCGTCGCCCTCTACGTCGCGATCATGGTGACGTTCGAGGGCACCTTCGACTGGCGAGGCGACCTCGCGAATCCGTTCGGTTCGCAGGTCATCGCTTGCTTCGGGGGGGGGCTCGCCGGGGGCCTTCTGGGGGCCATGCTCCGGGCACCCGCCTCGCGCATGCTGGGGCATGTTCCCCGCGAGCGTCTGCTCGACCTGTCCGACCTCGAGCAGCCGCTCTTGATGCAGCTGGCCCGGGAAGCGCCGGGCACCTTCGAGCACTCGCGGGCCATGGCGAACCTGGCCGAGCAGGCCGCGAGCGCCATCGGGGCCGATGCCCTGCTCACCCGCGTCGGCGCCTATTATCACGACATCGGCAAGTCCACGCAGCCCAAGTACTTCGTCGAGAACCTGAGCCCCGACGAGCGCTCACCCCACGACGAGCTGGACCCGGACGTCAGCGCCGACGCGATCATGGCTCACGTGGTCCTGGGCGCGAAGATCCTCCGCGAAGGCGGCGTGCCAGAGCCGGTCACCGAGTTCGCCTACACCCACCATGGCACCCAGCTGGTCGAGTACTTCTGGATGAAATGCCAGCAGGCCGGGAACCCCAAGGGCCTCGACGCCACCGCCTTTCGCTATCCCGGAATGCGGCCGCAGACGCGCGAGACCGCCATCGTGATGCTGGTCGACTCGATCGAGGCGGCTTCGCGCACCATCGACCCGCCCGAGCGTGACGCGTTCGAGACGATGATTCAGCGCATCGTGTTCACGAAGCTGAAAGACGGCCAGCTCGACGAATGCGGGCTCGGTGTCGAGGACCTCAACGTGATCGTCAATCGCATGGCAGATGCGCTGGTCAACATGCATCACCACCGCATCAAGTACCAATGGCAGGCGAAGCGGGCACAAGAGTTCGGCGTGCCCTCGACCGCCGTCAGCGACGACGGCACCCGCGTCGCGCCGGAACGCGAGCTGCATCCCGAGCGCACCTCCGAGGCGCCCCCGTCCGAGGCCGTTCGGCCGTCGGCGCCCCTGGTCGAGGTCGGGCTCGCTTCGGTGGTGCCTTCCGCCCTGGCCAGCGTGTTGCCCGAGCCGCCTCCGGCCACCACTCGATCGGCTGTCCCTTCGGCACCGCCGCCGGTGTCGACGGTCGAGCCGAGCCCGCCGGCGCGCCCCGAGAGCGGGGCCCATCCGGCGCTGCCGCAGGGCGGCGAAAAGACGAAGAGCGCGTCGTGACCGCCCGCGAAGCGAGCTTCTGCAAGGCGCTGTTCTTCGGCGTGGTCGCCGAGGATCTGGTGTTCCCGTTCCCGGGGGTCGACGACTCGTTCCTCACCTCCGTCCACGAGCGGGTCGCCCGGGTGCGGAAGTTCGTCGAGGCCGAGGTGGACTCGGTCGCCATCGACCGCGAGGCGCGCGTCGAGCCGGTGACGCTGGCCCGCATGCGTGAGCTGGGGCTGTTCGGGCTGTCGGTTCCCACCGACCTCGGCGGATCGGGGCTCTCGCGCCTGGCGGCGGCGCGCGTCGTCGCCGAGCTGTCGGCCGGTGACGCTTCGCTCGGCCTGGTGTCGGTGGCCCACGAGGCCATCGCGCTGCGTGCCATCTTGGCATTCGGCAGCCCCGAGCAACGTCAGCGCTGGGTGCCGCCGCTGGCCCGTGGCGAGCGCCTGATGTGCTTCGCCCTGGCGGAAGAGAGCTCGGGCACCGACGCCGGCACGATTCGCACCATCGCCGAGCGCACCGCCGACGGCTGGTTGCTCGAGGGTGACAAGCCCTGGGTCACCAACGCCGCGAACGCCGATGTGTTCGTGGTCTTGGCACGCACCAGTCGCCTGGACGAGGGCCACAAGCCCCGGCTCACTCCGTTCATCGTCGAGCGAGGGCCGGGCGTCAGCGTCGAGCCTCGCCGCTCCACCCTCGGGCTGCGCGGCGCGGGCGTCGGCCGCGTGGCGTTGCGCGGCGTCCGCCTTCCGCCCGATGCCATCCTTGGCGAGGTGGGGCGCGGCTTTCGCGTCGCCATGGAGGTGATGACCGACGCTCGCGTGTCGCTCTCGGCGTGGCTGTTCGGGCAGCTCCGCGCTCTGGTCGGGTGGACCGTCGCGCGGGTGCAAGACCGTCGGAGCTTCGGCCGCGCGATCGGCGAGTTTCCCATTCTGAAGAACAAGGTCGCGAAGATGCTGGCGGACGCCTTCGCCGTCGAGTCGATGACCTTTCTCACCGCTGGGCTGGTCGATCGCCACGTCGACGACATCTCGATCGAGAGCTCGGTCTCTCGGCTGGCAGCGTCCGAGGCGCTGTGGCGCACCGCGAACGAGGCCATGCAGATCGCCGGGGGCAGCGGGTACGACGCCACCCTGCCGGTCGAGCGACGGCTGCGCGACGCTCGCGGTGGGCTGGTCGTGGACGGGACGAACGAGACGCTGCGCTGCTTCGTGGCGCTGGCCGGCATGCGCGGCCCGGGCGAGCGTCTGACCGACGTGGAGCGCGCCATGGTCGAACCCGTCAAGGGCTTTGGGCTGCTGCGCGACTTCGCCCTGCGCAAGGTGCGCGAGGCGATGCGGCGCGAGCGCATGACGCAGGCCCACCCGTTGCTCTCGCGAGAGGCCGTGATCTTCGAAGAGGGCACCGACGCGCTGCACCGCGCTGCGGACCGAGCCCTGCGTGACCATGGCCGCGAGATTGCCGAGATGCAGCAGACGCAGGTCCGCATTGCCAACGTGGTGATCGATCTCTACGCCCTGGCAGCCTGCATCACCCGGACCAGCCGGGCCATCGAGCAGCGCGGCGAGAGCGGGGCACGCCGCGAGATCGACCTCACCGGCATGTTCGCGTCGGCGGCGCGGGGGCGCATGCAGGCCAACCTCGGCCGGCTCGAGCACGCCGACGATGCGCTCCGCAAGTCCATCTCGGCGCGCACCTACACCGACGGCGGCTACCCGTTCGACGTGATCTGACCACGCCGCCGAGCTACTGGCACTGGTTGGCCTTGCAGCTGCCCTTCACGCACTCGCCGCTGTAACACACATCGCTGCTCTGACAGGGGCCACCGTTGTCTTGCAACTCGACGCAGGTGCCCCCATCGCAGCGGCTGTAGGCCGCGCACACGTCGTCGCCCAGGGCCTTGGCGCAGGGCTTGCCCGGCCCGGGCTTGGCCTTGCAGGTGCCGTCTGCCGACGCGCCGCTGCCGTCGCAGTATTCGCCCTCGGGGCAGGCGCTGGGCACCGACAAGCGCTTGCACGCCGCGCCCGACGCCACCTTCGCCGCGCACTTGCCGCTGGCCGGCGGCTGCGCGTCGTAGACGCACGACAGCTCGGGCGCGCACAAGGTGCCGTCTTTGTACGAGCAACTCTCGCCCGCCTTCTTCGCGAAGACCTGGCTCACCGGCTTGCAGCTGCCGGCGGTCTTGGTGGCCGCCTCGTCGCCCACGCAGAACAGCGTCGGCGCACACTCGGGCTCGACGCCGCCACCGCACGCCTCGTTCTCGGCGCCCGGCTTCACGCACGCGCTGTTCGAACCGCACACCAAACCGTCTTGGCAGTGGTCGTCGTCCGAGCAGCCAGCGCCGGCCGCGCCCAGCGCGCTGCACTTGCCGGGGCACCCCGCGTCGAGCTTGCAGAACGCGCGCCCCTTGCAGTCGAAGTCGAACGCGCACTCGCCGCCCGTCTCGACGCTGCCCTCGGCCACCTGGTCACAGGTCTCGCTCAGGCGTTGGGTGAGCTCGGTGCAGGTGCGCGCGGCGATCTCGTCCAAGCATTGCCTGGCTTTGGCTGCGTCGTAGGTCACCTTCCCGCTGGCCACCGCAGCCGAGAGCTGCCCCAGGTCGCCGTTCTTCACCCGCGACAGCGTGAGCTTCGCGCAGTCTTCGCCGTTCATGAACAGGCCGTAGACCGGACCGAAGCACTTCTCGTAGAGGGAGCACTGGGCCGCCGCGACCTCGGCAGGCAGGTCTTCGAGGGCCACCGTGGAGCCGCCACCACCCTCGTCGCTCGAGCCGCCGCAAGCGGCGGGGAGAAGCGACGACCCAAGAGCCAGCAGCAAGATCGTGGACGAACGCATGCTCCGAAGATACTCGGCGCCACCCGCCGCTTCAAATTCACTCCGCGATCTCGGCCTTCGTGATGGCGTCGAGCCCGGGGAATTCGCGGTCGAGGTAGGCGTTGCCTTCGCGCTGGATCTTGGCCTGATCGGGCCTTTGGCCGTGCGCCGAGCTGACACCTCGGAGCACATCCATGCCCTCGACCACCTCCGCAAAGGGAGCGAAGCCCATGGCGTCGAGGCGCGCGTTGTCCCCCAGGTTGACGAACACCTGCGTGGTGCGGGAGCCCGGGCCGGCCATGGCGAACGAGAGCTTGCCCGCCTGGTTGCTCTCTTTCACCGGGTCATCGGGGAACTTCGCGCTGCGCCAGCGGCTCATCACCGGCTCCCCCTGGGGGTGGATCCCCCACTGGGCCACGAAGCCCGGGACCACGCGGAAGAAGCGCGCTCCGTCGTAGAAGCCCAGCTTCACCAGGTTGTAGAAGCGCGCCGCACCGTTCGGTGACCAGTCGCGGACCACGCGCACCACGAAGGTGCCGCGGGTGGTGACGAACCGCGCCTTGTACTCGGCGGGCGGGGCGAGAGTGGCCTGCTCCGGGCCGGGCACCGGCTTTGCGGACGAAGCGCTCTGAGCTTGGCAAGCAGACAGGGCGAGGGCGGCGGACACCACGAGGGCGCGCATGGTGGTGCCGACGGTATTCCAATCTGCCGCGCTCTGCTCAGATCTCGACGCCGACGATCCACGCCCTGGCAGCCCAGTCGGCGAACCACGCGGAGAGCTCGTGCTCGATCTGGTCCGCCTGATGCGGGGCCCGTGCCATGGCCCGTTCGGCTGCCGGGACCAGTGCCAAGCCTTCGGACAGCGCCTGAAGCAGGGCGAACGCCGCGTCCCCCAGGACCTGGTGGTGGAGGTCGCGGCCCTGCCCGCGGTAGATCACCAGGTTCTGCGGCTCTGGCTCCGGCAGAGAGCGGTCGGCCTCGTTCAGGCGAACGCTTCGCCGGAAAGCGGCCACCGGGTGGCCCACGCGCACGAGACGCAGGGCCGGGCTCAGCCGAAGGCGCGCGCGCTCCCACGCGCTCTCGGGGATGGCAGCGAGCTCTGCCGGATCGAGCGGAGCCGCGTCGGGCGCGTCGAACACCTCGATGTAGGCCCACTCGACCCGCGCCATGTCGACGCACAGGTCGTGGTGTGGCAGCCAGGACGAGCGCTCGACGAACTCGGGCATGCGGTCGCCGAGATCCCGCAGGCTGAACGAGGTCGGCGGGTGCGCCGACAGGTAGTCCTCGATCAGCCGCTCCCAGTTCGATTGGCCGAGCACCGCGCCGAGTCCTTCGAAGTCCTCGAGCAAGCAGCTGGTGTGCCGCAGCCAGAACTGCTCACGGTAGATCTCGATCTGCTGCGCTGGCGAGAGGCGGTCGTTGCCCGTCGCAATGCGAGCGCACTGCTCTCTCACCGTGGGGTCGGTATCGACGGCGCGGCGGCGCGTGAGCAGCTCGGCCAGCTCGCCCTGAAGCTCGTCGACCCCGCTCATGGCGAGCCGCCCTCGTGCTCGCGCGGTCCACCTTGGGTCCAGGCCCGGTGCTGCGGGACGGCCGCGCCGCGGACCGGGACGCCCATGCGCGGGCGCGCGGGCGCCCGACCGCCCAGTGCTGCGCGGGCGGCGACGGCCTCGTCGCGAACCCGGCGTGCCCGCTCGGCTTCGGCCGCCAGCACGGGGAACTCGGGGATGCGGTCGTCCCACTCGATCAGGGTCGACACGGGCCCGGTCCGCTCGATCGTCTCGCGATACAGCTCCCACACCGGATCGATCACGTGGCCGCCGTGGGTGTCGATGATGTACCTCCCCAGGTTGTCGTGCCCCGCCAGGTGGATCTGCACGATGCGCTCGTGGGGCACGCTGCGGACGAACTCCGAGGGGTCGAAGCCGTGGTTGTAGGCGGAAACGTAGACGTTGTTCACGTCGAACAAGAGGCCGATGTCTGCCGCCTCGGCAATGGCGGACACGAACTCCCACTCGGGCATCGTGCTCGAGGCGTGGCTCATGTAGCTCGAGGTGTTCTCGAGCAGCAGTCGCACGCCCAGCCGATCTTGCACCCGTTTGGCCCGCTCGCTCACCCGCTCCACGACCGCTTGCGTGTAGGGAAGGGGCAACAGGTCGTGCAGGTTCGTGCCGGGGACGCCGGTCCAACACAAGTGGTCGCTGACCCAAGGGGTCTTCGTCTCATCCACCAGCTTGCGCAGCTCGACCAGGTAGTCGTCGGCAGGGGCCGTGGGGTTTCCGATGCCCAGCGAGACGCCGTGCTGCACCACGCGGTACGTCTCGCAGACCGCCGAAAGGTGGTAGCGAGGCTTGCCACCCGGCACCATGAAGTTTTCGCTGATGACTTCGAAGAAGTCGACGGCGGGGCGCGTGTCGAGGATGTGTCGGTAGTGCGGGACGCGCAGCCCGACGCCGATGCCGAGATCCGGAAGGCCGAGGCGAGAGGTCATGTTCCAAAAGAGAAGGCGGCCCGCGCTCGGGGGAGACTGCGCGGACCGCCCTCGATCAGGGGAAGCTGGTCACTTCGGGCAGTGGGCGTTGCAACCGCCCTTGCCCTTGCACTCGTTCTTGCCCGCGCACTCGTTCTTGCCCTCGACCTTGCAACCGCCCTTGCCGGAGCACTCGTGCTCGCCTTTGCAGCACGCCTTGGCGCCGGCTGCCGCCGCCGCCGGATCGCCGGCGCCGGGGGCCTTCGCGTCCGGCTGGTTCCCGCCGCAGGCCACGGCTCCGAGCATGAGGCCGGCCGAGGCGGCCGCCGAGAGGGTCTTCGAAAGGTTGAACGTCATGTACGATTTCTCCTGGTTGGTGGCGGCGGAACCCCCGAGGGGCCACCCCGCCTGTGCCGGGCATTCCACCCCTACGAGGGCGGAGGTGTTCCGGTTTCGCCCTGGGTGGGCCGGCACAGTGTATTGGAATGTCCCCAACAGGAACAGTTGCTCGCGGCTCCCCAGGGAACCTCGTAGATCGCTAGGGTACCTGCCATGACTTCCCTCGAGGTGTTCGCCGCCCGCCGGGCGCGGCTTCAGCAGAGCCTCACGCGACCGTCGGTGGTCGTCTCTGGCTTCGCGCGCCCGCGGAACTTCCGCGCCAACCGCTACCCGTTCCGCGCCGAGAGCCACTTCCTCTACCTGGTCGGCAAGCCCCTCGAAGGCGCGGTCTTGCTCCTCGGCCCCGAGGGCGCCGTGCTCTACGCCGAGCCGCCGGATCCGGCAGAGGCGCTGTGGAGTGGCCCGATGCCCAGCCTCGACGCGCTCTCGCGCGAGCTTGGCATCGAGGTTCGCCCCATCGACGAGCTCGAGCTACGAGGCCCGGTGGCGTTGTTGCCGCCGCAAGATCGCGAGAGCGCGTGTTGGCTCGAAGAGCGGGTGAACCGTCCAGTGGACGCGGGCGGGGCGGAGCTCGAGGGAGCAGATGCCGAGCTGGCGGATGCCATGGTCGCTCTCCGCCTTCGGCACGACGGTGCTGCCGTTGCCGAGCTTCGCGAAGCGGCGCGGGTCACCGCGCTGGCGCATGCCGCAGGCATGCGAGCCACGCGGCCGGGGGTTCGCGAGTGCGTCGTCCGTGCAGCGATGGAAGCCGCAATCATCGAGAGCGGGATGACCACCAGCTACGGTTCGATCGTCACCGTCCACGGCGAGGTCCTGCACAACGAGCGCCACGACGGGTGGCTCGCTGCGGGGGACCTGCTGCTCGCCGACGTGGGCGCCGAGACGCGCGGCGGGTGGGCCGGTGACGTGACTCGCACCTGGCCGGTGTCGGGTCGGATGAGTGGCTCGCAGCGAGCGCTCTACGAGGTGGTGCTCGAGGCCCAAATTGCCGCCATTTCAGCGGTTCGTCCCGGCGTGAGCTTTCGCGACGTGCACCGCACGGCCAGTCGAGCGTTGGTCCACGGCTTGTGCGATCTGGGCGTGCTCGTGGGCGGCGAGGAAGAGCTCTTCGAACGTGGGGCGGCGGCCTTGTTCTTCCCTCACGGTATTGGTCACTTGCTCGGCCTCGACGTTCACGACATGGAGGATTTGGGCGACCGCGCGGGCTATGCACCGGGGCGAGCGCGTTCCACCGCGCCGGGCGAGCGCTATCTTCGGCTCGACCGCGAGCTGGAACCCGGCATGTGCGTGACCATCGAGCCGGGCTACTACCGCATTCCGTCGATCATCGACGATGCGCTCGCTCTGGGCGACCTGGCAAGCGCCATCGATCGAAGCGTTCTCGATCGCCTGTCGGACGTCCGCGGCATCCGGATCGAAGACGACGTGCTCGTGACCGAGAACGGCTCGGAGGTCTTGACGGCGTCCATCCCGAAGACGATCCCGGAGATGGAAGCGGTGATCGGATCGTGAGCCGCTGGCTCACGCCCGCGCGCGGGACACGCGGCTCTCGGCCTCGAGCACGACTTCCTTGAAGCTGGGGTCCACCGGGCACACCAGCTCGGTCACGTCGACCGGGTTCGCGCCCGCCATGATGGCCTCGCGCGCGGCCGACGAGCCCGTGAGCAGGTCGAAGGCAGGCACGTCGGCCTCGAACTCGTAGGTCTTGGTCCGGAAGGCAAACGCCTCGGGCGCCTGCAGCCGGCAGAGCGCGATGATCGACAGGTACGCCGCTACCGGGCGGAACAGCGCGGGGTCGGTGACTTGCAGGAAGATGCCGCTGCACTCCTGACCTGCGTGCTTCTCGAAGCTGGGACGGAAGCGCGCCGGGCGGACCTGCGCGCCGACGATGCGGTGCTCGTCCAGGGCCCGAGCGAGCCGAGCGCCGTCGAGATAGGGCGCACCGATCAGCTGGAACGGCAGGGTCGTGCCGCGGCCCTCCGACAGGTTGGTGCCTTCGAGCAGGCAACCGCCGGGATAGACCAGCGCCGTCTCGAAGGTGGGCATGTTGGGTGAGGGCGGCGAAAACGGGCGACCCCAAGCGGCCGCCGTGCGGAAACGCTCCCAACCCACGGTCGGCACGATCGACAGCGCGCCCTCGGCACCGAGCGCCGAGCCGTCCTTCTCGGCGAAGAGCGCGACGATCTCGCCCAGCGTGAGCGCGTGGCGGATGGGCAGCGGCTCGAGCCCGACGAAGGAGAGGAAGCCTTCCTTCTGGGGCGCACCTTCGAGCGTGGTCGGATCCCCCGAGATGGGGTTGGGACGATCCAGGATCACGACGTGGACGCCGGCCTTGGCCGCAGCGCGCGCCGCGAGCAGCGCCGACCACACGTAGGTGTAGTACCGGCTGCCCACGTCCACGAGGTCGATCAGCAACAGGTCGAGCTGCGACAGGTCGTCCGCGCTGGGCGCAAGCGACTCTTTGCTAGAGCCATACAGGCTGACGATGCGCGGCCCTTCAGTGGCCTCGGCGCTCGCCACGGGCTCTTCGGCCTGCGCCACACCGTCGAGGCCATGCTCGGGGGTGAACACCAGCGAGGGGCTCGCGCCCAGCTCCTCGAGCACGGTCAGAAGGCCGCGCCCGCGGCGATCCACGGCGGCGCCGTGGGTGAGGGCGCCGACCCGCGCGTCCCGAAGGCGCCGGCGGAGGTGGGAGAGCTGGCCGCTGAAGAGCTGGTCCGAACCGGTGAGCATGGGGGGAGGTGTACGCCAGGGGCGAAGCCGAAAGCACGCGGAAACAGCGCGGAATGAAGCCGGGTGCGCAACCAGTTGCTAGCGCGGGCCCCCGCGACTAGCATTTTTTGCACAGTGCGCCGCGTATTGGTAGTCGACGACGAAGAGAACCTTCGGCTGGTTCTTCGCACGCTTCTGCGCCGCAATGGCTACGAGGTCGAAACCGCCGGGAGCGGCGAGGACGCGCTGGGCCTGGTGGATTCGTTCGGGCCGGACTTCGTGATCACGGACGTGCGGATGCCCAAGATGGGCGGGCTCGACCTGCTCGCGACGCTCAAGGCCAAGGGCAGCGACGCCACGGTGATCGTGATGAGCGCCTACGGCAACACCGACCTCGCGCTCGAAGCGATGAAGGGTGGCGCGTACGACTACATCCAGAAGCCGTTCAAGCCGGACGAAGTCGTGCTCACCTTGCGCAAGGCCGAAGAGCGCGAGTTGTTGCGACGCGAGAACCGCGCGCTGCGCGAAGAGATCCGAAAAGAGCACAAGTTCGAGGACATCCTCGCGAAGAGCCCCAACATGCAGGCGATCTTCCGCACCATCGCGAAGATCGCCGAATACAAGACCACGGTGTTGGTCACGGGCGAGAGCGGGTCCGGCAAAGAGCTGGTGGCGCGCGCAATTCACCGTCGCAGCAGCCGGCGCGGCGGGCCGTTCGTGCCGATCAACTGCGGGGCCATCCCCGAGAACCTGCTCGAGAGCGAGCTCTTCGGCCACAAGAAGGGCGCGTTCACCGACGCCATCTCGGATCGGCGCGGCCTGTTCGAAGAGGCCGACGGCGGGACGCTGTTCCTGGACGAGATCGGCGAGCTGCCCCTGGGGCTTCAGGTCAAGCTGCTGCGGGTGCTCGAGGACGAGAAGATCCGTCGCTTGGGCGAGGCGCGGGACATCCAGGTCGACGTCCGGATCATCACCGCCACCCATCGCGACCTGACCGCCGAGACCAAGGCCGGGCGCTTCCGCGAAGACCTGTTCTACCGTCTGAACGTGCTGCCGATCCACGTTCCGCCACTGCGCGAGCGGCGCGAGGACATTCCGCTCTTGATCGAGCACTTCATCACCCGGAACAACACGCGCCTCGGAACCAACATTCGTGGCATGGACAGCGAGTGCCGACGGCTGCTCTACGAGTACTCGTGGCCCGGCAACGTGCGCGAGCTCGAGAACACCATCGAGCGGGCCATGGTCCTGGCCGAAGGGGACCAGCTGGTCGCGGCGGACCTGGCGGAGCGGATCCGGGAGGCCCGGGATCCGGTTCAGATGCAGCTTGCCAGCGGGGAGCTCTCGGTCAAGAAGACCATGCGGGTGATCGAAGAGCTCCTGATTCGTCGGGCCCTGCAGAAGACCAAGGGCAATCGCACCCGGGCGGCAGAAGTCCTCGAAATCAGCCACCGGGCGCTGCTCTACAAGATCAAGGACTACCAGATTACCGATCTGTGATGAGCCTTGTTGGCTCGCCCGGGCGTCTGGATCTAGGATTGGTCGCCATGAAACGAGCATGCCTCCTGGTCCTGCCGATGCTCCTCGCCGCCTGTGGCGGTCCCACCAGCGAAGGGCAGGGCGTGAAGACGCCGGACGAGCTGCTGGCCGACCAAGAGAAGCTGGCCGACGAGCAAGACAAAGAGCGCCAGGCGCACGGCTCGAGCACGCCCTCGGAAGAGAGCGATCTGGAGAAGAAGGCCAAGTTCGACAAGCGCCAGGCGGACCTGGAAATGAAGCGCGCGGCGCGGTCGGCCGAGACGTGCCCCGGCTCGGTCCCGGAAGAGAGCCCTGCCGGCACTGCCAAGATCACGGTCACGTTCGGCAACGACGGCCACTCGAAGAGCGCGACCATCACCGCCCCGTACGACGAGAACGCGGTGGGGAAGTGTGCGATCAACGCCTTCAAGAGCGTCATCGTCCCGCCCTTCGAAGGCGCGGAAGAGACGCTCGAGTGGGAGGTCACCTTCCCCGAGCAAGAGAAGAAGGACCCGAAGAAGGACCCGAAGAAGAAGGGGAAGTGACCGGGGCCCCCCCGATCGGTCCATCCCGCCCCCGGTCGGCGCGTTAATTCGCAGGAGGTTTCCGGGTGCGAAACGCGCAAATCGAACCGGGGTCGCGTCCGTCTTACAATGGGTGAAGGCCAGCCGGCCCCCCACCTCCATGAACTGCGCGGTCTGCAGCCAAGCCAACCCCGATGGCGCTCGGTTCTGCCAGTCGTGTGGTGCGCCCATGGCGCGGCCCTCCGAGGACCCGTCGAGCCTGATCGGGCAGCTGATCGGCGGGCGCTACCTGGTCACTCGCGTGATCGGCGAAGGCGGCATGGGCGTGGTGTACGAGGCCGAGCAGAAGATGGGCGCCCACACCCGCAAGGTGGCCATCAAGACCCTGCTGCCTTCCCTCAGCCGGGACCACACCGTGGTCTCGCGCTTCTACCGCGAGTGCGGCGTGGTTGCCCAGCTCGAGCACCCGAACACCATCCGACTCTACGACTTCGGCGAGACGCCCGATCAGCGGCTGTACATCGCCATGGAATTCGTGAAGGGCGAGCCGCTGACCGCCCTGATCGCTCGCGGCCCCGTCCCCATCGACCGGGCGCAACACATCTTGAAGCAGGTCTGTGGGGCGCTGGCCGAGGCCCACGGCCTGGGCATCGTCCACCGCGACCTGAAGCCGGACAACATCGTGCTCACTCGGCGCGCGGGCGAGGACGACTTCGTCAAGGTGCTCGACTTCGGCATCGCGAAGACCACGGGCAAGGCCGACAAAGAAACCAAGCTCACGCAGCAAGGCATCGTGCTCGGGACGCCCCCCTACATGAGCCCCGAGCAGCTGGCGGGCAAAGAGCTCGACCTGCGCAGCGACATCTACTCCTTGGCCATCATCGCCTACGAGATGGTGACCGGCCGCCTGCCCTTCGAAGGTGAGACGCCCTGGCAGTGGGCGACGCAGCACATGACCGTGCCGCCTCCGCCGATGCGCTCGCGCACCACCGTTCCGATTTCGGACACCTTCGAGCGCGGCGTGCAGCATGCGCTCTGCAAGACACCGCCCGAACGTCCGGCCACGATGCTCGACTTCATGTCCGAGATCACGGGCGAGCCGCCGCGGCGCGTGAAGACGGCCCCGGACCTCGCGCCGGTGGTGCACACCTCGCCGATGGCAGGCCCACCCGAGGTCGCCCGGGGGCAGACCGCGATGGGGGCCGCTCCGCCCCTGGTGCCGGCCTATCGCACCGACGTGGCCGTCGCCGCCCCGATCCCCCCGCCCCCGCCGCCACGCCAGCACCGCCGTTCGAGCCCTTGGGGGTGGGTGCTCGGCGGCACGGGGCTGCTGCTGGGTGGGGCCTTTGCGGCGGTCGCCGCCTGGCAATACACCCAGTCGTCCGAGCCAGGCCCCGACCTTCCGCCGCTCGGATCGCTCGGCGCGGACGGCGGCACGGTGGTCGTTCAACCGATCTCACCGACCACCGAACCGACCCAGGTGGTCCCACCGCCGCCCGGCGAGCCGACGCGCACCGGCACCAAGCCTCCCCCCAAGCCTCCCCCCAGCTCCACCGGGCCGCTCCCGCCGCCTCCGCCGGCCTCGACCCAGCCGCCGCCGCCGCCCCCGCCTCCGCCGGCCTCGACTCAGCCGCCCCCGCCCCCGCCGCCCCCGCCCTCGGGGCCGCAGGGTGATGCGGCATGCGCGGCGGCCAGCCAGGCGGCGAGCTCATGGCAGATCGAGAGCGCCGTGGCGATGTTTCGCCAGTGCGAGAAGACCGGGGGCACCCCCGCAGGGCTGGGCAACGCGCGGACGCGCATCCGCCTGTCGTCCCCCAAGGCGGTGCGCGATCGGTCGTATCTCGGCAACTGCAAGGGCGCCAAGTCGGCGGCCGACGCGGCCAGCTCGATCGGCGAGGGCGGAGCTGCTCAGGCCGAGTACGCCAAGTCCAGCTGCGCCGGCAAGTGAGCTCGCGCGCTCACCACAGCCACAGCCCGAGGACGATCAGGCACGAGGCCAGCGCCACGGCAGCCATGGCTGCCATCTCCCACGGGCCGGTGCCTCGATCGGAGAAACGCAGCTCGATGGACGCGAAGCGGCTCGCCTCGCGCCGCTGCCGACCGCCCATGGCGAGGTTGGCTGCGCGGATGGCCGAGTCGAGCTGCTCTGCTTCGTGCATCGGGATGAGCGTTGTGCCATCCATCGCGAGGCGCTGTCGAGGTTCGGCTAGAAAAACCTAGCTTTACCGGACACTTCCCACCACTCGCGGTATGCGCGCTGCGCCCGCTGGCGCTCCTTCGGGGGCAGGTCCTCGTAGTAGCCGAAGTACTCCTTGGACAGAGCCTTGAGCTCTTCGCCGGCAGCGCGGCGCACCTCGAGGCTCTCGTGCGTGAGCGAGTCGATCAGCCACTCGACCCGGTGCCGAGTCGAGTTCTGCTGCCACCAGGCCGTCCAGACCTTCCCCTCGCGACCGAAGTCCTGCCGCGCCAAGGTGACGAGCGCCCAATGCACCGAGCGCACGACGGCGGAGTTGTCCGTGCCGAGCAGCGGGATCAGGCGAGGAACCGCCCGCGGATCGCGCAAGTCGGCCAGGGCCTCGATGCTGGCGTGGCGGACCTCGGGCGGCTGGGCGGGCTCGGCTGCCAGCGTTGCGAGCCCGTCGCGCAACGCCGTTCGTGCCTCGGCGTCGACCTGCATCATGCGGCCGGCGGCCAGGGCCGCCCGGCGCACGTCGGCATCGCTGTCGCTGAACCGCCGAACGACCGCGCGCGCCGAGTCGGCACCGGGCAGCTCGCCGAGCAGCCACGTGGCCCACCGGCGGACCGCGGGGTCCCGATCGGCGGTGCGCACGACCAAGAACGGCACCGCGACCGAGCCGACGCGCACGATGGTGCGCAGCACGGGACCCGACTCGGACGCGCGGGCCCCCTGCTCGGCAAAGCGGCGCGCGCGATCGGCGTGGATCGGGCCGGGGAACTCGCCCACCAGCACGCTGACCGCGGGGTCGCCGATCTCGACCAGGCGATCGCCCGCCGTCTCGTCACCCTCGAGCAGGCTGTAGAGCAGTGCGCGGCACTCCGCGTCGACGTCCACGATGACCGACGGCAAGAGTCGGTCTTTGGCGTCCTGGCGCGGGAACGGCGCGCGTGGCCCGAGCGATATCTGGCGCGACGCCGGCGCCAGCGGCGCTTCATGGCCGACGTCGCTCTTCTGCTCGAGCTCGATCTCGCCGAAAGGACCGGGGACTGCCATCGCTTCGGCGTCCACGTCCCAGCCGGCGTCGACCACCTCTTCGCTCTCCGCGGGGGCCGGCGGCGCGTCGGACTGGGTGCGACGGGTCAGCGGGAAGGGCTGGTCTTGCCCGGCTTCGTGCTTGCCCGGGGTGCCGTGGGGAGGGGTGTCGTGCCTTGGCCCGCCCACGGCGACCACCGGGCTCGGGATCGAGCTGCTGCTGGGTCTGCCCTTGGCTTGCGGGCTCTCGGCGGGCGTCGGCGGGCTCTGCGTGGGCACCGCGCCCAGCGACCCGACGCCCCGCGCCTTGGGAGACTCGTCCGCGGTGATGGGCCCGCCCAGCGCATGGGGCGATGCGGCGACGGTCTCCGGGCCGCCGGCCTGAAGGCCCTTGGCCGCCGGCGTGGCATGCACGGTGGTCGGCGGGCTGCTCGGCGTCTCGCCCGACGGCGGGAAGCTGCTCGGTCGGGCCGTCGCGTCGAGCGCCCGCGCGAGCGCTTCGACGCGCGTCTCGACGCCCGGCAGGCGATGGCGTCGGCGGCGTGGCATGTCGCTGAGCGAGAGCTGCGTGGCCAGCTCGCCCGAGGCGCGTCGGCCACCGCGCTTCTTCTTCATGATCACGCGTTCGAGCGCCGCGGCGACCAGAGGCGAGAACGCGATGATGTCGCCCATGTCCGAGAGACGCACGTCGGCCTCTCCGTGGTCGCCGTAGAGCAGCAGAACCGGACGACCGCGGACGACCAGCGGCAGAATGAAGACCACGTGACCGGGGGCGCGCTCCAGGTCCTTGGCCAGGCTGGCGTCGAGGCCCTCGCCCTCGAGCGCGACCAGCTGAAAGGTCTTGGCGTTCCGGGCTGCCGAGAGCGCGCTCGGCAAGTCGAGCGGCACGCCGATGGCGCGGATCTTCGCTGCATCGGCCCCGGGCCCCTGGGCGTCGCGCCCCTCGGCGACGTCCCCCTGGACCGCGAACAGCGCCGTGTACTCGAAGTACTGGGACGCGAAATCGAAGAACGCGCTGACGACTTCGTCGCGTGATTCCGCCGCCAGCAGATCCGCCTCGGCCAGCGCCGCGGTGTACGGTCCGCGGTGCCGCTTGTGGCCGCGCTCACGAGTCGGGCTCACCAGCCATTGCGGTGGGCTCACGGGCTCGGGCTCGGCGCGCTCGGACGGGTGGCGCGGTGTGATCAACGTCGTGACCGCGCCGCCCAGCGGCGGTGGGGTCGGCAAGCGGGTCGCGGCGAACGCCGGCTCGCTCGGCCGATGGTGGGTCGCCATCGGGAAGCCGATCGGGGGTACGCTTGCGGGCCGCGGCAGCTTGGGGAAGCCGATCGCGCCGTCGCGGAGCGGTGCCGGCATCGAGCTCGGGCTTGGATCGGGGCGGCCCTCCAGCTTCGCAACCAGCCGCAGCATGCGCCGGTCGAGCGCCACGCCGTAGTCGCGGGACAGGGCCTGCCGAATCCGGACCAGCGGCGCGACGCACTGCTCGATCCGCACCCCCAGGGAAAACGCCAGGTCGCCCTCGACTTCAGCCGGGAGCGGCTCGCTCACGGCGATGGTCAGAATTCCAGCGCTTTCATCCAGCGGATGGAACGAGTGCCGCGCCGCGAGCTCGGCGGGCACGAGCTGCATCAGCGAGTCCGGAGCCCGGGGCAGCTCACCCGGCGGGGCAGGCGGCAGGTCGTGGCTCTCGGCGAGCAGCGGAGTGAGCAGGTGCTCGCGCACCAGCGCCAGCTCGAGCAGGTTGGTGACCAGGTCCCCTCCGTAAAGCACCTGTCGCGCGAGCGCCTCTTCGACCTCCCGCATGGATGCGACGTGCGCCTTGACGATCGCCGAGCTCAGGGTGGCCATGGTCTCGCCGGGGCCCCGCCCCCCGGTGCCTGGAATTTCGGCGGACCCCCGCGCAAAGTCAATGTTTTTATAGGCATTTCTGCCTAGGTTCCGGCGAGCTTCGCCACCCCGGCAATCATCGCCTGGGCGAGGCTCAGGTAGATCAGGATGCCCAGAACGTCGACCAGCGTCGCGATGAACGGGGTCGAGCTGGTCGCGGGGTCGACCCCCAGGCGGTGCAAGAGCAGCGGCATCATGCCCCCGACCACACAGCCCATCACCACGATCGCCACCAGGGTCACCGCCACCAGACCAATCATCCCGGTCGGATCGCCGGCCAAGAGGACCCGCAGCACCCCGAAGCTGGCCAGCATGCTGCCCAGGACGACCCCCTGGGCCAGCTCGCGCCCCAGGACCCGGTGCCAGTCGCCGGTCGTGATGTCCCCCACGGCGAGGCCCCGGATCACCAGGGTGGACGACTGCGAGCCCGAGTTGCCGCCCGCCGCGATCAGCAGGGGCACGTAGAAGGCCAGCTGGGCCATGTTCGACAGCACGCCGTCGAAGGTCCGCATCGCGGTGGTGGTGAAGAACCCGCCCACGAACAGGATGGCCAGCCAGGGTGCGCGCTTGCGGATGTACTGCCCGAACGACGCGTCGAAGTAGCCCTCGCGGATCGGCTCGACGGCGCCCATCTTGTGCACGTCCTCGGCCTGCTCTTCGTGCAGCACGTCGAGGATGTCGTCGGAGGTGATCAGGCCGAGAAGCTCGCCCTTTTCGCTCATCACCGGCATGGCGTGCAGGTCGTACTTGGCGAGGACCTTGGCCACCTCTTCCTGATCGAGATCCGGAGGCACCGAGATCACGTTCTCGCGCATCTTGTCGCCGACGCGTTCGTCGGGGCCCGCCAGCAGCAGATCGCGCAACCGCAGCATGCCCAGCAGGCGGTCCCGTTGACCCACCACGTACACGGTGTCGAGGGTCTCTGCTTCGCGCGCCCGATTGCGCAGCTCGTCGATGGCCTCGCTGATGCGCAGGCCGGGCCCGACGGCGATGAACTCGGTGGTCATCAGGCCGCCTGCAGATCGCTCCGGCCACTGCCTCAGCTCTTCGACCTCTTCGGCCGCCTCCGGGTCGACGCGCTCCAGGCTCTCGAGCACCGGATCGGCCACCGCGGGCGGCATCTGACTGAAGAAGTCAGCGCGCTCGTCGGCACCCATCTCGGCGGCAATGCGCGCCGTCGAGTCCGCGCCCAGGGTCTGCGACAGCGCCTCCTGGTCCTCTTCGTCGAGGCGCTCGAAGACCTCCGCGGCGTACTCGGTCGGGAGTTGCTTGAGGAGATGCCCGGCCTCTTTCGCCTCGAGCTCGGCGACGATGTCCGCCAGGTCTTCCGGGTGGATTTCGTCCAGCAGCTCGCGCACTTCCTCCGGGCTCTCGCGCAGCAGCGCTTCGAGCTCCGGTCCGATCAGGCGCACCAGCCGCATGGGCGAGGCCTTATCACAGAACGCGAGGGGTTGAGCGCGCGCCCGGGCTCTGGCACATCAGGTGACCATGTCCGTCCGGGCCGAGCTCACCCCGCCGATCCTCACGCTCACGCTCGACCGGCCCCGGGCGAATGCCTTCGATCAGGCCCAGCTCGACGCCCTCGAGGCGGCGGTGGTCGAGGCGGCGGCGGTCGACGGGGCGCGCGCCATGGTGATTGTCGCCGTGGGCGACCGAGCCTTCAGCGCCGGCGCCGATCTGACGGGGGTCGGGCCTTTCGGCGAGCCCGGCGGGTTCGCGCGTTGGACGCGCCAGGCCCACGCGACGCTCGACCGGATCGCGGCGTTTCCGGTGCCGGTGATCGCGGCAATCCAGCGCCCTGCCGCGGGGGGCGGGTTCGAGCTGGCTCTGGCGTGTCACCTGCGGGTGATGGCGAAAGGCGCGCACCTGTCGCTGCCCGAGATCCACCGCGGGTATCTCCCGAGCTGGGCCGGTCTCGAGCGACTGGCCACCCTGGTGGGCCTCGGTCTTGCCACCGACCTGGTGCTCAGCGGGCGCCGGGTGGGCGCCGACGAAGCGCTGGCGCGCGGGCTGGTCCACCGTGTGGCAGACGACGCCGACGCCGCAGCCCGAGACTGGGCCGAAGCCTTGGCCAGGCTCCCTCCGCTGGCGGTCGGTCGGGCGCTGTCGCAGCTCGCCGGGATCGGGCGGGGTGACGCTCGGGCCGCCGTCCGCGACCGAGAGGTTTCCGACCTGGAAGCCCTGGTGCAGACCGAGGATACGGTCGAGGGCGTGCTGGCGTTCCTGGAGAAGCGCGAACCGGTCTTCAAAGGGCGCTGATCACTTGCAGTCGCCCGTGATCTTGAAGGCCGAAGCGGAGAAGTCGGCCTCCATCTTGAAGGCGTCTTTGCACGCGGCCGTGGCGGGCGCGTTGGTCTGTGAGCACCAATCCCCGTCGGGTCGCTTGCCGGCGACCCATTCGGCGTCGCTCGCGCAGTCCTTGGCGGGGCCTTTCCAGTCGTTGCCGGCCAAGAGCACGCACAAGGTCGAGTCGAGGTCGTCAATCACCACCTTGTCGGCTTCGTCGACGGTGATGTAGCCCTTCAGCGACCCGCCGGGCGTCCAGGCGCGCTGCGGCGGATCCACCTTCAGATCGGGCGCGCAGCTGTCGTTCGGATCGAGCTCTGCTCCGTTGAACTTTCCGGCGCAGTTGTGGTTTGCGTCGTTGAAGGTGGCCTGGATCTCCACCTCGTGCAGCGGCAAGATGATCGGGTTCGTGAGCTCGGTGGGGCTCAAGAAGATGGGAACGTTCACGGCCAGCCCCTTGGCGCTGAACGTGTTGCCACTCAAGGTCACGCTTGCCTCGATGGGCGCCACCGGGACGGCTGCGTTCGGCAGCGTGACGAAGCACGCGCCAGCCTTCGGATCCGAGACGGGCAAGCTGCCTCCGGTCTTCATCTTGCCGGTGGTCGAGTCGATCTCGAACAACCACGAGAAAGTGCCCTCGCCGTTCTCGTTGCAGACCGGCTGATTCAGCGAGATGCCCTTGTCGATGACCGTCGTCTGCACGAACTCGCCGGCCAGGCTCTCTGGGTACTTGACCAAGATGCTCGAGAGCCGCCCCTGCCACTTGGTCTGCCCGGTGTTGTCCGACTTGGCCAGGCACTCGGCGCCCGGGCCGTCGGCGCCGGCGAAATAGCACTCGGCGGCGCTGGGCACGCAGCTGGCCGTGCTGCCCCCACCGCCGTCCTCTTCGCTGCTGCATGCCGAACCTGCGCTCACCGCGGCGAGCGCCGCTGCCCCAAGCAAGAACCTTCGCATCCGTGCTCCTCCGAAACGGCGAGCACCATACCACCGCGCGCGCCGCTCGGCGATCAGCCATACTCCCCGCCCATGGTCAGCCGCCGATCCGAGCTCGGGATCTGGGGCTACGCTTTCGGCTACTTCGCGTGTTACGTGCCGTACAGCGCCCTGGCCAAGGCGCTCAGCCGTGGTGACCTACCGGGAATGCGGCGCGGCCTGAGTGGCCTCTCGCTCTTGCCGATCTCGAGCCTGGCGTCGCTGTTCGGCATGTTCGCCTTCGTGACCGCGGTGGGCTGGTGGCGCTTCGCGGGGCGGCGGCGGGTGATGGGCAGAAGCCTACCCGCGCCCGGGCTTCTGACCTTCCTGTCGGGCGTGTGCACCGCTGCCATCATCGCCACGACCACGCTGGCGTACACCTTCGACGGCGTCTCGATCGTGTTCATGATGCTGCTCATGCGAGGCGGCGTCTTGGTCATCGCGCCGCTCACCGACTTCGCCAGCGGTCGAAGCGTGCGTTGGTTTTCCTGGCTGGCCCTGGGGCTGTCCATGGCAGCGCTTCTGGTCGCGTTCTTCGGAGGCAGCCCCAGCAGCCTTGCCCTCACCTGGATCGCCGCCGCGGACGTGGTGGTCTACTTGCTCGGCTACTTCGTGCGCCTCAGGTTCATGAGTCGGATCGCCAAGAGCGCCGACCCGGACCTCACCCGACGCTATTTCGTCGAGGAGCAGATGACCGCCACTCCGCTGTTCGTGGCCGTGCTGGCCATCGCAGCGCTGGTCGGTCAGGGGCCGGTGATGCTCGAGATCCGGCGCGGCTTCACCGAGGTCTGGTCGTCCGGACAGGCGGGCACGATCATCGCCATGGGCCTCTTGTCCCAGGGCACCGGGGTGTTCGGCGGACTGATCTTGCTCGACCGCCGCGAGAACAGCTTCTGCGTCCCGGTGAACCGGGCGTCGAGCGTGCTCGCAGGGCTCGCCGCCTCGGTGGCGCTGGCGCAGCTGGCGCAGCTCGAGCTGCCGGGCGGCGCCGAGCTGGTGGGGGCCGGCCTGGTGGTGCTGGCGATCGTCGCGCTCTCGGCCCCCGCGCTCGTGAAGAAGCGCGCGTGAGGGCACCTACACTGTGGGCGAAGCTTCGCCGCTTAACGCCCGGGCAGGGGCCGGCATGTGCAGGTCGAGACCTCGAAAACACCAGGTCCGAAAAGGAGACAAAAGAAGATGCGCCCCCTCAAAGTCCTCACCGTCGCGCTGGCCATGAGCCTTCTTGCCGCACCCGCGATCGCCGAAGCGCGACCCGCCAAGCCGCCGGCGGCGGCCAAGGCCAAAGCCCACGGCAAGGCCAAGGGCAAGGGCAACCCCGAGAAGCGCGAAGAGCGCGTGCGCCAGGCTCTCGAGAACCAAGGCATCGACTCGGCTCGCGCCAAGCAGGTGGTCGAGGTCATCAAGAAGTACCGCACCGAGCGCACCACCGTGCAAGCGGACATGAAGAAGCATCGCGAGTCGCTGCGCGCGCTGCTCGAGAGCAAGAGCACCGACGAAGCGGCCTACAAGGCAGCGCTGGACGGCATCGACGCGGACCGCAAGAAGATGGTCGACATCCAGACCCGGCAGGTCGCCGAGATCCGCGGCATCTTGAAGCCCAGCGAGCAGGCCAAGGTGATGAAGCTGCTCCACCGCGCCAAGCAGCAGCGCGGGCAGGCCTGAGTCAGCGACCCGGATTCAGAACGCGCCAGTCAGCCACCGGCCAATGGTCGGTGGCTGACTGCTTTTGTGGGGGCTTGGCTCAGGCGTCCCCACCCGCGTCGTCGGAAGCGGCCTCGGGTTCGGCGACCCAGGCCGCGTAGTGGGCGCCGAAGCCCCGGGTCACGACCCGTGGGCCCTCGGCAAAGAGGTGCCGGCCGCGCGTGAAGGCGCGCGCTCGCAGCTCGTGTCGCCGCGCTTCGATCGCGAGCAGCACCTCCGTCGTCGCCGAAGCCAGCCCTTCCGGCGGTGCGTGCTCGATCAGCGCGAGGCGCAGGTCGTCCAGATCGTGCTCGTCACCCAGGTCTTCGGTCAGCGCTTCGAGCGAGCGCTCGAGCGACCTCATCACCTCTGGCCAGAGCCGTTCGAGGAGCCGGACGTGGTAGAAGTGATGTTTGGCGAACTTCCGCCATTCGTGCAGGTGCTCGGTGGTCGGCTCGCGAAGCGCCCGCGCCAGAGCGCGGCGGCCCCGCCGGTAATTCTTCCGGAAGCCACCACGCATCAGCGCCCAGCCGTCTCGCTCGAGGGGCCAGCTGTCCACCGCCGCCAGCGACCGCCTCAGCGCTTCGGCGACCGCGCGGGCGTGGTCCTCTCCGCGCATCACCGCGATCAGCCGGTCGCGCTCGCAGACCAGGCTGGCCCTCAGCGCCACGCGCGCATCGTCGTCCACAAGACCCGGGCGCCGGGCGAAGAGCGCATCGAAGGCGCCGACCACCGCCGCCGCGCGGCGCGGGCCGGCGAGCTCTCGCCCCGCGTCCCGGTAGCAGGCGTTCTCGCGTGCGAACACCTCCGTGCCGAGCGAGGTCTGCACCAGGCGCAGCAAACCGCGCAGCTTCTTCATTCGTTTGCGCACACTGTGGACGTGCTGGTCGACGTCGGAGGTGGCGGCGAGCTCCGAGAGAGCGCGTTCCAGCTGCTCGCGGGCGATGCGGCGAGTCGCATCGGCACTGCTTTCGTCGCGCCGGAAGGAGTAGTCCATGCCTTGCCTTGCCGGCCGAGCGCCGGGGTGGAAGAAATAGCGGAGCAAGGCTTCGCTGAGAAGCGCGGGGAGCGTCCCATGATCGTCACACGGGCTGACCTCGAACGGCACATCGCACGCGCTCGGGCCGAGATCGCCGATCCCGCTCGGGGGATCTACGGCCCGGGCAGCGTCTCGTGGCGGGTGGACCGAGAAGCAGCGCTGTTCCTGGGGGGCGGCAAGGCGGCGCTGCTCCAGCTCGCCCATCCGTTCGTAGCGCATGCCATCGATCAGCACTCGAAGACGCGAGCCGACCCGCTCGGGCGTTTCCAGCGGACCTTCGACTCCGTGCACGCGATGGTCTTCGGCGACTGGGACACGGCCGTTGCCCATGCGCGGCGCGTGCACACGATCCACACTCGTATCTCGGGAGAGATCCGCGAAGACGTCGGGGCGTTCCCGCGCGGGTCGCGCTATCACGCCAACGACGAAGGCGCGCTCTTGTGGGTCTATGCCACGCTGATCGACGGCGCGCTCGAGACCCACGATCTGGTGCTGGGCACGCTGACCGATGTCGAGCGAGAGCGGTACTACCAGGAGAGCAAGCGCTTCGCTCGCTTGTTCGGCATCTCGGACGACGCGCTGCCGGAGAACCTGTCGGCCTTTCGCGACTACGTCCGACGCATGCTCGAATCGGACGTGATCCGCGTCGGCACCCCCGCCCGGGAGATCGCGGGCTTCTTGTTTCGGTCCCCCCGGGCGGTGTTCCACCCCCTGTTCCACGGCCTCTCGGTGCTGACCGCCGGGCTCTTGCCGGCGCGGCTGCGCGTGCCGTTCGGCCTTTCCTGGACCCGCTCGGACCGCGTGCTGTTTCGCGCCACGCTGGCCACGCTGCGCCGGACCTACCCCCGGCTGCCGCGCCGGCTGCGCTATGTCCCGGCCTATGTCCGAGCCCACCGGCGCCTTTACGGTCTCGAGGGGCCGGATCGCATCGGCGACTTCATCCAGCGGCTGACCACCGCGCCGCTGGCACGCTGAAGGGGCGGCGGCGGTGCGTCACCCGGCGGGCAGTCGGGCAATCACTGCGTCGGTGAACGCGGCCGTTCCCAGCTCGCCGCCCAGATCCCGCGTCTTCTGTCCGTCTTCGAGCGCGCGATCGTAGGCCGTTCGAACGCGCTCTGCGGCCTTGCGACAGGCTTCGTCGTGACGTGTCTCGGCCAGGTGGTTCAGCATCATCACCGAGCTCATGAGCAGCGCCAGCGGGTTCGCCACGCCTTGGCCGGCAATGTCCGGGGCCGAGCCGTGGACCGCCTCGAACACCGAGTCTTCGTCACCGATGTTGGCGCCGGGGGACACGCCGAGGCCGCCGATCAGGCCGGCGCACAGGTCGGACACGATGTCGCCGTACAGGTTCTCGCACAAGAGGATGTCGAACTGCCTCGGGTTCTGCACCAGGCGCATGTGCCCGGCGTCGACGATCACCTCCGAATAATCGATGTTCGGGTAGTCGCGCTCGTGGACCTTGCGTGCCTCGTCGAGCAGCATGCCGTCCGACATCTTCATGATGTTCGCCTTGTGGAAGACGGTGATCTTCGAGCGCCGGCGGTGCGTGGCGTAGCGGAAGGCCCAGTGCGATATGCGATGGCAGGCGCCGCGCGTGGCGACCTTCATGCTCACGACCACCCCGTCGGTGATCAGGTTCTCGATGCCGCTGTACAGTCCCTCGGTGTTCTCGCGGATCACGATCAGATCCACGTCTTCGTAGCGGGTCTTCACGCCGGGCAGGCTGCGAAAGGGGCGAACTGCCGCGTACAGGTTGAGCTTCTTCCGCAGCGCGACGTTCACCGACGAGAACCCGCGGCCCACCGGCGTGGTGCACGGGCCTTTGAGCGCCACGTGGTGTTCACGGATGGCAGCGACGGTCTCGTTCGGCAAGACGTCGTCCAGCCCGCGGTCGAGCGCGCCCTCGCCCGCATGGCGTTCCACGAAGCCGACGGGCGCACCGGCCGCGCCGAGCACGCGCCGCACCGCCGCGCTGACTTCGGGGCCGATGCCGTCACCTGGAATGAGCACCACGGTGTGCATGGCCGGGGGTCATAACCCGACCCGACCGCCGTCGAAAGCCTGCGGCGATCGCCACCCTTGGCCGCGGCGATCGCCACGGCCAACTCGGCGTTTCACCGCGAAGTTCGCCGAGTTCTCGCCTGGCACGAAGGGTGCTGAGGCCGGGGCGTGGCTGTCTCGCATTCCCCCGCGCTCACGCTTCCCGACCGCGCCCTTCGCTCGGCGACCGCGCACACCAGCGTGCTGGTCGGGCTCGAGGCCAACCCGATTGCCGTCGAGGTCACCTGCTCGCGCGGTCCGGGCTTCTTCCAGCTGGTGGGTCTGGCGGAAGCTGCGGTGCGCGAAGCGCGCGTGCGCGTCGCTTCGGCGCTGTCACGCCTCGGGGTGCTGCTCGACGAGCATGCCATCACCGTGAACCTGGCGCCGGCAGATCTGAAGAAGCGCGGCGCGGGTCTGGACGTGGCCATCGCCCTGGCCTTGCTCGGCGCCCTGGGCCGACTGCCGGCGCCTGCGCTCGCGGGCGTTCTGGTGCTCGGCGAGCTCGGCCTCGACGGCAGCCTGCGGCCGGTGCGCGGGGTCTTGCCGCAGCTTCTCGGTGCACGTGCGCGCGGCGTGCATCGGGCGATCGTTCCCGCGTCGAACGCGCGCGAGGCAGGCCTCGTCCGCGAAATGGAGGTGCTCGTGGCCCGCCAGCTGGAGAGCATCGTGGCGTATCTCGCCGGCGCAGGCAGCCTCGACCGCGTTGTGCCCACCGAGCACTCACCCACCGTCGGCGCCCCGGCTGGCCTCGACCTGTGCCACGTGCGGGGGCAGTCGAGCGCTCGGCGCGCGCTGGAGATCGCCGCGGCCGGCGCCCACAACCTGCTCATGATCGGACCGCCGGGCGGCGGCAAGACGCTGCTCGCGCGGCTCTTGCCGACCTTGCTTCCGCCCCTCGAGCTCGGCGAGGCCATCGAGGTCACGGCCGTGCACAGCGTGGCGGGTCTGGTCGACCCCGAGGTGGGCGCAGTGCAAGCACGGCCGTTCCGGGCACCGCACCACTCGGTCAGCGACGCGGGCCTGGTGGGCGGCGGCGAGCACCCACGACCCGGCGAGGTGAGCCTGGCTCACCGGGGCGTGCTGTTCTTGGACGAGCTGGCCGAGTTTCGGCGAAGCGCCCTCGAGGCGCTGCGTCAGCCGCTCGAGGACGGCGTGGTGTGCATCGCGCGTGCGCGGTCGCGGGCGTGGTTTCCCGCGCGGCCCATGCTGGTGGCGGCGGTGAACCCGTGCCCGTGCGGGTACCGTGGGCACGCGAGCCGCGATTGCGTCTGCTCGCCCAAGCGAGCGACGCAATACCTGGCGCGGCTGTCGGGTCCGTTGCTCGACCGCATCGACGTGCACGTCTCGGTGCCTCCGGTGGATCCGTGCGCACTGAGCTCGCCCGCGCTCGCCGAGCCGACGTCGGCGGTGCGTGCTCGGGTGCTGGCAGCCCGACGCCGCGCGGCGCAACGAGCCAGCGCGCTGGGTCTTGGTGCATCGGTCAACGCCGCGCTCAGCGACGCAGAGCTCGAGCGCGTGGTCGCGCTCGATGCAGAGAGTCGGCGGTTGCTCGAACATGCCGTCACCCAGCTGGGGCTGAGCGCGCGCGCCTTCGGGCGCATCCGCCGGGTGGCGCGCAGCATCGCGGATCTCGAAGGGCAGGGCGAGGTGCGCGCGCCGCACGTGGCCGAGGCCATTCAGGGGCGCCTGGTCGACCAAGGCCTGCGCGGTTGAACGAAACGAGAAGGAGAAGCAGATGACCGAAAAGAACAGGAACCGAGACCACGCCCTCCGAGAGGTGGTGGACCAAGTCGAGAAGTCTCACGGCAAGGGGGCGATCATGCGCCTGGGCAGCGACGCCGGCACGACGCCGGTGCCGGTGATCCCCAGCGGGGCCATGGCCCTCGACCAGGCGCTGGGTGTCGGCGGCTACCCCCGGGGGCGGATCATCGAGATCTTCGGTCCCGAATCCAGCGGCAAGACCACGCTCACGCTGCACGCCATCGCCGAAGTGCAGAGGCTGGGCGGTGTGGCCGCGTTCATCGACGCCGAGCATGCGTTCGACATGCGCTACGCGAAGGCCATCGGCATCGACCTCTGCAAGCTCTTGGTGTCACAACCCGACTGCGGGGAGCAGGGGCTCGACATTGCCGAGACGCTCACCCGGTCCGCAGCGCTCGACCTGGTGGTGATCGACTCGGTCGCAGCGCTCACCCCGCGCGCCGAAATCGAGGGCGACATGGGCGATGCGCACATGGGTCTGCAGGCCCGGCTCATGAGTCAGGCGCTGCGCAAGCTGGCGGGCATCACCCACAAGACGGGGACCACGCTGATCTTCATCAACCAGCTGCGCCAGAAGATCGGCGTGGTGTTCGGCAACCCCGAGACCACACCGGGCGGCACGGCGCTCAAGTTCTACTCGAGCGTCCGGCTCGACGTGCGTCGGATCGGCAAGGTCGAGTCCGGCGAGGCCGTGGTGGGCAACCGCACGCGGGTCAAGGTGGTCAAGAACAAGGTCGCGCCGCCCTTCGCCGAGGCCGAGTTCGACGTGCGCTGGGGGGTGGGCATCGACACGGCCACCGACCTGCTCGACAGCGCGCTGCGCGTGGGCGCCCTCGAGCGCAACGGCTCGCACCTGGTGCTCGGCGGCAAGAGCATCGGCCAGGGGCGCGAGAAGGCCCGCGAGGCGGTGCTGGCCAGCCCCGAGCTGCGCGGGGCGCTCGAAGTCGCCACCGCCGAGCGCCTGCCGGTGCTCGCGGCGCGCATCCAGAAACGGGCGGCGTGAGCCGACCCGCGGTCACGAACACGAAACAGAAAGGAAAGAAGTCATGAGCGATGGAATCAACCAAGTAATCCTGATGGGCAATCTCGGGGCAGAGCCCGAGCTGCGGAACCTGCCTTCGGGGGCGAATCTGCTGCGCTTCCGCATGGCGACCGACGAGAGCTACCTCGACAAGAACAAGGAGCGGCAGACCCGCACCGAGTGGCACGACGTCGTGCTCTGGGGCAATCGCGCCGAGCCGCTCTCGCGCTTCTTGGCGAAGGGCTCGCGCGTGCTGGTGGAGGGAACGCTGCGCACTTCGAGCTACGAGAAGGACGGGGTGAAGCGCAAGCACACCGAGATCACGGCGCGAGACCTGCATTTGTTGGGCACGCGACGGCCGTCCAGCGAACCGAGTGAAGGCAGCTGGCTCGCCGAGACCGAGCCCGTGGCGCAGGTGCTGGACAGCGCGGTGGGCTACTGACGCTCACTGCCGACGCGACCGTCCCGGGCTTCACTCGCGCCCGGGGCGGTCGTGTCGCTCACGCCGAGCTGCCCGGCGGGATGGCGAAAGGCTGCACGCGCGCTGCGAAGTGAGTAGTGTTCCCGTCGAATGATGCGCTTCCGATGGCTCGCCCTGCTGCTCTCGACCGCTGCCAGCGCACGGGCCACGTCGCCGGTCGTCGAGCGCGAGCCGTTGCCCCGCGGCACGCAGCCTTTGATCATTGCCAGCGACCCCACGCCGCCCCCCGCTCCGCCGCCGCGGTGGGACGGGTCCGTGCAGCGCGGCTGGCACGAAGGGTTCTCGATCGGCGTCGGGTTCGGGAGGGCTTTCGTCGAGGACGTGGCCGCGGGCTACTGGGGGCGCATCGAGCTTGGCGCCTATCAGGTCCAGCACCGGCGCCGTGGTTTCTTCGCCGGCGTTTCCCTCGGCGTCGAGGGGTGGCGCGCGAGCTCGATCGATTTTGGCGGTGGCGCGCCGATCTTGGCTCAGCTCGGGATCCAGTCGGACGCGCTGTTCGTGGTGCTGGGCGCCGGCGTTCAGGGGCTCTTGATCGATCAGGTCGCCGGCGACACGGGCGTCGGCCTGGTGGCGCCCGAGGCCGGGGCCGACCTGGGCTTCGATCTCGAGGGCGTCCGCTTCTTGGTGGACGCTCGCGCGGGGTATCGCTGGCAACTGGGGGCGCCCGATCGAGGCTCGCTCCGGATCGGTGGCGTGATCCAGCTGACCACCGACTAGGGTATAGAGTGCCTTCCCGATGAGCGACGCGGCGCGTTCCCGAGAAGAGCAGCTCGAGCTCTATGACCAGGGCTTCACCCAGGCCGTGCCCCACAACCGTGCGCTGGGGCTGCGCTTCGTCGACTTCGCCGACGGTGAGGCCACCATCGTGTTGCCCTTCGCCGAGCACCTGGTGGGCAATCCCGAGAGCGGCGTGCTGCATGGTGGCGCCGTCACCTCGCTGCTCGACGCCACCTGCGGCGCCGCGGTGTTCATGAAGCTGCAGAGCCCCGAGCCCATCGCGACCCTCGATCTGCGCATCGACTACTTGAAGCGGGGCGAGCCGCGGCGCGACCTGTGCTGCAAGGCCCACTGCTACAAGGTCACGCGCCACGTGGCGTTCGTGCGCGGCATCGCCTATCACGACGACGAGTCCGACCCGATCGCGGCCGCCTCGGGCAGCTTCATCATCCAGGGCCGGGGGCGGCCCATCGTCGGGAAGGTGGCGCCGTGAGCGAGCTGGTAAGGCGTATCCAGCAGGCCAAGGCCACCGGGGACTTCCGGGCGTTGCTCGACATGATCCCCTACGCGCGCTGGCTGGGCATCGACACCGAGGTCATCGACGGCGAGCTGGTGGGCAAGCTGAAGTTCAGCGATCCGCTGATCGGCAACCCCGTCTTGCCCGCGCTGCACGGCGGCACCATCGGTGCGTTGATCGAGTCGACCGCGATCTTCCGCCTGTTCTATGCCGCCGAGACGGTGGTCATCCCCAAGACCATCAACCTGACGGTGGCGTACCTGCGCTCGGGGCGTCCGGTGGACACCTACGCGCAAGCGCACATGACCAAACACGGCCGCCGAGTGGCGAGCGCGTGGGTCGAGGTCTGGCAAGAAGATCGCGAGCGTCTCATCGCCACCGGCACGGTGAACCTGCTGATCGAGCCGCTCACGGCACGAACGCCCGAAGCGTCGGCGTCCGACGACCCGTGAGAATGTCTTTCGCCCACAGGTGTTGATCCGAGAGGTCCGGGAAACGCCCGCCGCTCTTCGAGTAAGCACGAAGCTCGCGCAGATAGTCGAGATTGGCCACGACCTCGTGGGCCCAGCTCATCTGCTTCAAGATCGGCCACAGGCCACCGATGGCCAGCATGCCCGCAGGGATGCGCTTTTTGAGCAAGAGCCCCAGGTGACGAGCGGACGGGATGCCGCCGTAGAACTTGGGGTAACACGCCATGGTGCGCCAGTAGAGCTGCCAGGGTGTCATCTTGCGCGGGCGGAAGACCACGTGCTGAACGTCGTATAGCTCCCAGTCGCGGGTGAAGATCCGGCCCTCACGGTCGAGCGTGTCGAAGGTGGGGGTGCCGGGAAACGGGGTCAGCGGCATGAAGCCTGCGAGCAGGCAGCCCGAGTCGAGGGCAAAGCGCACGGTCTCGTCGAACACGCTCTCGTCGTCGAAATCCGTACCGAACATGAAGAAGCCGTTGACCATCACGTCGTGGGCGCGCAGGCGAGCCACAGCGCGCTTCACGTCTTTCGGCCCCTGACCCTTCTGCAGGGCCTTGAGGCTGGCGGCCGAGATCGACTCGAAGCCGCAGGTCACGAAGGCGCAGTTGGTGCGCTGCATCAGGCGGAGGGCTTCGGGGTCGCGGGCGACCTCGGCTCGCATCTGCGAGTGCCAGCCCAGGCGCGGCACCATGTCGTTGTCGATGAGCGCCTCGAGCAGCGCCTTCATGTAGTCCAGGTCGACGGCCAGGCTATCGTCCATGAAGAACAAGAACTGGCGCCGAGGGTCCCAGCGCGAGCCCAGCTCTTCGATCACGCTCTGGACCGTGCGCGAGCGCAGCGCGCCGCCGAAGACCTGGATGATGGAGCAGAAGTTGCAGACCTGGTCACACCCCCGGGTCGCCATCGTGAAGTAGATCATGCGATTGACGGGGAAGCGCCGGGTGTCGGTGATGCCTTCGATTCGATCGAGGGTGGGCCAGGGCAGGGCGTCGAGCTCGGGCGTGGTCAGCGCCGCCCGCGGGCGGTTGTGGACCGGCCTGCCGTGCCTCCAGTGCGAGAGACCGGCGACGTCGTCGGGCGGCAGCCCGGCAGACAGCTTTTGCACCAGCTCGCGCAGCGTGTGCTCGCCCTCGCCGCGCACCACATAGTCCGCGTGCGAGATGGCCTCGTCGGGGTTCAGCGTCGCGTGGACGCCGCCCAGCACCACCGGCGTGCCCAGGCGCCGGACGCGGTCGGCGATGCGATACGCCTGCGGTGCCCACGAGGTCTGCACCGAGATCCCCACCAGATCCGCACCGTCCACCAGCTCGTCACGGAAAGGCGTGATCTTCTCGTCGTAGATCTTCGAGCATACGCCGATCTGGTCGAGCACCCCGGCCAAGATGCTGAGCCCGGCGTGCGAGGTGACCAGCCCGGGAAACCGATGCGTCGACAGGTACCCCGAGTACCGACGCGCCGACGGATGGATCAACACGACACGTTTCACCATGCTCACCCTCGCTGAAGAAGAGTGTACGGTGAGCGCAGCAGCGCGACAACGCGAGGTGTCAGCGACGCGAGACGATCCCGTTGACCAGGTCTTGCACGATCCGATCCGCGACTTCTTCACCGCTCGCTGCCGCGAGCTCGGTCCCGACGCCGCGCCCGCCGGCACCGCAACCCGCCGCGTACAGGCCGCGCACCGGGGTGTGCACCGGCGGACGTCGGTTGCCGACCTGGTCCGGCGTTTGCCCGGTGCTCACTGCCGGCGCGTGTACCTTTCCCGTCCAGTTTTCCACCGCCTGGGTGGTGAAAGTGTCCACCCACATCAGCTCGTCGTCGAAGCCCGGGATCAGCGCGCGCAGAGTGACGAGCAGATTCTCGGTCCAGCGCTTGGGTGACTCCTCGAGGGCGATGTCCGTGGTCGGCGCGACGGCGCAGGCGGTGATCAGCTGAGCCCCACCCGGCGCCAGGGCGGGGTCGAAGTTGGTGGGAACCGGCGCGTAGATCGGGGTGATGGGCGCCAGCCGACCGCTTCGCACGTGGTCGTACATCGCATCGAGGTCGCCCAGGCCGACGTCCGAGAGCGAGAGCCCCGCGGCGTGGGCGCCGACCAGGGCGCCGGCCTTCACCAGCGGGCGCCGGAGCGCGACCTTGGCCTGCACCGCCACCATCGAGCCCCCCAGCCCGCGCACCCGCGCGGCGTAGTCGGGCGGAAAGGCGTCCGGGCCGACCAGGCGCTCGACCAGATCCTTCAGGCTGGTGGTCGAGACCACCGCGGGCGCCTCGTAGCTCGAGCCGTCGCTGCACACCACCGCACGCACCGCGCCGTGGTGGGTCTCGATGCGCGTGACGCGCTTCTTGGTCAGCACCTCGGCGCCGCGCGACCGCGCTGCGCTCAAGAACGACGACGGCACGGCGAACGCGCCGCCGCGCGGATACGACAGGCCACCATCGCGCACCATGCGCTGGAAGCACCAGATGCCTTCTCCGGCGCTCACCTGGTCGAGCGGCAAGATGAAGTACAGGCCGAGCAAGAAGCCGAACAGCCCGACCAAGCGCGGGTTCTCGGTGTACCCGGTGACGAAGTCCCACATCGTGAGCCGGTCCACCTCGGGCAGGCGTGCTTCGTCGAAGCGCACGACGTCGCGCAGGAACCTGGCCGCATCGCGCACGTCTCGCGGCGACAGCTCGAGCTGGCGGATGGCGGAGGCGGCGAACGCCGGCAAGCGCCATTTGTCGCGCGGCACGTCGAGGGTGCCCCCGAAGCCGACGACTCGGGCCAGATCGCGCGTCTGCAGGAACTCGATGCGCGGTCCGCCGACGCGGCGGGTCAGACGCGCGAGTGGGCCGCGGGCGCCTCGCGAGAACATGTGGGTGCCGATGTCGACGCGAAACCCACGCTTCTCGTAGTACGAGCACACGCCGCCGGTGCGGTTGTTCTTCTCGAGCAGCAGCGTGCGCATCCCCTCGCGCGCCAGCACCGCTGCGGCGACGCTGCCGCCGATGCCGGAGCCGATCACGATGGCGTCGTAGCCCACGTGCGAGCCAGCCTGCGCCCGCAGCGCCGCAAAGGCAACGCCGACGGCGGCGGTGGCTGCCCCCCGGGCTCGACCTGCGTCCGGAAGGTCAGTCGCAGGCCGCGCCGGGTTCCACCTCGTAGTCCCCGGCGAACGACTCGCAGGCGCCGGCGTTGATGCGAGCCGCAAGGAGCAGCGTGCCGTCGGCCCGATGGTCCACGTGCAAGAGACACTCGCCACACCAGACCCAGGGGCAATCGCCGGGAGCGCACTCGTGCATCATGTTGGCCACGGTGCAGGCCACCTCGTCGACCTGCGACACGCTGCCCCCCGGGTCCAGCGAGACGCACACCGACGCCCGTGCGCTGGGCCGCGCGGCCTGGATCAGTCGGCCGTGCCCGGTCTTCGCCGGGGGGGCGGGCGGCGGAGTCGTGCAACTCGCCCCGGCGCCCCCGAGCTCGTAGCTGCCGGCGAACGCGGTGCACTCGCTGGAGCGCGGTCGCCCTTCGAGCAGCCATGGCCCGTCGCTGCGTTTTTCCAGCCGCATCAGGCAACCGCCGCAATACGCCCACGCTTCGCAGTCGTCGTGACACGCTTCCGTCTGGTCCACCGGCAAGCAGCGGTGCTCGTCGATGGCGGCCACGTGGCCGTCGACCAGCGAGACGCAGGTGGTCGCTCGTGCTGACGCCGAGAACGCAGAGACCAGCGTCCCCGCCTGGCTCGAGACCGTGATTTCCGGCCCCGGCCGAGCCGGAGCGTGCTCCGGAGAAAGCACCCCGGGGTCGCCGTCGCCCGGTTGCGAAGGCCCTCCGCTACACCCCACCACGCACCAGGCCGCACCCATCGCGGCCCACAGCTTCGCGTTCATTCGCTTCCTCCCGATCGATCATCCGAAGGTCGGACGATCGATCGGGCGATCTACCGGAGGCCGCGCCGGCGTTCTATGGTCATTTCTTCGGGGAAAATAGTGCCTATTAGAACTGCCCGTACACGCCCGCGTGCGCGGGACCAACGTACGGCACCACCCGTCGCGCGCTGGTCTTGCTCTCGACCTTCCCGCCCTTGCCACCGGTCAAGAGCAGCACCGTCCCCGCGCCGATCCCCACGGCACCGACGATGAAGCCCACGGTGGCGATGTCCGCCTGGGTTTTGCCCTTGTCGTACAGGTCGCGCTCGCCCTCTTGGCAAACGCCGTTCTTGCACTTGTCGTCGATCTCGCTCTTCGTGCTCTTGGCCTGAAGCCCCATGAACGCGCCCACTCCGACGCCCACCACGCCGACGCCGAGAGCGACGTACGCCAGGGTGTTGCTACCCCCGCTCTTCGTGGGTTTGTCCTTTTCCGGCTCGCCGTCGCTGGTCGGCTCTTCCTTCGGAAGCTCGGTCATCAGCACCGAGAGGTTCTTCTTGTCCTTCTCCGCCAGCTCCACGCTCTCGGTGAACGGCTTCATGCCTTCGGCTTCCGCCTTCACCTCGTGCTTGCCCGGATTCGCGGGCACCGGGGAGCTCAGCTCGCCGGCGGACAGCTCGCGGTCGTCGAGCTTCACCGTGCCGCCGAAGCCCTTCGGAAGATCGAAGGTGAGGGTCGGGATCCGCTTTTCGAGGCTCTTGAGCTGCCCCTTGGCTTTCGCGGACTGCGCGAAGCTGAGCTTCTTCGACTCGAGCGCCTTCTTCAGATGCTCGGCGGCCTCGACCAGTCGCCCCAGCTTGTCTTCGACCGCTGCCAGTCGGACCCGCGTTTCGGGCTTGTCGTCGAGCTCGAGCGCCTTCTCGTAGGCGGCCTTCGCGTCCTCCCACTTGCCCTGCTTCTCGGCTTTCTGCCCATCCTTCTCGGCTTGCTTGGCGCTCGGCGCGCCTTTGGCGAAGACCGCGCCCGGCGAGGTGACGAGGCCGGCGGCGAGGACGGAGCACAGAACGACTCGGGGCAGCATGGGGCGAGTGTCGCCCGAATCCGCGCCTCGGGGAACGGGGTCTCCCGTACGTTCAGGCTGGGCAGGCGTTCGGCCTGACGGATGGCCAGTGATTTTCTGTTCACTCCCGGGATCGCCTCTGGTACGGAAGGTGGGCCTTCCTTGTGGAAGCGAGAAGGAAAACTGCTGTGAAGTCGAAGAAGCGCGGCTCCCGGTCCGCTGGCGCTGCGCGCTCGCGTAGGCTGAACGCATCATCGGTACCCGCCAGCAAGCCGAAGCGCGCGGCGAAGCCTCGTGGGCGGGTCGTCGCGAAGCGCGCGGCGGTGGCGCCGAAGAAGAAGGTGGTCGCGAAGCGCGCGGCGGTGGCGCCGAAGAAGAAGGTGGTCGCGAAGCGCGCGGCGGTGGCGCCGAAGAAGAAGGTGCTCGCG